>OFHI01000031.1_pt1 | contig 35483 bp, 37 predicted proteins | sample 1522021 | NCBI WGS metagenome assembly OFHI01 (sample SAMEA2464839, study PRJEB22497) | soil metagenome | biome: Grassland; feature: Farmland; material: Clay | place: Australia | collected 2013-02-01 | depth 1.4 m | reverse complement strand
TTGTGGTCCCTTGCCTTTCCATCATGGCAAGTATTCTTTCATAAATCGGCTCTTCGTCACCTATGTCTACCAGTGATGTCGGCTCATCAAATAGAAGAATGTCAGGGTTATCTGCGATTGCCCAGCCAAGCAGAACTCTCTGAAGCTCACCTCCTGATAGCTCAGAAAGGCTCTCCTTTAACATCCCCTGATTGAGCCCGACAGATTCCATGCACTCTTTGTGATCTGATATGCTCTTCAGACCCAGAAACTCTTCGACCGATACAGGCAGGTCTGTGGAAACAAGTGTCTGCGGAACGTATCCGATCCTCGCCCGCCCTGACCATTCGACCGTTCCAGTGTAAGGTATCAAGTTCATGAGAACTCTGAATAGCGTTGTTTTTCCCGCTCCGTTTGGGCCCACAATGGCTAGTGTTGTGCCTCTTTCAACGCTAAAGTTAATGTCTTCCAGAATTGGTCTTCCTCTCTCTTCAACGTAAAGGTTTGAAACTCTAAGGATCAACCCCCCACTTCTGTACTCCCTTTCACTCACAATGATCACTATTCATATCCAGAGAGAATTTTTGCCCTTGTCGGGGACGCCTCAGGCCATAAATCAGTCTCTGCAATTCTTTTTCGGTTATTATCGACAGGGTCAAGATAACAATGATGCCGAACTATTGAGAGACCATTATGCCAAGGGTCCTGCATTTCAGGGAAGGAAAATGTTTAACAGAACCACAACGATAATCGCAAGTGCGGAAAGAAAGTTTAGAGGAAGCGCAGGGATATTTTACTACAACAGTTGCACTAGTAACATCGCAGAAAGGCTCTGACATAAACGTGATGTCGGCAGAGTGGTCGCTCAGAGTGTCGTTGGAACCTTTCCTTATGTCTGTGTTTGTAGGCTATGAAAGGGCTACTTATGACAAGATAAGTGATTCAGGGGAATTCGGCCTGAGTTATTGCTCAGACGAACAGGCACACCTTGCACACATCGCGGGCAATTTTTCCTTCAGGGAGCACGACAAGTTCAAGCTGGCGGACTTCCGGACATTCCAGTCCAGGCACATCAGGCCTCCTCTTATCGACGGCGCAATTTCTAATTTTGAGTGCGAAGTCATAGATGAATTCAAGGTAGGGGACCACGCAGCTTTCATTGGCAAGGTAAGGGCAGCTTATTTCGACGAAGCCAGGAAGCCTCTTGTTTTCCACAATGGTAAATTCTGGAAATCCGGGGCAAGGATTCCCAAGGGAAGCTGACCCCAGTCATATTTTCTGCAATTCACACAATAATTATCCATACCCTTAGAGGTATGGCGCCTGACTTTAATCACCTCATGGAAGTACAAAGGTGAGGTGGAAAGATGAAAGTTATTGTTGTTTACGACTCGATGTACGGTAATACGAGAAAGATTGCCGAATCAATCTCGAGTGCGTTTGATGGAACAGAGTGTATAAAAACGCTTCATGTTGAAAAGGCAACACCAGAGGATCTGAAAGGCTTTAGTCTCATTATCATTGGCTCTCCGACCCATGGTGGGAGGCCAACGCCAGCTGTACATAAATTCATGGATAACCTGCCGGGCGCAGTCAAGAACGATGTCCATTTCGCATCCTTTGACACCAGATTCTCGGTTAAGGAACAGGGAGCTGGACTCAGATTCCTAATGAGATTGATCGGATACGCTGCAGAGAAAATTGACAGGAAAATGTCAGAAAAGGGGTACAAACCAGTGGTAAAGCCTGAAGCGTTTATAGTTGTTGATAAGGAAGGCCCTCTCAGGGAAGGAGAGGAAGAAAGAGCCAGAAACTGGGGAAAAATAATAGAGGGCAAGATTGCACTACACAAAGGGGAAAATGTGACGGAACAGACACCACTCCATGGGTAGGTTGCCAACCCGTTTAAGGAGAAACATTTTTCACCGTCGATTTATAGAAAAAATCTGCCATGCCACCGGATACGGGACTTTTGGAAAAAAGAGAAGGGTCAATGAACACCGAAATCTGATTAATGGGGCTGACCGGGTTTGAACCGATGACCACCTGGTTATGAGCCAGGCGCTCTACCTAGCTGAGCTACAGCCCCAGCGCCGCTGGTCGGATTCGAACCGACGACCGCTCGGTTAACAGCCGAGTGCTCTACCAGCTAAGCTACAACGGCAATGTAACACGGAAAGGTCTCAAAACTCTTTAACCTTTCGCATTGTCGCCTGCTCGTGAGTAAAGCTCGTCGACATCAAACCCCATCAATTCTGAAAGCTCAGAATGAAGGGCCATTATCCTTTCGGCTGCTTTTTTCAGGCCCTTTCTGTCGTACGCATCGATCACCCGGGCAATCGGGACAATCTCATCCTTAGATACAAGGTTGTCTGCATGTGCAACAATCTTCTCTTCCATGGTTTCAGGAATGTAGTCTTTGGGGGGCAGCCCAAGCTTCACTGCTTCTCCAGTTGGAATTCCTGCTCCTGTATGCCTTTCAACTATCCGGGCTAATTCCTCCATCAGGCCTCTGCTTCTAATTATCTCTGCCCCTCTTATTGCATGATCAATTCCATTCGAGACAATCCGGCCTATGTCGTGGAGCAAAGCTCCTGCCTGGACAAGGTCCCGGTTTGCGTTGAGTCTTTCTGCCATTAAGGAGGCAAGTTCCGAAACCTTTGTCACATGGTTTATAATGCGTTCAGTGGCCCCCTCTTGTATGAGCAAATCCAGGCACTCTTCTTTTTTCGGAATCATTTCGACCTTTTTTCCCAGTTTGGTAGGCACAACATTCATCCTTCCGATGATCCTATTTTCAAGCTCAGCACCTTCGAAATACCTGTCCAGGAATATCCCCAAAGCAGAAACCTCGCTGATTGGCTGATTTGTTACTGAAACATTGAAATTGGCCTTTTCATAGATGTCGAAGGGAACTTTTTCCGCTCCAACGACAATCAGAAGGTCTTTGTCTGCAGATTCAGCCCTGATCGAGTCAACAACGTCACCCAACCTCTGGCCGTACATTGTCAGATGAACAGTTATTCCATCGAATTTCTTGATGGTGTTCCCCGGTTTAACCCCTGATTCTATTGTAAAATTGCCGCCAAAATTGGAGACAACTTTACTGATTGTATTCTCGAGTTCCACGTCATGCTGATCGACAAGAATTGAGTCAGCGCCAAAAGCCCTCGCGGTGAGTGCTACATGGGTTGTTATCCTTTTATCTCTCAAAGGGCGATGCCCTATTCTGAGGACTGTTACTCGAGGCAATTGCATTTACCGGTAAAAATGTCAGATCCCACTGACAAGCTCGATTTTGTATCCCTTGATCTGGAGTATGTTTGAGCGCTTTACAATTCCTCTAAGCAGAGTTTGTGAAATGGACAGCTTTTCGGCAACATCTCCAACAAACACCCCCTTCTCGGCGCCCATCATCTCCTTGATCTGGCCTTCGTAGTCCACAAGCTGCTCTTCCTTTAGTGTCGTAGCATATATGATATCTGCCAGGTCGCTCATGGATCCGATTAAGTTGATCTGGACACTAGTGTAGTATGTGTGATAAGCCTTTTCGGGACCTTTTTCTCCTGTCATCCACTGACTCTCTATGAGCTTTATCTTGTCCAGGTACAGAAGGGCCCTCTTACCTTCCACTCCGTATTTTTCCTCAATCTTTGGCATAGTGACCCAATTTGTGGAAAGATCTAGCATAAGTCTCCTCTTAACATCAGTATCGGCCGCATGAAAAATTGAGACAAGCTCTCCAACGTCATTAACTACTTTTATACGGCTTACCATTCTAACGATATTAAAAGATGAAATATAATTATTTCCAACGTTAGAGATATTTTTGCTTCTCACGTTCCGCGCTAGCTTGTAGCTAGGCAGAGACAACATTATTGATCCTAACTGATCAAGTCTTCTTTCAGGACCAGCCCTTGACTACTCCTTGAACTTTACCTTAGGCGTCTGAACAGGTTGGACCAGAAAACTCTGAACATATTTTCCCCGACACAGGGGCTTATGCAGCAAAAATTGCCGGGAATAAAATCTCAGACATTCTGGTGAATATTGCTACAAGAACGATCGGCATAAAGACAGCAAGGCTTAGGACAATGTCCTTTATCAATCCACCAATGTCTTTCTTGCAGGCTACTTTTGGCACTCGATTTCCTCATTGATAATATTCTGTCTTAAACCACATTTTCTTGAATATAACTTTGTACCGATACGCAACAGAAGCCTTCATTCTCATCAGTGAATACAGCTTTCACCTGCGCTTAAGGAATCTTGCTATGCGGAATCACAACATGTTGACTGGATACTGTGACGTCAATCTTACACTTACTCGGGCTCATCTTTCTGCATTATCTTAAAAATGCTGTCCAAGACATCTTTCCTGCTTATGACTCCGACAATCTTCCCGTCGTCGACCACAGGCATCCTGTTTATCCTGTATTTGGAGAGGTAATGGAGCGCCACTTCTATGTTGTCATCTGATTTTACAGTTATGACCTTCTTCCACATGACATCCTTCACGGGCGTTTCCCCTATCTTTTTCGCCTCAGCCTCAAATTTGCCGGCGTCGCTTCCGGTTGGTTCATAGAGGAACACTGCATCAAAGAGGGAGAGGTGGAGGGGGAGCCCAGAAGAAGCAAAATTTTCCTTGATTTTACTGATTATGTCCCTCTCTGTAACGAAGCCTGTCAGGTTGTTGTCCCGGTCAACTACCGGAGCTCCGGATACTGAATTGGACAGAAGGACTTTGGTCGCTTCCTGTAGTGTCATATCCTCACTGAGAACTATCACATCAGTACTCATGAAATCCTGAACAAGAGCCATGTTAAACCCTTACTTCTTTCTTCTCTTCACGTCGTAGAGGAACATTTTGTCATATTCCACGGAAACCTTGATCTTCTTTGCCTTCAGGATTTTGGCCATCCTTTCTGTTATGTCCTTGATATCCTCGGACATCAGTCCCCTGTAGATGATCATTTCCCTGTTCCCGAGGGGAAAAACCATCCTGAATTTGGCCCCTTCCTTTGTATAGCCAATTGGCTTCTTGTTCTTCCCAATCTCTTCCTTGTTCAATTCGAGGTAAAGGGAATCATACTGAGCCTCCTCCTGGTTCTGCTTAGTTTCTTTTGTTATTGCATCCCACATATCAGGGAATGCTTTATCGAGGTTTTTCCACTCGAAACCTTCATCAAAATATATATGGCCACTCCAGTTTTTCACAACATTTCATATTAAAATCATTATTTAATCTTGCCCTCTCCACATAGGACCTTAAAGGCATGCTTAATTGACACCACATGTCATGGTGTTCGTTGCAAGCGCTCTGTCATGAGATGACGGCGAAACCATTAAAAGTCTGATGATTATAATCTGTGCACAATAGCTCCGTGGTGTAGTGGCCAAGCATTACGGGCCCTGGACCCGTCGACGGCAGTTCGAATCTGCCCGGAGCTATCTCACAGAATACATTGAAAGACAGCATGCAGGTGCATTCAACACCTCAACATTGTTTCGCAGTTGTCGCTCCCCGATTAAGGAAAATAATATACTTATCGGACATTTACCAGTTCTTATGAGCATGCCGGACCGAGAGGAAGAGGACTACACCTCAGACTACTGCGAAATCACAGACTCAATAATTCCAAGATCACACATTTTCTTCAGGTATGATGCTGAAATGAAGCTCGCTCTTGCATCTCTGGGACTTGCCGTATCCCAGGGGGAAAGAATCCAAGCTACAAGGGAAATTCTCGACATGCTGGACACGCTCTACAACAACATGATCGACCCGGACTCAGTCCTTCCGGACAGGCAGAGAAAAAATCTCAACCACGCAGACAGCGTTTGGCTCGACCTGAAAGAGAAACTCAGCCAGGGCAGTTCAAGGACAGCACACCTGTTTGCAGCCCATTCTCATATGCAACTTGCCTTGTCATACCTTATCGGACTTAAGAATGAAAAGGAGTTCTCGGAGCACATCAGCGATTATCTTATCAAGTACCTTGGAAAACTGAGTGTATTCACTTACAGGGAAGCGATTGGGCACGTTATGCTTTGAGCATTTCGTCGAGATATTTTGAGTAGGTCATTGGCTCCTTGACCCACCTGTTCAGCTGTGAGGTCTCTCTGTAGTAATCAAGGAGAAGCATTTTTACCCTTTCAGCAGAAATTATTCCAGTACCGTCTATACCTTCTACCGCTTTCTTGATTCCTCCGGGCCTGTTCTTTATTGCAAATGGTTTCTTTCCTCTCTTTTCCCTTATCATGTTCACCATGTCCGCAAAGCTGATCTTCTCAAATGAATTCAGGTAAACTGCACCGTTTATGCTCCCTGAGTTTTCAATCACTTTGACAAAGTCGTCTATGTAAACTGGAGCAAGGCTCTTGCCAAACGGAAGCTTGATCTTCTCATTGGAAAGTTTTACAAGCATATCTGTGAGTGGGTCTCCCCTGCCATAAACGATGGATGTTCTTACATTAAGGTGGTTCTTGTACAAGTCTACATTGTCTTCGGCTATTCTTCTTGTCCTGAAGTATTCAAAGGAACCGTAATGAACATTTATGGCAGAGATGAAAATCAGCCTCTGATCTGTATCGTTCTTTTTCATGGCGTTTACGACGTTCTTTGTTCCGGTTACTGTGACATCATAATGCTTCTGCTCCTTCTCATCCCAGACACCTGAGGCGTTGACTACCATGTCATAGTCCTTCACTGCAGAAGCCACTTTTTCCTCGTCCAGGATATCTCCTTCATACCATTTGAATCCAGATTTCTCAAGTTCTCCAGACTTATGCCTGGAATAGTATGCCACTTCGTCGGCATTGACGAGCTTGACAATATTGCTTCCAATGTATCCGGAACCACCAAAGACGATAACTTTCATCTTATGGTTAATCTGCCTAGTTTATTTAAAAAATGGTATCTGCTTTAATCCAAAATAAGGCTTAAGGTGTGATATTCATATTCATTCCAGAATTTTAATAAGATCAATTCCCATTGAACCATGGTTTCTATGAAGCACGAGGGAAAAAAAGTTTACATGGTGTCGGGAGGGGTTACCAAATTTGCTAAATCCACGCCTGACATGGACTTCAGGCTGAGGGTCAAGAAAGCTTTTGACTACGCAATGAAGGACGCAGGCATGAAGCTGACCGACATAGATGGTTCGGTAGCATCGTATTTCTCGGACCATTTCCAGAGGCAGCTTATGTCGGGAATCATGGCACAGGATTATCTGGGCCTAACACCAAAGCCAAGCAAGAGAGTCGAAGGCGGAGGCGCGACAGGAGGTTTGGCATTCCAGGCCGGGTTTGAGGAAATTGCATCGGGCAGGATGGACACTTGTGCGGTTTATGGTTTTGAGACCATGTCCCACGTAAACACCTGGAAGGGGAATGAATTCATCGCCTTGGCGAGTGATACAAATTTCGACTATCCCGTTGGTGGATTTTACACAGGATATTACGCAATGATGGCGGTCAGGCATATGCACGAATTTGGGACAACGCCTGAACAGCTCGCAAAGGTATCAATCAAGAATCACGGAAACGCCATCAATAATCCATATTCGCAGAGCCCAATGAAACTCACTGTGGAAGATGTCAGGAATTCCCCGATGGTGTCTTACCCACTGACAAGGCTTGATGTCTGTGCAATGTCGGACGGTGCAGCGGTGTCAATTCTCGCTTCGGAAGAGAAAGCTTTCGAGCTTTCAGACCACCCTGTCCTCGTAAAGAGCATAGGGACAGGGACTGATACAATGAGGCTGGCAGACAGGCCATTCGGAAAAGTTCCTCTATTGCATAATGAGACGGAGGCTGACTATGCAAAGCTCCAGTACCCGGGAATACATTCGTTCAGGGCTGGAAGGAGTGCCGCAAAAGAAGCATACGAGGCTGCAGGCATAACCGATCCACTTAACGAGCTGGACATCGTGGAGCTTCACGACGCATACACTTCATCAGAAGTGCAGACTTACGAAGACCTCGGACTGTGCAAGTACGGTGAAGGCGGACAGTTCGTAGAGGAAGGGAAAGCCGATCTTAACGGAAAAGTCGCGGTAAATCCGTCGGGAGGTCTTCTCGCCTGCGGGCACCCGGTTGGAGCAACGGGAATAATGCAGTCAGTTTTCATGTTCTGGCAGCTTCAGCACAGCATAAAGAAACATTTTGGAAACGACAAGCTCCAGGTGCCGAATGCAAAAAGGGGACTGATACACAGCCATGCCGGAACCGGTACATATGTTACAGCATCGATAATGGAGGCGGTATAAATGGTGTTAAACCCGGACGCTAAAATTCCTGAAACACAGGATGGAACAGAAGTGTACAACGTAGATCCGCTGATAGTCAAGTCAAGCTATTCCATCGACTATATACACAGCTATGCCCAGGATTCTGAATTCTTCAGGGCCCTTGGCAGGAAAAAGCTACTTGGAAGCAAGTGCAAGGAATGCGGGTACAAATATGCAACCCCGAGAGGTCATTGCATGATGTGCGGTGCAGAGACAGAATGGGTCGAAATTCCCAATGAAGGAAAGGTCCACTCATACACTACGTGTTACTTCGGAAGTGAAGCATTCCTGCCTGAGACTCCGTTTAACCTGGTCATGGTTGAGTTTGAGGGTTTTGACTCACTGTTTCTTGCAAGGCTTATCGGAGCGGACCAGGAAGACCTTTACGTCGGAATGCCAATAAGGGCAAGGTTCAAGAGAAACCTGAAGTTCAGCCCGACGGATGTATATTTTGTGCCGATAGTGGACAAGAAGTAAGACTCATCCCCGGCACCACTTTCTTTTTTCTTTTCCGACCGCAAAAAAATCTATAGATCGAATAGGATACGGTTCTGTGTCTCAGTTCTCAAACGAAAATGATGACGTTTTCCTGATCAAACTCCAGAGGATGATTGACAGGGGAGCACTTATTTCAAGGTACAGCAGGACATCAAACCCTGACATTCGGGACCTTTACAGGAAGGAATTCGAAAAGGACGAATCCCGGGGTGCAGACTTCTACAAGCGCGTATTCCTGGAATACGGAGACGAATCAGTCGCAGAACTTGTTACAGCACAGGTCGGGCTTCAGAACGTCACGAACATTGCAACCAAAGTTCTCGAGGAGGGGAGGATCGGCCTGTCCTTCATCGAAAAATCTTCCAGGTACGTCAGGTACGACAAGAAGGCAAACGGAAGATACCTGTTCGCAAGCGCTGAAAAAATAGGGTTGAACAGGTCTCTAGCCGAACTTTATGAAGATCACTGCAACGCACTTTTTGAGACATATTCAGATTTTTACAACCTTATAAGAGAAGAAATCCGCGAGGAATACCCCATTGGGAAATTCGCGTTCAAGGACTCCTCCGATGGAAAACAAAAGCCATTTGGCGAACTTAAGGAGGAATCAGACCTCAAGATTGCGGAGAAATCATATGAGAGCTCTGTAAGGGCCAAGGCTCTTGACGAGATAAGGTTCCTGCTTCCGGCCTCAACACTCACGAATATGGGAATATCTGGAAACGGCAGAGCCTTCATCTCCCTGCTCCAGAGGCTACATCACTACGGACTGCCTGAAACTGTTAAACTATCGGATTCACTCTTCAGGGAACTTGAAGGGGAATTCCCAGAGATCATTGATGCATCATTCTCAAAACATGGCCAGGAAATGCTCGATTACCTGGCTCGAAAGGACGCTGCCTCAAGGGCCGAATTAGACGGTGGTTCCTCACTTCCGCTGGTAAAACTAGTGTCACACGACGAAGAGCTGTCCGCTATAAACAGGATACTATCCCTTTCAGGCTTCAGTGAAACCGGCGACCTTCCCGGAGCAATGGAAAAAATCGAATCCATGCCTGTTGGGGAAAAAATATCCCTGATACACCAGCTCGGGAAAGTACGTGAAAACAGGAGGCACAAACCCGGGCGTGCGTTCGAGTCCACATCATACACATTCCAGGTCACAACAAACTACGGAGCCTTCAGGGATTTTCAGCGCCACCGGTTTATCTCAGTAATAAGGGGCGATCTGTCAACCAAATACGGCTACGACATTCCTGAATTGATATACATGCACCCGGACATGAGCGAGAGATACGTGAATATGATGGAACTCACCAAGAAAGTCTACAAGGGTATATACAATAAGGACGGACCCAGGATGGCGCAGTATATTGTCCCCTATGCCTACAGGTACCCTGTTGCAGCGACGATGAACTTCAGGGAACTCACGTATTTCATAGAACTCAGGTCAACACCCCAGGCTCATGAGGACCTGAGAAGGATTGCCGTATCCATGTATAACGAGGTCAAGAAGGTGCACCCGGACCTTGTTCAGGTCATAAAATTTCTTGACAGCACGACCTACCCTCTGGGACGTGTCGCTGCCGAGTCGCGCAAAGAGGAGAGGATAAGGAACCTGGATGAAAACATGGGAGGCAGTAACCCGAACTGAGGTTGCGGAATAACCCATGGGAGCAGTTAGCACAGATACCTTAAAATATGCGCATTTTAAGACAGTTTCATGGGGCAGGTTGTCTTAACAAAGTTTATATTGAAGAACATATTTATCCGCCTACTAAAAGGTGAATGATTAAATGTTATCGGGACAGATGCCAATTTTAGTTCTTAGGGAAGGCACTTCGAGAGAGCAGGGAAGAAGCGCCCAGAAAAACAACATAGAAGCTGCGAAAGCCATTGCTGATGCAATTAGGACTACACTTGGCCCAAACGGTATGGACAAGATGCTTGTTGACTCCATCGGGGATATCATTATCTCAAACGATGGGGCAACCATCCTGAAGGAAATGGATGTTGATCATCCTACGGCCAAGATGATAGTTGAAGTTGCCAAATCACAGGACACCGCTGTGGGAGACGGAACCACTTCCGCTGTCATACTGGCGGGCGAGTTGCTGAAACAGGCTGAATCACTTCTGGAGCAGGGAGTTCATTCAACAGTCATAGCGAATGGATACTACATGGCGCTAGCAGAAGCAAAGAAAGTGCTTGACTCCGCATCAATCAAGGCCAGCGACGACAAAACCCTGAAGAAGATTGCACTTACGGCACTTTCGGGCAAGAACACCGGTGTGTCAAGCGACTTCCTCGCAGAAATAGTGGTTCAGGCAATCAACGCGGTTGCTGAAAAAGTGGATGGGAAAGTAGTGGTTGACACTGCAAACATCAAGGTTGACAAGAAAAACGGCGGCAGCGCTTCTGACACATCCCTCATCAACGGCCTTATTGTTGACAAGGAGAAAGTGCACTCCAAGATGCCATCAATAGTCAACGACGCAAAGATCGCTCTGGTCGATTCCGCACTGGAAATAAAGAAGACCGAAATCGAAGCAAAAGTGCAGATATCCGACCCCACAAAGATACAGGACTTCCTGGCACAGGAGTCCGGAACATTCAAGAAAATGGTAGAAAAAGTCAAGTCTTCCGGCGCCACCGTTGTACTCTGCCAGAAGGGCATTGACGACATAGCACAGCACTACCTTGCCAAGGAAGGCATATATGCGGTCAGAAGGGTGAAGAAGAGCGACATGGAGAAGCTTGCGAAAGCCACAGGTGCCAAACTCATAACAAACCTCGACGATCTTTTATCAAGCAGCCTGGGAAAAGCCGAGAGAGTAGAGGAGAAGAAGATCGGCGATGACAGGATGACCTTCATTACCGGATGCGCAAACCCAAAAGCTGTCAACATACTGATAAGGGGAGGAACAGAGCATGTTGTTTCTGAAATTGAAAGGGCAATCCACGACGCAATCAGGGTAGTCGGATTGGTCAAGGAAGATGGAAGATACCTGCCAGGCGGCGGAGCCATCGATGCCGAACTTGCAATGAAGATCAGGTCTTTCTCCAACTCAGTCGGTGGAAGGGAACAGCTCGCGGTCGAAGCTTTCGCAAAGGCGCTTGAAGTTATACCAAGAACTCTTGCGGAAAATGCAGGGCTTGACCCAATAAACACGCTCATCGAGCTTAAGGCTCAACATGAGAAAGGAAACAGCACATACGGTGTAAACTTCGAGGAGAGCACTGTTTCCGACATGGCAAAGCTTGGTGTCTTCGATCCTCTGAGTGTAAAGCGGCACGCTCTTGGAAGCGCTGTCGAAGTCTCTGCTATGATCCTGAGGATAGATGACGTCATAGCAAGCAGGAAGAGCGGAGGGGCAGGCGCACCTGGCGGCGGAATGCCGGGAATGTAAGCTCTATATTTTATTATACACCAATTTTTTATTTCATATCCTGATGCAGTTCTGAACTTTTATGGATCTGCAGTTTAACATTTCCAGGAAATCCTCTGAAGAGGACGAGAGAAGGGATTTTGACTTCATAGTTATTGGTGCTGGGGCAGCAGGGCTTTCCGCGGCGGTTTATGCAGTAAGGTCAGGTCTCAGTGCAGTTGTATTGGACAAACAGGTTGCCGGGGGCCTCACTGCCGAATCGCCGCTTGTTGAGAACTATCTTGGCTTCAAGGCTATAAAGGGGACAGATCTCGCAAGGGAGTTCATCAACCATGCATCGGAATATGTCCAGATCAGGGAAAACGCAGAAGTAAACAGCATCAGGAAAGAAGGCGATCTTGTCAAGATATACGCTTCGGACGGGGAATACACAGCAAAGGCAGTTGCTATCACTACGGGAACCTCACACAAGAAACTCGGGATTCCCGGTGAAGAAGAGTACTTCGGAAAGGGGCTTTCGTACTGTTCCACATGTGATGGATATCTCTTCAAGGGAAAGGATGTTGTAGTCATAGGCGGCGGAAATTCGGGAGCAATCGCCACGATATCCATGTCAGAATACACGAACAGGATATCAATAATAGAGTTCATGCCCAGGTATATGTGCGAGAAGGCTTACGTGCGGACAATAGAAAACAAGGAGATTCCATACATATTGAACTCCCAGGTCACTGAAGTGGTTGGAGATGGCAAGAAGGTTACTGAAGTTAAGTACAAGAACAGGGAATCGGGCGAAATGAATGAAATCAAGACAGATGGCGTATTCATTTACGTAGGTCTTGTGCCGCAAACATCTTTCCTCAAGGGGTCCGGGGTGGAACTTTCAGAGAAAGGGTACATTGTGATTGACGACAAGGGCAGAACGAACATAGAAGGGATTTACGCAGCAGGAGACGTGACCCAGGGAACACTGGCACAGATTGCGACCGCTGTGGGTGACGGATGCAAGGTTGCCCTGACAGCATATTCCGATCTTGTAAAGTCCGGAAGGCGCTAAACTTTCAAAGCTATTTTTCGACAAAATGGTGAATAATTCCCATTCCCACCCATAATTTCAGTTCATATATAATTGGACAGGTTTATTAATTTTCAATATATGCCGATTCGGTGGTTCATTGAATCTTTACGAATATATGGGTAAGTCCATATTCAAACAGTACGGCTTGCCTGTTCCGGAAAGTTACCTTGTCGAGAAAGAAAGTGATGTAAAGAGTTTTACCAGGCCTGTGGTTGTGAAGTCTCAGATTCTACTTGGCGGAAGGGGCAAATCAGGAGGAATAAAATTTGCCAAGAGCGAAAAGGAACTCACGCAGGGGGTCAAGGAACTTCTGGGCTCGAAGATAAGGGGACTCACAGTCACGAAAGTGCTTGTCGAGGAGATGCTCAACATAGGCAAGGAATATTATGTGAGTATTGCCCTTAACAGAACCGACAGGGCACCCGTCCTTATTGCAACATCAGCCGGCGGGGTAGAGATAGAATCGGTCCCCGAGGATAAGATTTTCAAGAGGACTATTGATCCGCTTCTCGGCTATTCCGACTTCATTGGAAGAGAAGCAACTCAGTTCATGGGCCTGTCCCCGGAAATCGGAAAGCAGTTCAGGGGTATATTGAAGGGGCTCTATGAAATCTTTGTGAAAGAGGACTGTGAACTTGTTGAGATAAACCCGCTGGTCGAAACAAAAGAAGGAAGGCTTATGGCCGCAGATTCCAAGGTTATAATGGACTCAGACTCCATGTTCAGGCATCCTGATATAGATATCACCGATCCTGAAAAGACGCCTCTCGAACTCGAAGCGCAGGGAAGGGGCTACTCTTTCGTGGAGCTTCAGGGAAACATTGGAGTCATAGCCAACGGAGCAGGCCTCACAATGGCGACCCTTGACGGCCTGACACTTCACAACGGAAAACCAAGGAATTTCCTGGACCTAGGGGGAACCGACAGTGTTGACATAGTGGTCAATGCTTTCGAGATGGTCATGAAAGCAGATCCGAAAGCAATTCTCGTGAATATATTCGGTGGTGTTACAAAATGTGATACCGTTGCCAACGGAATTGTGGCAGCTAAGGAGAGACTATCCATCCAGAAGCCGATTGTAGTGAGGCTCAGTGGAGTACACGAAGACGAGGGAAGAAGGATTCTTTCCGACAATGGAATTGAATCATACCCGGGAATGATGCAGGCAATTGAGAGCGTTGTCAAGAAAGTAGGAGGTAACTAACATGTCAGTTATAGTTGATAAGGACACCAGGGTAATTGTGCAAGGAATCACAGGGCATCAGGGCTCATTCCATGCAGGTGAGATGCTGAAATTCGGCACAAACATTGTTGCGGGAGTATCTCCGGGAAAAGGCGGCCAGAAGTTCCAGGACAAAGTGCCTATATACAATTCCATAAGGGAGACACTTCACCTTGAGCCAAATGCCACGATGATTTCAGTGCCTGCACCTCTAGTGAAGGACGCAGCTTTCGAAGCCATGGACGCAGGACTGAAGGTCGTGTACATACTCACGGAACATGTTCCTTTCCACGACTCTATGCTTATCGTGCACCACGCAAGGAGGAAAGGCGCAACCGTTATAGGGCCAAACGGACCCGGTGTGACTGTCCCCGGAGTATGCAAGATGGGCATAATGCCAAACCAGATATTCAGGGACGGTGACGTTGCTGTGGCCTCAAGGAGTGGAACACTCACATACGAGATAGTCGAAGCCATCACCAACAGCGGAATGGGTGAGAGCGCGGTCATTGGCCTGGGGGGAGACCCAGTGGTGGGGCTGACTTTCATTGACGTTCTTGACATGTTTGAGGCAGACGAGAAGACCAAGAAGATTGTCCTCGTTGGTGAGATTGGCGGAAACAACGAGGAGATAGCTGCAGAATACATCAAGCACAATATCTCAAAGCCTGTGGTTGCCTACATAACTGGAAGAAGCGCCCCCCCTGGAAAGAGGATGGGGCACGCCGGAGCAATCATAGAGCGGGGAGTAGGAACCGCTGACTCCAAGATAAAGGCATTCAATGCCGCAGGAGTCAAGGTAGCCGACTATCCGCAGGATGTTCCAAAACTTCTGAGGTGAGCGCAATGAAAAGGGATATTATCTCAGTACTCGACATGGAAAATGAACTGGATGAGATCATCGATCTCTCCATGAAATTGAAAAGGAACAGATACGAGTCATACGATCATGCCAGGAACAGAGTACTTGGGATGATATTCGAGAAGCCTAGCACCAGGACACGTGTGTCTCTGGAAACCGCAATGGCTCAGCTCGGCGGACATGCAATATACCTCAATCCGAACGACATGCAGATGGGGCGTGGCGAAACCGTAGCAGATACTGCCAGAGTCCTGTCCGGCTTCGTGGATGTAATCTCCTACCGGGCTTTCAGCCACAGCAATGTGGTTGAGCTTGCCCAGAACGCGTCAGTGCCTGTCATAAATGCTCTCGACGACCTTGAACATCCTGTTCAGATCGTTGCAGATTTCATGACACTCAAGGAAAAGAAAGGCCGCCTCGGTGGACTTAAGCTGGCATATCTCGGTGATGGTAACAACGTCGCAAACTCTCTTCTTCTGGGGGGCGCCATAACAGGGATGGACGTTTATGTCGGATGCCCCAGGGGATATGAGCCTAACAAGGAAATACTGGAAAAGGCAAAGCAAAGGGCCAGGTCGACCGGATCGAGCATAGTGGTTACACAGGACCCTGTCGAAGCAGTCAAAGATGCGGATGCCGTTTACACTGATGTCTGGGCATCAATGGGCGATGAGTCAGTCAGGGAAAAGAAGGAAAAGGACCTCAAGAACTTTCAGGTCAACTCTGAAATTGTCTCCCATGCGAAGAAGGACTACACTTTCCTGCACTGCCTGCCTGCCCACAGGGGCCTTGAAGTGACGGGGGACGTGATAGACGGAGTCAACAGTGCAGTCTTCCAGGAAGCTGAGAACAGGCTTCACACAGAAAAGGCTTTGATTTACAGGCTTCTGGAGTAATCTGGATTTAATACTCCATTTTTATTTTCCTGAAATTTTGACAGGCAGATTTCCGGGTTTATCCTAAAACACATATAAATCTCAAGAAGATTTTAATATGTGTAAGATATAGAACTTTATGCCTGCTCCCTCAAAGCTGAGAAAGAGGAATGATATAAACAGTGTAATTTCCCAGATAAGAAAAGAAAATGAGCTGAAAGACATTCCGAATGTTCTTGTTCCTCTGTGGCAGCTTAAAATAAGGGAAAGATTCGCGATAAATCTCGACAGGGAAATCGCGGAGTACGTTGTACTTGCCGCTCATGAAAGAGGGACATGGAAAAAGCAGAGAGCTATCAGGAAAATAGAAAAGATACTGGTGGGCAGAGGAGAAACAAGTGAAAGCTCATCAAAAATAGCAAATGAAATTGTCCAGCTGGCAGTTGGGCAGAACACACAGTGATAGAGACCCACCTTGAAAGGCAAGAAGCAACTCGAAATATACCTTGAAGGGCTCGAAAAGAAAACCCGGTACATCAATTTTCTGGAGCAATATCCTACAGATTCTTCCTCCGCTTCATATGTCCTTAATGTTGCCTACAATGACGGAAACATAGGGGGCAGAAATATTCTAGACCTCGGGACGGGCAACGGAATATTTGCCTGTGGTGCGAGAGCTTTGGGGGCTGCAAGTGTTGTGGGCATGGATGTTGACGAGGAGCAGATAGCAGTAGCAATACGAAACTGCGGCTCTGACGGTGTAGATTTTGTTGCAGCATCTGTGGAATCTGCGGCCGGTTCCTATGACACAGTCATAATGAATGCTCCCTTCGGATCAGTGAATGCCCATGCTGACCTTCCGTTTCTCGAGAAAGCTGTAGAGCTTGGAGAGTTTATTTACTCTATTCACAACATAAAATCCCGTGATTTTGTTCGGAATTTCTACATGGGAAAGGGTGAGATTTTCAGGGAGGAGATCTTGGACATAACGGTTGGAAGACTTTATAAGCACCACAGGAAGGACAGGGCAACTATCAGGTCCGTTTTCTTTTCAGTCAGGGTAGAACACTGAATAATGCGCGAAACAATAATTAATGCAGAGCCAATCACACCTTAAATAATGGCCGGGGTGGGGTAGTGGATATCCTTGGGGACTGTGGATCCCCGGACCCGGGTTCAATTCCCGGTCCCGGCCCTCTCCTTCACACCAGGCAGGCTTCCCGGCCTTTCTTTGGGGCAAATGCAAATTGTCAAGCAACACTGGCATCTCCCGCCAAATTCATCTGGATTTCGGTTTTTGATTCAGTTGCAGGGGACGCATAACATATAATTATGTAAGAGATAAGGGGAAGTAACAATGAACGCAGAAGATATACTGGGCTACGCAAGAAGGACCGGCATGTTCTGGTCTGCGGCAGAAATATACGGCGGCTCAGCCGGCATTTACGATTACGGCCACACAGGAGCTACACTCAAGCGCAATTTTGAGTCTCTCTGGCTTTCATACTTTGTTGAAAGAAACCAGAATTACTTTCTCATAGACGGTTCCACACTGCTTCCGGAAAAACCGCTGATAGCCTCCGGGCACGCAGAGAGGTTCAACGACATCCTGATAGGATGCAAAAAATGCAAGTCGTACTATCGGGCGGACATGCTACTTTCGGAACTTGGCATTGAAATACACGAAGGAGCAGCCCCGTCTGAGGTCGACGAGACAGTCAGGTCAAACAGCCTGAGGTGCCCCAAGTGCAACGGGGAATTCGGGCCGTCCAGGGCCTTCAACATGATGATCGACGTTTCACTGGGACCAGAGAAGTCGGACAGAGGATACCTGAGGCCGGAGACCGCCCAGTCGGCATTCCTGAACTTCTATCGCGAGTTCAACTCTCTCAGGCAGAAGCTCCCCCTTGGACTGGCTATTATCGGGAGAGCATACAGGAATGAGATCTCACCAAGGCAGGGCCTTTACAGGCTCAGGGAGTTGATACAGGCAGAGCTGCAGATTTTCTTCGATGAGAAGAACTGGGAACCTGACATCAGCGATTATGCAGGGGATGAGATGAGTGTCGTAACTTACCCGAAGGGTCAGCAGGAGAGGGTTAAGGCCAAAGACCTCCTTGAACTTGGGTACCCTGGTTTCTATGTATACCACATGGCGCTGATTCACAGGTTCTATGTTGATGTGCTCGGTATTCCGGAGGAGAAATTCAGGTTCTACGAGAAGGGCGGCGATGACAAGGCCTTTTACAACAAGGTCCACATGGATATAGAGCTTGATAGTCAGAGCTGGTGCTGCTTCAAGGAAGTTGGCGGCCTGCATTACAGGGGAGACTATGATCTGTCATCCCATTCCAGGGGATCCAGCAAGAGTTTCAAGGTCAAGTCAGGAGGGAGAGAATTCTATCCTAACGTACTCGAGCTCAGCTTTGGGGTTGACAGGAACATCTGGGCACAGATCGACATCCTCTACAGCAATGAGGGCCGGCAGGTCCTGTCCCTCAAGCCCTATATGGCACCTTATGCCGCAGCAGTGTTCCCCCTTCAGCACGACGAGGCAATAGAAAAGGAAGCTGAAAGCATTTTTTCAGGCATTTCCGGAAAATTCAGGTCATTCATGGACTTCTCCGGCTCAATCGGTAAGCGTTATGCCAGAATGGACGAAATCGGCACCCCGTTCTGCATCACAGTTGACTATGAAACCGTAGACAACAGCTCTGACAACTATGGTACCGTGACAGTACGGTCAAGGGACAGCAGGGAGCAGAAAAGGGTAAGGGTATCAGATCTTGAGAGGTTTCTGTCAGATGCACTCAAGCCTGAATTCTGATGCCATTATGCCGTCTCTGCAGACTTTCTCAAAGATTGCGGGGGCGCATCAGATTATTCTCACCATAACGAGAAAGCAATAATAACTGCCGTTTACTTTCATCTCATCCCTTAAGTGCCCTGCCTTCTCGAAGCCGCTTCCTGTAGAGATGCATGGCAGGAGCCTGTGCTTTGCATACTGTAAGGGTCACCTTATGCGCTCCCTGTTATCAGAAATGACTGAAAGCGCCTTGTCTAGCAGGCCATGGCCTACTCCAGTTCCAAGAATGCATGGCGTTACAAAGAAGCTGAAAATTTCCGCCACATGGCCAGTTCTTGCCCTGTTCCTGAAACTTTATCCAATCATACCGAAAAGCCTGTCCCGCCGGTCAGCCGCAAAAAAAGAAGTCTGCTCATCCTTTCCTTCCAGAAATCCTCTTCGTGGTCAGTCCCACTGTCTCTGGCTGAAAGAAACGCAAGAGGATCACTACGCATTGCTTCGAGGCGCAGCTTCCTGTAATCTGCCCATTTCGAAGGTGGCATCCGCATTATCTCGAAGTCTCTGTTGACGCGTTCCAACACTGCCCTTTTCGGCATGAAGCGGATTAATACATCCCCTCTCACGCTGAGACTGTGGAAGCTACAATAAGCGCAAGGATTGTTCCATAAACGACAGTTGCAAGGTAAATCCCAATGAATGTGTATGAAACGTATCTTTTCATCCTCCTGCTCACGCCCATGTCGTACACGATCCCTTTCACTCCGTTAAGTGCGTGGTAGGTTATGATCCAGACAAACACGAGGAAGAAGGCAAGCCACCAGGGATTGCTCAGATTCCTGACAATCGAGTCAAACAGTTCAATGGGAGAACCACCGTTTATGTGGGCGACATAGAGGTGCACCGCCATGAAGAACACCAGAAACATTCCGCTTGATGCCTGGAGAAACCATTTTACCGTTGTGAAGCGGTCTCTTGTCCCATAGCTTCTCTTGCGCGCATCTTCCATTACACACCACTTCCCGACAGAACGGCCTGCCAAGCATAGTAGAGAAACAGGAGCATAAGCGCCATTGCACCTGCTTCGAGCACGAAGAACAGAGCTTTGTGGTGTGCCAGGCCGAGGCCCATTTCATTGAGCATTAGCCTTACGCCGTTTGCCCCATGGTAAAAAATGACGACAGTGAGCAGCACATCCATAACAATGAATATCCCGTACGGTCCATAGGCTGCCGCTCTTACAACGGCATCGAATGTTGCCTGCCCTCTGAGAAGATTTGAGAGCACAGCATAATGGAGATAGAGGTAGAAAACTATCACAACACCGGAAAATCTGTGCATGCTGTAAGCGAAAAAGCCGAGCCCTTTTCGGTCGAAACGGAACCAGCTTATAATACTCGCCTTGTGTCCAGTCATTTCCGCCTCCCCCTGATAAGCCCTGAGATCTCATGCTTGAAGACCTGCCATCTCAGTTTCTGTATTGCGGATGACGGATCCACACCCTTAGGGCAAACTTCGGAACATTCTCCGGCATAATGGCACCTGGAAGTGCCCTCTTCCGTGCCAATTGCCTCAAGCCTGTATTTTCCACCTTCGTCCCTGCTGTCGAGGTTGTACCTGAGAACTGCAGTCAGAGATGCCGGGCCAAGATAATCCTCGTCAGTTCCGACTATGGGGCAGGCTGCCATGCAGAGCCCGCATTTGATGCACATGGAATATTGTTCATACTTCTGAAACTGTTCAGGGGTCTGCAGCAACTCTGAGCTGTAATCGCCATCGTCTTCCCTTATTATGTAAGGGAGACCTTTCCTGTACTTGTCAAAAAACGAATCCAGATCAACGACAAGATCCTTTATCACGTCAAAGTGCCTGATTGGCTCAACCCTGATCTTGTCGGTCTTAAGGCTAGAAGCAATGGTGGAGCAGGCCATTTTCGGTTTTCCATTCACCTCAACGGCACAGCTTCCACATATCTCCATCGTGCATGAGTACCTCATCGACAGGGTCTGATCCAGGTTCTCTTTGATATAAAGAAGCCCTTCAAACACAGTTGAGATCCTGTCCTTTGGCACGCTGTAATCTGAGTAGCTAACCTTTCCATGATCATCCTTCCTCTTGATGGTGAACTCATACTCATTCCCGCTCATAGCATCATCTCAGTACACTCTCTCGGCCGGCTGCCACTTCGTGATCCTTACCGGGGAATATTCAAGCCTTGGCCCATCACGGGTGTAGGTTGCTATTGTATGCTTCAGGAAATTATCGTCATCCCTTTTGGGAAAGTCCTTCCTGTAATGCGCACCCCGGCTTTCTTTCCTCTCAAAAGCACCCTTTGCCACAATCTCCGCCAGATCAAGCATGTAACCAACTTCAAGGGCCCACTGAAGTTCTGTATTGAAAACATTTGATTTATCCTGGATGCTGATCCTGCTATAACGTTCCTTGAGCTCATAGATCGTCTTTATTGCTGATTCCAGCTTCTCTCCCGTCTTAAAAACTCCCACATTAACGTCCATTGTATGCCCGAGATCGGATCTTATTGCGGCCACATTTTCTCCTCCATCTCTGCGCATAATGTCTTCCCAGAGCCTTTTTTCCTCTTCTCTAATCTTGTCGTGGTTCAGATCGGGAATTCCGTGCGAAGAGGCAAATTCTGCTGCTTTCTTCCCCGCTACATTCCCCAGGGCGAGACATTCATTTGTGGAGTTGGAACCAAGGCGATTGGCACCATGTATGCTTATGGAGGCATTCTCTCCGGCCCCGAATACCCCGGGAACCACTGTCTCTGTGCCTATACCGACACTCACGCCTCCCATGGTATAGTGTGTTGCGGGCCTGACAGGAATCGGTCCTTCGGCAGCGTCTATGTTGTTGAATTTCCTCGCTATATCTGTGATCATGGGCAGCCTTTCTTCGAGCTTATCTGCAATATGGGTCAAGTCAAGGTTTATGTAATCTATATTCCCGTATCCTCCCCTGACTCCCCTGCCAGCTTCGATTTCCCACATCATGGCCCTTGAAACTATGTCTCTCGGCGCCTCTTCGAGCTTTGTAGGGGCATAATGCTCCATGAACCTCTTCCCTTCGGAATTCCTCAAGTAGCCTCCTTCCGCTCTCGCAGCTTCAGTAATAAGGATGCCGGAAGGGACCAGGCCTGTCGGGTGAAACTGCACAAATTCCATGTCCTTGAGTGGGATTCCCGCCCTGTAGGCTATTGCATCCCCATCACCAGTTGTTGAATGGGCGCAAGTGCTGAACCGGTACATGCGCCCTCCTCCACCAGCTGCAAGAATAAGCGATTTAGACTGAAAGATGGTATATTCCCCGGTTCTTAGATTTATTGTGGTCATGGCGTTGAACCTGTTGCTGTCCACCGAGATTGATGTTGCAAAATATTCGTTATAGAAGTGAATCCTGTCATACATCAGGCATCTGCTGTAAAGCGTTTGCATTACATGAAAACCGGTTTTGTCCGCGGCAAAGACAGCCCTGGGAAAGCTGAGTCCTCCAAAATCCCGCTGTGATATCCGGCCATCTTCGGCCCTGCTCCACGGGCATCCCCAGTGGTCGGTAGTGTATATCTGTTCAGGGACGAGCTTTACAAACTCCTCGACAGCATCCTGATCAGCCAGGTAGTCACTGCCTTTGATCGTGTCATAGGAATGAAGATCAAAATTGTCCTCAGGGTCGAGGACAGCACTTGTACCGCCTTCTGCAGCAACCGAATGCGACCTCAGTGGATACAGTTTTGACACAAGCCCAACAGTGATTTCTCCGTTTGACTCAACGGCTGCAATTGCAGCTCTTAGGCCTGCAAGTCCTCCACCCATTATAATTACGTCTTCTCTGATAATCTCCAAAACGATTACCTTTAAATTTATCGACTTAGTACATATAAACGGGTAGCCGTAACCCTAATAGATTTTCTAGTTGCTAATATATAATAAATTGATTGAAAATGGTTATTCACGCCTGCAAAACCATTTTCCTGAAGGGTAAAATGAAAAAAATCATGCCTGAACAGCTGCATTTCCAGCATTAATCATTTCTAAGCCTCGGGGCTCCTGATTCCGAGAAGATCTGCTATACGGTTTCCATAATCCCTGTCTGCTTTGTGGAAGTATTCGAGCTGCCTCTCTACAATGTTTTTCTCGACAACCTTCAGGTCATTGGCAATGTTCTCCGCCAGGATGGACTTCTGCTCTTCAGACATGATCCTGTAGAGGTTTCCTGCCTGTACAAAGTCGTCATCCTCAGAGTGGTTTGTGTAAGGGACAGAATCTGCATTTCCCTCAACTCTGTACTCCTTTTTTCTGGCATAGCTTGAGGCTACCGGACCATTGTACGAATTGGGCTCGTAGTTAACCCTTCCTTCTGAGTTATCGTCCACCCTCATGTGGCCGTCCCTGTAGTAATTCTCAGCATTCGAGAGGTGCGGGCTGTTCACCGGAATGGAGGTGTAGTTTACTCCCAGCCTGTACCTGTGTGTATCGGCATAGGAAAATGTTCTTGCCTGCAGCATCTTGTCTGGAGAAAACTCTACTCCCGGAACTACATTTCCCGGAGAGAAGGCTGCCTGCTCAACTTCAGCAAAGTAGTTCTTGGGGTTCCTGTCGAGAACCATTTTTCCAATTTCATGAAGCGGGTAATCCGTATGGGGCCAGACCTTCGTGACGTCGAAGGGGTTGAACCTGTAAGTCCAGGCATCATCATAGGGCATTATCTGCACATAAACTGTCCATGTGGGGCACTCTCCCCTTTCTATAGCATCGTAAAGATCCAGGGTATGGAAATCCGGGGTTTCCCCTGCAAGTTTTGCGGCCCGGTCCACTGGCATGTTCTTTATGCCCTGGTCAGTCTTGAAATGATACTTAACCCAAACAGCTTCATCTTTTTCATTCACCCACTTGAACGTGTGGCCGCTGTATCCGTTCATATTCCTGTAACTGTACGGTATTCCTCTGTCCGAGTACAGTATTGTCACCTGGTGCATGCTTTCAGGGGAACGTGAAAAGAAGTCCCACGCCATGTTTGGATTCTTGGCGTTCGTGGTGGGGTCCCTCTTCTGTGAGTGTATAAAATCAGGAAATTTAATTCCGTCCCTGATGAAAAACACAGGAGTGTTGTTCATTACGAGATCATAGTTTCCCTCCTCCGTGTACATCTTGACCGCGAATCCTCTCGGGTCCCTCACGGTATCAGCGGATCCCCTTTCTCCTGCAACAGTTGAAAATCTGACAAAGAGGGGAGTCTTCTTTCCCTTTCCATGCAGGAACTTGGCCCTGGTGTACCTGGACAAATCGGAAGTAGTCTCGAAATAACCGAACGCTCCTGCACCCTTCGCATGCACTACCCTCTCGGGGATGCGTTCCCTGTCAAAATGGGCCAGTTTCTCAATCAGGTATACATCTTCGAGAAGGGTCGGGCCGTCTGAACCGGCTGTTACGGAATTCTGGTTATCCCCAACAGGGATCCCGTGCTGTGATGTACGCTGGTCATCGCTCTTCCTGTCATCACTCATAAAATCACGCAATATGAACTAGCAAAGCCGTGTATAAATACATTTTTAAAACTCCCGCAGCAGTATTCAAATTGCATTCTAATGGTGCTTGCGTCCATGGTTTGGATTAATATGTGTCATCCGCCTGTCAAAAACATGACCGGCAACGTTGATTTTGAGGGAACATGGGAGCTCATTTCTTTCCGCAACGAAGGAGAAGACGGATCAGTCAACTACCCTTTCGGCAAGAATCCGAGGGGAATGATCTGGTATGACAGAAACGGGTACATGGGCGTAAACATCATGCCTGAAGAAAGGTTGAAATTCGAGTCGGGCGACATGTTTGTGGCCACAGAAAGGGAACTCAGGGACGCGATCAGGTATATTGCTTACTCTGGAAAATTTGAGGTGAAGGAAAATAAAGTGATACACAAGATCGAAGTTGCATTGTTCCCTAACTGGGTCGGACGTGATCAGGAGAGGTTCTACAAGATAGACGGCAACAGGCTTACTCTCACAACAAAGCCAATGAAATTCGAAGGAAAACAGGTAATCTCACGTCTGGTGTGGGAACATACAGGTCAATAAAAGTTAGGTCGCTCAAGATACCTTGAGCGCTTTCCAGTCGTTCTTTGCAGGAGGTTTTCCCCTCTTTTTCTGGATGTAATTATAGGCAGACAGTGCTGCGGTAGCACCCTGTCCTGCTGAGATGACCGCCTGTTTGTATGGAACGTCAGTAACGTCCCCTGCTGCAAATATTCCGTCCACAGAAGTCCTGCAGTGGTTGTCCACGATTATCTCTCCCTGCTTGTTCAGATCGACCAGCTCCTTGACAAAACCGGTTTTCGTTATGTAGCCGTTCTCAACAAATATACCTGAAACTTCCACTGTCCCTTCCTTGGAGGACCCATTCATGACCTTGATGGAATTGGCCGAAAAGTCGCCTTCAATAGATGACACCTTCGTGCCGTTCATGAAGGATACTTTTCCGCTTCTCTTGAGCGCTTCAATCATTTCTTCGTCTCCGAATGGTTTCTTTGAAGACTGAACAATATAGACATGCTCAGTTATTCCCGAAAGATAGTTTGCAGCTTCTATGGCCTGGTCCCCATTTCCGACTACTGCGACTTTCGTTCCCTTGAAAAGTGGTCCATCGCAGACAGCACAATATGAGACACCTCTTCCCTTGAACTGCTCTTCTCCCGGAACGTTCAGGTCTCTAGGCGTCTTTCCGAAAGCCAGTATGAGTGCCTCAGATGAGTATGAAGCAAAAGGTGTCGTGAGTTGAAAACCAGGGTCCTCATTCTTCTCAACTCCGGTAACCTCATCATAGGCAAATTCAACACCGTATTTCGTGACCTGTTCCTGAAATTTGTTCATCAGTTCAAAACCGCCAATCTGTTCGTATCCTGGATAGTTCTGAATATCATTCGTTAGAAGTGCCTGCCCGCCTATGTCTTTTGTAATGACAAGGGTCCTCAATCCCTGCCTTCCCGTATAGAGGGCTGCGGTAAGGCCCGCGGAGGCCCCGCCTATTATTATCACGTCGTATTTTTTCGATTCCATATGCTGACCGTTATTGCCCTAGCCGGACTCAGTTCAGGTGCGGCTGAATCTTTGACTCAATGTACTGCTTCGGTGCTGCACCAAGAAGTCCGTCTACTACTTTTCCATCTTTGAACACGAGAAGCGTGGGGATGCTCCTTATCTGGAACGCTCCAGCAACAGACGGGTTCTCATCAACATTCAGCCTGCCGAATGTCATCTTTCCGGCATACTCCTTAGCGAGTTCATCTATTATCGGTGAAACCATTCTGCAAGGTCCGCACCATTCAGCCCAGAAGTCAACGAGCATAACACTGTTCTTTCCAATCTCCTGGCTGAAATTGGAATCGGTCAGCTCTATAGGCTTCGTCGGATAGGACTCTACTTCTATTTTATCATCTCTGTTCTGATCATTCATTTTCATCATTTCCTCCATTTTTCTTTGTCTTATTGCCTCAATTTCTTTATCTGTATCCATACGGTTATCTCCTACTCGATCATCGATTTTATAGTTTGTTGAAGCTCGACCTCAACCGATCCCGCGAGTTCGTCAAGACCATCGAGGCCCGTGAGCTTTATTGCCTCAGTCGGCTTGAGCAGGGAGACTTTTGTTGAATCATTTTCTCTGTATATGGATATTTTGCATGGAAGTACAAGACCTACGTCTTTATGGGTTTGTATGGCGTTTCCTGCATGCTTCGGATTGCAGACGTCGAGTATGAGGTATGGCTCAATCGTCTGATCATTCTTCTCTTTTAGGATTTTCTGGACGTCAATTCTGCTGAGAATGCCATAACCCTTTTCCTTCAGGCTTTCCTGGAGCATTTCAGCAACTTCCTCAACACCATTGTCCGTTGTTATCGTGTAGTCTATGTTTCCACCCAATTTGCCCACCTCGGGCAATCCAGAATACTCACTTAGAATAAAAATCTCACGGTATTGCAAATATCACACAATACTTATATTGGACTTTGTAATTTCAGAACGGGAAATGTCCGATATCAACCTGCTGAAAAAGGAAGGTTCTTCCTGCACTGAGCTGCTTGAATGTTTCTATGACCTTAGTGCAAACGAATGTGAAGCATTCTACAAAATTGCTGCAATGGAGAAGGTGACACTGGACGAACTCTCGTCAATCATAGCAAGAGACCGAAGCACGACACATCGGCTCTTGCAGAAGCTTGTTGGGCTCGGCCTGTGCTACAAGGAGAAAATGACACTGGAAAGGGGCGGATATATTCACGTCTACAGGGCTCCAAGTACTTCAAGAGTTAAAAAACAGCTTGAAAAAAGGATTACGGAATACATGGAGGATTTGAACATACTGGCGTCCAGGATAGAAGACGACCTGGAAGTAAGAATAAACAGCCACAAGAAAATCTCCAATACGAGGTCAGAACAGTAAATTCAGGAATAGTCAATGAAAAACTGGCTTACCCGGCTTGCAAGTGTTCGCACAAGCCGGACTCTGCCAAATCCGGGTAGAAGTGGATTGGTATTTATTTTGGAACAATTCTTACTACGTTGCTGCCCCTTATCACAACAGTGCCTAACTTTCTTGTCAGGCTTTCATTGCTTTCCTCAACATCTTCAAGGACCATGTTCATGTATTCGTCATAGCCTGAAAGGACTCCTTCCAGTACCCTGTTATCTTTTAGCAACAATGCAACTCTCTTGTTCAAACTTTCTTCCAGCATTTTCATAGGCATGATCAATTCTTGTTCACCTCAGTTATATTCGTCGTCATCCAGTCCTTCTTCTCGGCTCATAATGACCTGAATAAGTCCTCTCAGAACTTCCTTCACGTCATCAAGCTCCCTTCGCATTACGGTGAGCTCATTATTGAGCTTTTCAACATCCTTTAGTTTATTCGTATTATTATTACCTTTCATCAACATCACCAAATTCTTGCACATTTCCATAGTCGTCGGCGAACTTTCTGGACTCATTCCTCTCGCAGTTCTCGCAATAGAGGGCATTGTTCTTCTCAACTAGGGGTTTTCTGCAGCGGCTGCAGAGGGATTTTACTGCCCCGAAATGCTTACCTGAAACGGTGACTTCGTAAAACGGAGAAACTCTGCTGAAACGGCCCCTTATTATGTCTCCCACTTTAAACTGTGGAATTCCGCCGCTTTCTCCTCTTCTACCTCTCTGACCCATGCTCTTCAGATTGGCGTCGACAATATACTCCTTCAGGACATTGTCTTTGCCGCATATTGCCCCAACTCTTACCGTATCATGCCTGCCATCAATCTTTATGACCTGGCCATATGCAATATCGCCTGTTCTTGGCATCACTCTTTTCTTGGTGGGTTCCACTGAGATAACAAGATTTTTTTCATCTCTCTTTATACGTCCACCTGCAAGGGAAATAACCCTTCCCTGATCATCAATTGTAAACCTTCCCGGGACGTACTCTTCTGTAGTTGAAAGAACATCGCCTGGGAGAGCCCAATCCTTAGAATTTTGCTGCTCGTTACTTGTAACCATCGAATTCCCTTCAAAAGCTATTTAGAATGTATTAACGGATATTATTTAACTCTTGTTGCGTGTGTAGCCCGGGCAATATCCGCAGGATTCCAATGAAGTTCCGTTCCCATAGAGTCAATGGATGGGTTGTATGGTAAACAATAATACCACTACTCAAATTCACCACTGAATGATCAAGGATGAAGCCTTCTTCGGTTTTGCCAGAACGGGAGAGCTTAATGGCTTTCAATACCCTGGAATAATGAGGTCCGGAAAGGGAGGGCAAATTGTAGCAACAGGAACTGAAATTGAAGTTCTGGGAGAGAAGATACAAAGGAGGATATTCTACCCCGACGCAATAGAATCTTCTGGCTCAGACCGTTTTCTGACTCTTGAGAATTTGGTATTGATTCCCAATGGGATCGAACTTCTCCAGAGGCCTGCAAAGCTTATTGAAAGAATTCACCAGGTGCGGAAGAGCTTGGGATTTGGCAAACTGATTTATGTTCAGGGAATTTCTGACCCTTACCTGATTCCGGCCCTCGTATATGCAGGCGTACAGCTTTTCGATGATTCATACCCGGTAGCAGAAGGGCTGGAAGGCATCAAGTACACAATGTTTGGAAAATCCAAGAGCGATCAAAACACGGTGGAAGAAAACACTTCATTCATCGAAGCGGAATCTGCCCTCCTAAGAAAGTCAATAGAAAACGGGACTCTCCGGGAGATCGTTGAGAAATTTGCATTTTCAAGCAAAGCACTTGAAATAATGAGAATTCTCGACCGCTACTATTATGCAGAGATGGAGGCGGTTTATCCTGTGAGAACACCGTACATCAAGGCAAACGGTATTGAAGCACTTGAACGCCCCGATCTGAAGAGGTACAGGGAGAAACTGTCATCGGAATTCAAAAAACCTGATGATGTAAGAATTGCACTCATTATGCCATGTTCGGCAAGAAAACCCTATTCAACCTCAAAATCACACCAGGCGATTCTATCTAGAATTTCCGACTTCAGGAGGTATATTCATGAAATAATCGTCACCTCTCCCGTAGGGGTTGTTCCAAGGGAGCTGGAAGACTCCTACCCTGCGCGTTTCTACGACATCCCCGTTATTGGGATGTGGTATGAAGAGGAGAAGAAGATGATGTCTGATCTCCTTTTGCAATACTTCAAGAGAAACACCTATGACAAGGTGATAGCATTCATACCGGAAGACCTTAACTTCATTATACCATCACTTCCTGCAGGTTCTGAAGTAATATCCGGTGGCGCTTCAGTAACAGGCAATTTGAGTAAACTGAAGTCTGCCTTGAAAGAATCAGTCTCCCTGTACGGAAAGGAGAAGCCGTCTGACCGGAGGCTCGAAACATACAGATCTATAGCCGCGTTCCAGTTTGGAAACTGGATCAGGGATTATCTATCTGGCGCCAAGATAATCAACAGCTACAACCAGGATATGTTGACCCTCAAGGGCAACATCCTTCTTGTATACAACAGGGAGCTTGGAAAATTCACTATAAACAAACGATCCGCTGAGTTCTTCCTGGAACAGGGAAGGTACCTGGTGGAGATTGACAACTTCAAGCCCACAGCAAACGTGTACGCTGTTGGCGTGCTTGACTGCACAAGTGATGTAAGGCCGGAAGATGAGGTCGTGCTTACCCACAAAGGTGAAATAAAGGGAGTGGGGATCGCCAAGATGCCTCCTGATGCGATGAAACAGCTTAAAAAGGGGACTGCTGTCAAGGTCAGGAACTAGTTCTCACCGCGCTTCAAGGTGTTATTTCGCACAAAACAAGGAGAAAAGTATTTTATACTTTTATTAACTCGATCGTTGTTGGCGCCCAAATCTATTGCTCTTCTTGTGGTTGGGGTAATCATAATCTCGACACTGTTCAGTGTGTTCCAGGTCACTTACCCAACGGGAAACCCGGTGTTGTCGCCAATTCAACCTAAACAATACCAGCTTTTCAAATACCAGTTTACAGACAAGAACCTTCTTGGAAATTCCTCGACAAGTTTCGTTCCAACTGGCAACGGAACCATAACCATTGAAGGGTATGTGCATTCCAGCAATGGCTCATCAAACACTCCAATATCAGATGCCTATCTCTACGCAGCAGTATTTCCTGCGGAGTCTGATTATTATACGAATTCAAATGGTTTTTACCAGATCACGGTGATAAAGTATGGCCATGGAACCTTTGCTTTCCAGGTTCCCGGTTTCAACCCGAAATTATTCAAGCTCGATCTGTACGGGTCGAGCGTGTACTGGCTCAATATTTCGTTGAATCCAGCCCAGAAGTATAATATCAGCGGAACTACAGTTGATCAGGGTGGCCATCTAGTTCCTAACGCTAAACTGACCTTTTCAGATTTTGTCCAGACGTTTACAGTAGAATCTTCCAAGGCAGGCGGTTATTCACTGTCGCTTTATAATGGAACATACATTATATCAGTAACCAAGCCGGGATTTGCAAATCAGCCCAAGCCGTACATGCTTGTTGTGAATGGCATCGGAAATTCAAATTTCAAGTTGACGCTGAAGTCTCTGTCAACTCCAAGTTATTATGTCAGCGGATATGTGCACAACGTAAAGGGCGCACTAATCAAAGGTGCTTCAGTAACATCATCGCTGATAAATAGCACGTCGCAGACCAATTCATCGGGTTATTATGTCATAGAGGTTCCATTCGGTTCCAACACGATAATAGCATTCGCCAACGGATACGGGTATAATTACACCCAGGTGTACGTGAGGGCAAACCTGACGGACATTAATCTCACTCTCACCAACAATAACCCGTTTGGAAACTCTGGCCCGAACAGCATAAATGGCACAGGAACTTCCGGGCTGCCGCCCGGCGCTGTGAAGAACATAACGGGGGCCCTGGGAAACAAGACATCCAGTGTCAATTACGGGAATAACAGCTCCGGCAGCAATGGAAATTCTGGAGGCTCAAATGGCGGGTCAGGATCAGGAATCATCGTTCAGGGTAACGTGACGAACAGCAACAATTCCGCACCGGTCGCGGATACCTACCTGTATTTCTATGTAAACGTGAACGGGACGTATTATTATGAAGGTGTTATGACAAACAGCACCGGCTATTATTCGATTGTTGTGGCATACAAAGGCCACTACAACTTCTACGTGTACTCCCCACTTTATGAGAATTATTCATTTGGAATATGGATAAATGGCACTTCACAAAAGGACTTCAACCTTACGCCATTGCCTGGCACCACCTACAAGGTCAGCGGTGAGGTTGTGAATAATCTGGACGGAGTGGGCATACCTGCCAAGGTGACGGTATATGCATCCGGCTCTCTCAGCCCCATGATGCAGGCCGGAGCCAACGGCACAGGCAATTATGCCATATACCTCATTAAGGGCAACTACTCCATGAAAGCATCTTCGTATGGGTTCTCATCATCATGGAACAACTCATCCATGCAACCTCTTTCAGTTAATCTCATGAAAGATTTCAGCCTTAACCCCGTTTCCACACTGGGATCCAGTACTTCACTGTGGAACCAGTCAGGGTCAACGGGCATGCCCGGAGTATCATCCTCCAACGTCTCATCCCAGCTAAGCAATTCCAGTGGTGGCAACAGCCTTGCAACTGGTGTGAAGGCAGTTACTCTTACCATGCACATGGTAAATGCGACTGACAATTCCTCCCTTGTAAATATGCAATATGAGCTTTTCATCAAGCTGAACTCTGTCGTCTACAAATACAACGGCAATACGAACCAGACTGGCAACTCAACTATACTCCTGGGGTATGACGGCAATTACTCGCTGTTGGTTGAGACCTTCTACTACTATGGCAAGACCGTATCTATCAACATGACCAAGAATACCAGCACAGTGATGTACCTTCACCCAAGGGCGGTACACATATTGAATGTAACTCTTGTAAACGCCTATAACCTTACGGGTGGAATTAATGTAACCGTCCCTGCCACTTACCTTAACATAACTAACTACAAACAGAGTTTATATAGGACTTCCACGAAAGAGATAACAGGTGTTGGAACGGTGTTTGACTACTCGCTGCCAAAGGGTAACTATTCGTTTGCCTACAACAACGTGAACTATGTAACCCATAGCTTCTCTGCAAACATAAGCAACGCCCCTAACAGTACAATACAGCACATAAAGCCATATCTGGTAATAGTGAATTCAAATTCATCGGCAGTCTTCACTTACAGCTTAATCCCGGCCAGACAGAATGCTGTTGCTGTATCGCCAAATTCAAGTTATCAGGAGTTCTATGCGGGTCAGGCAAATCTGCAGTATTCATTCAGCGCATATCTTGGAAACAATCTGGTCGACGGCAAGATCTTCACTCTTTCTGCGGCTAAGCCCGTAAGCAACCTTTATCTGAACATAACCGGCGGCTCCAGGAATGAAACGCAGAATTACTGGAGTGTCTACCCCGTGCAGAATTCATCAGTCAAGGTTACCACATCATATGATTATCAGAACACGCAGAATGTGTACATCTATGCGCTGGCAGTCAACTACACCCTGGGGAGCGGACTGGTGCTGGAGATCAACGGCGCAGTGCAGAACAATATAATCAGGAATGGAACCGGAGTATCATTCTCCACATATTATGCATACAAAGGCGGAGTGATGAATACCAGCTTCCAGTCTTCATACGGGATCTCATCCGCTCCAACACGCCAGGAACTGGAGTTTTCGGCTATGACCGTTTACTATTACACTCCAGTTTTTGCTTATGCAACATCATCAGGAGGAAACTGACGTGGCACTTTTCGGTTCAGGTAAAGAAAAAGACGTAGTCAAGAAAGTTAGGAAGAAAAAAAAGGGGAAAGAATTGGCATCGAGCGTCAAGACTGTCATTGAGATAAAGACAGTCGGTGACATACCACCAATAGTTGAGGCAAGGCAGGCTGTCAGCGAAGGTGAGCTTAACCAGGCTGCCATCAACGGTTTCCGCACCATGAAGAAGGATTACATCAGATATTTCAGGGTTGATCCGATTGCAGGCGGCAGCAACCGTGATTTTATCATCAAAACACTCACGTCAATGGGCGTGGACGTCAGCGAGAGGGCCTTTGTCGACAATCTGGCAATAACAGAAGCCCTGGATGGTGACGAAGAAGCTGAGGAGAACGTGAAGGCCAAGTACAATGCCCTTCGCAAGCTGACAAGATTCTATCTTGATTATTATGAGAAGGCAAGATTTTCGCATGATCTTCACGGGGACGGGGATGATATTGTAGACAGGATGATTGAAGTGTACAACTACATGGACATCATGTACCTGTATTTCCCTGAAGCAAATATGAAGAGGGAAATGGGGAATGGTACTTAGTATTCTCGGGGGACTTCAAGGAGTTTTTTCTACGTTTATCTCAAATATAGAGTCTTACCCACTCATACTGATGAGATTTCTCGTTCCCGTAATACTTCTTCTGATTGCAACAATGGCTGTGCAGAGGGTCTCAAAGAAGGAAAAAATAGACTCAACTCCGACAGTGGAGCAGAAGAGAGAACAGTTTGTGGTGCCGGACGACTTTTTCAACAAAGAAGTAGGCTACATAACGAATGATGAGTACGAGCATTACCTTCGCCCAATGGAAAATGAATTCAGGAGAATGAAGGAAACGTTCGACCAGTTCAAGGTTCTGGACAAGCTTTACAAAAAATATGATGCCAGGACAAGATCAGCCTCGAGAAGGAGAAGAAAAAGGGCACTGGAAATGCGAAGAGAAGTTTTTGACCAGATCCTGGAGCTTTATAACTATCTCAGGCAGGTCAGGCTCTCAATTGTTGAGTATGATGAATTTGAAGAGGTGAAGGAATAATGACAGAATTATCTGAAAATAATCTTCTGGAGCTGAGAAACAACGTTCTCTCAGTCCAGAAGTCAATAGGGCAGAAGGTCATCGGAGCGGAAAGGATAGTCAGGTTCATGTTCATTGCTCTGATGAGCGAAAATCATGTCCTTCTTGAGGGCGTTCCGGGACTTGCCAAGACCATGCTCGCAAGCGAGTTCTCGAAGCATCTTGGTATGGAATTCAAGAGGATCCAGTTCACTCCGGATATGCTTCCGTCGGACGTGACTGGAAGTATTGTGTTCAACCTGGAAACAAGGAAAATGGAATTCAGGCAGGGGCCCATATTCGCCAATGTCCTGCTGGCAGATGAAATAAACAGGACGCCACCTAAGGTGCACTCTGCCCTTCTCGAGGCTATGGAGGAGAAGCAGGTCTCTGTCGGTGGAAACAGCCAGAAAGTACCTGAGCCGTTCCTCGTTATCGCAACGCAGAACCCGATAGAGCAGGAAGGCACATTCCCGCTCGCGGAAGCGCTGATGGACAGGTTCCTTTTCAGATACATACTGACTTACCCGACAAGACAGGAAGAGATGGAAATCCTGAGATCCACATCAACATACAGCGAGCCACCGGGCAGCATACTCGGCCCTGAGCTTGTCATGCGCCTGAGGGAGGAAGTTTCTGAAGTCTACGCTTCCGAGGAGATAATGAACTATATTGTGGATATAACCAGGAAGACGAGGGAGCATGACATGGTCTACATAGGTGCAAGCCCAAGAACAACTGCGAAGTTCCTCAAAGCTGCCAAAGCAAATGCCCTGATAAACGGCCGCAATTATGTGATTCCGGAGGATGTAATCTACATCTGCACCGAGATACTGAACCACAGGATAATCATGAAGCCGGAGGCCATGATAGAGAACGGAGCGGATGTGATCTCATCAGTCAGGAAGATAATAAGAAGGATAGTATCGGAAGTTGAACCTCCACAATGATAAGGAAAACTGGCTGGCTGCTGCTCTCAGTTACATCTTACGGGGTCCTTGAATCCATCCTGCTCGGGTACAGTTACTACATAATCTTCTCGATGATCATATTCTTCGTCGTGGTATCAGACCTACTGATATTCAATCTCGCAGACGTCAAAGA
>OFHI01000029.1_pt1 | contig 35988 bp, 34 predicted proteins | sample 1522021 | NCBI WGS metagenome assembly OFHI01 (sample SAMEA2464839, study PRJEB22497) | soil metagenome | biome: Grassland; feature: Farmland; material: Clay | place: Australia | collected 2013-02-01 | depth 1.4 m | reverse complement strand
CCATAACGCCTAGGTTCATCGATGTGCACATGCACTTTTTCGGGTCAAAGACGCTCGATCTCGCGGAATGGAATGTTACTCCCGATGCGACCGTGGCCATCAGGAGCGTAACAGACATGTGGAACCTCCTCTCATCAGGCTTCACAGCTGTGCGTGACCTCGGAAGCAAGGTTGGAACGCACATAAGCAAGGCTGAGAGGGCCGGAGAGATAAAGGGCCCGAGGGTGATCTCCGCAGCAAAATCCCTGGCCCAGACGGGCGGAAACGATGACTACAAGATTCTGCCCATTCACATGGCACACGAACTATCATACTCGTATTACTGCGATTCACCATGGGAATGCCGTAAGGCAGTAAGGCTCTGCATGAGGGACGGGGCGGAAGCTATCAAGGTCTACGCTTCCGGGACAATGAGCCACGATGGGCAGTGGAAACCCCACCTTACGGTGGAAGAGCTCACTGCCATTGCTGATGAAGCCCATCGGTCACACGTGAAGGCAACGGCCCATGCATACGGTGAGCAGGCCATCAGGAACGTGGTTGAAGCAGGCATAGACTCCATAGAGCATGGCCTGGAGCTCACCGGCGAAACTGCGAAGCTGATCAGGTCCAAGGGGATCTACTACGTTCCCACCCTGAGCGTATACTCCATACACAAGCCTGCTGAAGGCACAAGGAGGTCAGAGGTGATAGCGAGGCACCTCGGCGAGGAGATGGAGATAGCAAGGGAGCACAAATTGAAGATAGCTGCGGGAACAGATTTTGTGGGTGCAGGGGAAAGCCCGCATGGCATGAACTATACGGAAATGAAGCTTCTTGCAGAACACCTGGGGAGCCTGGAGGCGCTGAAATCTGGAACATCTGTTGCCGCGGACTGCCTCGGTCTGCCGGAAACAGGGCGGCTCAGGAAGGGTAAAGTTGCCGACATTCTGGTGATCAAGGGCAAACCCGACAGGAATATAGAGGACGCGTCACCCGGGCACATTGCCCATGTCTTCCACGACGGTAAGCAGTTCAGGTAGCCATCCTTTTTCTTCAGGCACCTGCGGAACTTTACGGGAAGGCGCAATCGGGGGAAGAAATCCGCAACATTGCGCAAAGAAACAGATTATACTTCTTCCGGAAACGGCAATTTGTGCAATTTATTTTCGTATTGAACTTTGTACTTTACTGAAAATTATGCATAACATGCAAAATAATATATACATTTACATAGTAATTGCCACGGATTCACATGCCATCATCAGATCTTGAATATGGGAGTGCAGGAGCCTCAATAGCGGCAGGAATACTCACTTTCATAGTTCTTGGCTGGCTCCCCGTCTATGGCTGGATTGTCGCCGGGCTTGTTGCAGGCCTGGTGGCAAGAGGCTCCCTCAGGGGAACGGTTTCGGCTATCGTGTCCGGGGCAGTAGTGTCAGGTATAGTAATAGCTCTGAGCATCTTTGTATCCCCGTCTGTTCTGACCACCTACACCGCATTTATTGGATCAAACCAGCTCGTAACCGATGTAATGGGAAAACTCCAGGCTGCAATGGCAATGCAGCCGGTCGTGCTCATCAAGGCACTTGCAGTAAGTGCAATAGTGGTGCCGGCGATTGGAGGGTTCATAGGCGGATCTATTTTGAGCCCTAGAAGATATGAAGAAGAATACGAAGAGGTCCCGGAAGCCGTGGAAGCATCCGAAACCTCATAAAAAATTTATTTTTACAGGAACCCTGCTTTTTCTCCGTAGATATGGTGCGAGAGCCTTTCCATGTCCCTAACCGATCTGCCGAACAGAGTCGCGAGGGCAGTGCTGTCCCTGTAGAACTTCTCCACACCGAAATCCTCGAAATACCCGTAGCCTCCGTGCACCTGCAGGGCATACTTCGAAGCCCTCTTTGCCAGGTCGAGTGAACTGATCTTCAGCATCAGCTTCTCCTTCTCTCCCAGGTCCCCGGAATACAATGTCCTTCTGAGCAATTCTTCCTCGGCCTTCAGGGAGGACAGGGTGAATGCGACCGGCTGGTACGCACTCAGGGGCTGCCCGAAAGTCTTCCTTACCTTCGAGTAGTCTATCCCTTTCTGAAGGCATCCCGAAATGATTCCCAGTGCGATCGCTGATACTGCAAGGTCAGACTCATTCATGGCCCTGTCGAGGGCATGCTCTGCCCCCTTCCCGGCGATAGTCCTGAACTCTGTGCCCCTCATCTCCATCTTTGCCATTCCAAGTCCCCTGAATCCAAGGGAATAATCCTTTTTTGAGAAAACGGAAGCATCATCGACCAGCACAAGCGATCCGTTCCCGGCATCCAGGATTGACATTGCGGCATTCCTGTTCAGCACGTTGTCCCTTACTCCAGTAATCTTTGAGGAACCGTCCATGAGTTCACCCTCATTCCTGTATCCCTCCAGGATGGTGTTGAGAACCACTGTTGCCCCTTTTCCTTCAGACAGGACCCTCTTCACTGCATCCCTGCCTTCATCGGAACCGGAGGCGAGCGGATAGAAGAAAGAGTTCAGGAGCATTATGTCGACGCTCACCGAAGGCGACGCCCTCGCTATCTCATCCAGGAGTATCAGGTATCCTGCCTCATCGAGATCAGAGCCTCCCAGGTCGCTGCTGATCCTGGCCCCGAGGAACCCCTGGGCAGACACTGATTTCCTGATCTCTTCGCCAAGTCCATCCCTCTCTATATCCAGCGCTCCCGGTTCGAGTGTTTTCTGCACATATTCCCTTACGATTGACCTCAGGATTTCATGCTCTTCTGTAACCATTACTGCTCACCTGCCTGTGCCTTTCTCAGCATCCTGGAAATGATGAGCCTCTCCACTTCGCTCGTCCCTTCCCAGATCTCAGTGATCTTTGCATCCCGGAAATACCGTTCCAGATCGGAAGTAAGGCCGAAAAGGCCCGTGATCTCCATTGCCTTCTCGGAGGCGAAAACTGCAGCCTCGGAAGCATAGGCCTTCGCCATGCTCGTTATCATGGGGTCCGGCTTGAACTGGAAGAGGAACGAGGCTGCCTTGTACGTGAGGTTCCTTGCAGCCTCAACCCTTGTTGCTATGTCTGCGAGATGGAACTGTATCTGTTCCCTGTTGTAGCCTTCATCTTCATGCGACATCTCGTTGACGAATCTCACGGAGCGGTCAAGTATTCCCTGGGCAATTCCCAGGCCCTGGGCTGCGACAAAGACCCTGCTGATGTTGAAGAATGTCATGATGTAGTAGAACCCTTTCCCCTCCTCTCCGATGAGGTTCTCCTTTGGGACCTTCATGTTTGTGATCTGCAGTTCCGCAGTATTGGTTGCCCTGACACCAAGCTTGCCTACAAGCTTGTTGGCCTTGAAACCCTCCCATCCTGTCTCCACGAGAAATGTGCTGAGACCGTGGTGCCTCTTCTCGTCGGGCTCGGATGTCCTAACAAGCATGACAAGGTAATCGGCGATCCCGCCATTTGTGATGAACATCTTGGAGCCGTTGACAAGGTAGTGGTCGCCCATGTCCTTTGCATTGGTCTTTATGCCTGCTACGTCGCTGCCTCCGCCGGGCTCTGTGACGGCGAGACCCATCATTGCCTCTCCGTTGTTCACTTTTTCCAGGTACTTCTTCTTCTGCTCATCGCTTCCAAAGAGCAGAAGGACTTCCTCGCCGAAGAACGGAACAGTCGCTGATATTCCCAATCCCGGGTCATGCCTGCAGAGCTCCTCTATGGCGACGAGCGTCTTCCAGGGGTCTGAAGGGTCCACCAGCTTTTCCCTGATGACCCTGTCCTTGAGCTCATCCGGATACTCCTCCTCACGGTCGAATTTTCTAGCCAGTTCCGGTGTAAACTCCCTCTCCGCGAACTCTCTCACCTTCTCCCTGAAACTCACTATTTCCTCCGGAAATTCAAAATCCATGCTTTCACACCCTCTCAAACACAACAGAGTAGCCCTGGCCTCCGCCTACGCAGAGTGTAGCCATTCCGAGGTCCTTTCTGTTCTTCTGCAGGGTCCGGGCAAGTGTTCCCGCAAGCCTTGCGCCAGTAGCTCCCAGAGGGTGCCCTATGGCTATTGCGCCTCCGTTCACGTTCACCCTTTCCGGATCTATGTTAAGCTCCCTGATCGCGTTGAGCACCACCACAGCGAACGCCTCGTTTATCTCCCAGTAGTCTATGTCATCGACACTGAGGCCTGCCCTTTTCAGGGCCTTTCTTGACGCAGGCACAGGCCCCTCACCCATTATCGAGGGGGGAACCGCAGCCCAGCCCATTGAAACAACTCTTGCCAGTGGCTCCAGGCCGTATTCATCGACCTTCTTCTTTGACATTAGCATGGTAAGGGTTGCACCGGCATTCAGTGGCGATGAATTCCCTGCTGTTATCACGCCGTCGTTCCTGAAGGCAGGCGAAAGCTTCTTCATCTGTACCATGACACCTCTGTCCCTTATGCTCTGGTCCTGGTCCACGTTCACGAAATCCCCGTTTTTCTCCACCTCCATGGGCAGGATCTCCCCGCCAAGGAACCCGCTGTCTCTCGCCTTTGCCGCCCGGAGGTGGCTGTTCAGCGAGAATTCGTCCATCTCGTCCCTGGTGATCTTCCTCTCCCCGGCCAGTTTCTCGGCTGTCAGGCCCATGGAATACCCCGTGTTCATGTCATATTTCTGGTACTCCGGCCTCACAAGCAGCTTGATATTGGGCTTGATATGATCATTATTCCCTAGGGGGACATGGGTCATGTGTTCCATTCCGCCCGCCAGAACTATTTCCGCGTTACCAGACATTATTTCCATCGACCCTATGGTCAGCGCATTGAGGGAGGATGCGCACGCACGGTCCAGTGCCATGGAGGGCACCGACACGGGAAGGCTTGAAAGGAGGGCCGGGTGCTTCCCGCCATATGTCCAGTTCTCATCCGCCTGGATCGCGCATCCCACTATGACATCCTCTATCTCCTCCTTCTTTATGCCCGTCTCGGCCGCAGAGTTGTCTATAAGTCTGGCCAGCGCCTCATCCATCCTTATTGAATTGAACGCGTCCCTTTCAGGGTCGTTGGGCCTTGAACGGGAAAAAGCGCTTCTTCTGTAATTAACGAGGTAAACCTCATTGCCTTCGCTCATTCGAAAATCACACCTGTTATATTCAACGCAATTGATGGTAAAAAGTGTTTCTCAACAGTTGCAACCGCAAATCCACTGTTAATTGGTGTCTAGGCACTTCCAGCCCAGGAGGTTCGAATCTCAGAAATCCGGTCAGGTATGCACCCACGGAATTCAGATGGAACCGGGAGGAGTGGCCCGACATCGCTGCGCATCTCCACCGGACCTCATGGAAACCACGCATAACAGCTTATTCCACCAATGCAGGAACAGTGCAGGCGAAAATATAAACCTAAAAAGATACTATGGTGATAGTGATTTGTTATGCCGTATAATATCGCTGTTCTGATAAAACAGATACCGGATATAGATCAGATGAAAACCGATCAGAATACCGGTGAGCCGATGACACAGAATCTGCCGCTCAGGATCGAGAATCTTAGCAAGAACGCCATTGAGGCGGCGGTGCAGCTCAAGGAGAAGAACGGTGGAAAGGTGACCGGCCTCATATTCGGGACGGACAGGTCAAATGCGGCGATGAAAGAGGCATATGCAATGGGTGTGGACGAAGGTTTCGTCATCACGGGATACCAGGACAACTCGCCCGCCCTCACCGCAAAAGTGCTGGCAGGGAAGCTGAAGGGAATGGAGCATGACATGGTGATACTGGGAAACCAGTCTGCGGACACATACACAGGCCTGCTGCCCGGCATGCTGTCATCCCTGCTGGGAGAGCCGCTGATCGGGAACGCTATCTCGGTGGAGCCCGCGGACGGCCAGGTCAAGGTAACCCGGGTTCTGGAAGACCACAATGTCATACTCTCATCAAAACTGCCCGCGATCATATCCGTCGCACAGGAGATCAACGAGCCAAGGCTGCCTCCTGTCCTTCAGATAATGGCAGCCGGAAGGAAGCCGATTAACAGTGAACAGGCCGGAATCAACGAAGAATCCGGGGTGAAGGTGCTGTTTGACAGGGCTCCCAAGAGCGACAGGAAGAGGGAAGTTTATGAAGACCCTGAGAAAGGTATCCCCGAGGTTGTAAAGGCAATAAAAGAGGTGATAAGATGAAGGCACTAGTCTATTCCGACAATGTATCAGTTCTTCAGGAATCCCTGACATACATCAGGAAAATGATGGACGCTGACGGCGTTACGGAAGCAGAAGGCGCAGGTGATGTCCTCAATTACGGTGCAGGCAAGATTTACTCACTCAAGGGCGACTCATTCTACGACAACATCTCATCTGCGATCAGGCAGATATACGAGAACGGATCATACGACTTCATCTTCCTCGGATCAACAACCCTTGGAAGGGAGATCGCAGGGTCTCTCTCCGCTTCACTTGGGCTCCAGCCAATGACGGAACTGATATCATTCGAGCCAAAGGACGGCAAGGCTGTGACCAGGAGGTTTGCCCACGGCGGCAAGACAGTCGTTGAAGAGGAATCAGGCGCAAAGGTGCTTACCCTTATGCCCGGCATCGCCGACCCTGAGCCTGCAGAAGGAGCATCAGCGACAGAGGAAGTCCAGCTTGGGGATTCGAAGCTCTCTCTTGTTGAGAGGATAGAGAAGCAGGCAACTGCGGTGAATCTCGAGAAGGCTGAGGTCATAGTATGCGTCGGAAGGGGACTGGGAAAGAAGGAGGGCATATCCGAGGTGGAGCCTCTTGTAAAAGCAGTCAAGGGGGAACTGGCGGGTTCAAGGCCGGTATGCCTTGATTACCAGTGGCTCACGGAAGACAGGCAGGTTGGCCTCTCAGGAAAGAAGGTCAAGCCCAAGATCTACATTGCTCTTGGAGTTTCAGGCCAGATCCAGCACATAGCGGGAATGAGGGATTCAAAGACTGTTATAGCCGTGAACAAGGACAAGGATGCCCCGATATTCGAGGAAGCTGATTACGGGATTGTGGGAGACCTGTACCAGATCGTCCCCAAGCTTGTGCAGGCACTGCAGTCCTGATCCTGTTTTATCCCCAATTATGGATCGCGCAGCCCTGGAATTTGTCAGGGGCCTGCAATCACTTTCTTTTCCGTAATGACCTTATCTTTTCCCAGTCCGAATCTGAGAGCATGGACAGCCTGTTGAACTGTCCGGCTCCGTTGACCCATTCGCCTCCGTCTATGGCAACAACCTCCCCGTTGATGTATCCGGCATAGTCAGATATCAGGTAGGTTGCCAGGTTGGCCAGCTCCTCGTGGGTGCCGGTTCTCCCCAGCGGCACATTGGCAGCCATCACTTTCGCTATATCTTCGGTAGGGGCAAGCCTGTCCCATGCACCTCTCGTCTCGAAAGGCCCCGGTGCAATCGCCACCTGCCTTATGCCGTACTTTCCCCACTCAGCCGCAAGTGACCTGGTGAGTGCCAGGACCCCGGCTTTCGCAGCCGCTGATGGTACCACGTAGCCGGACCCGGTCCAGGCGTAGGTCGTGACTATGTTGAGGATTGTGCCTTTACTGCCGGAACCTATCCACCTCCTGCCCATATCGAGCGTGCAGTAGAATGTGCCATGAAGCACAATATTCAGGACTGCATCAACCGCATTGGTGGAAAGCTTTTCAGTCTGGCTGATGAAGTTGCCGGCAGCATTGTTTACGAGTGTGTCAAGAGACCCGAAATGTTCCTGGAATGAATTGAATGCTGCCTCTATTTCATCCGGCTTCCTTATGTCGCAGACCGAGAAGACTGCATCCGCCCCACTGTCTTTCAGCTCCTGCACTGTTCCCTCCAGAGGCTCTTTCCTTCTGCCAAGTATGGCAATTCCGGCTCCAAGCGAGGCGAACTTCAGGGCCATGCTCCTTCCCAGACCAGTTCCGCCGCCTGTGATTATGATATTCTTCCCTTCAAGAAGACCCTGCTCAAACATTTCTATCAATTCATAAATAAAAGGTGGAGATAGTTGAATGTTTGTATCTTCAGGGCAGGCCGGTAAGTCTATTCTTCCAGGTTGTCCCTGATTAGTTCTGCAACATCCTTGATCTCGATATTGTTCTCTGCATTCAGGGTCCTTGCAGCGTCCGAAAGCATGGGCATGCAGAACGGGCAGGCAACAGCAAGCTGATCTGCACCTGTTTCGAGAACCTGCTGCATTCTGAGTTTGCTCACGGAGTCCTGGCTTTCGACCTTGTACCAGTAGTTTCCCCCTCCGGCACCGCAGCACATGCTCTTTTCCCTTGACCTTTCCATCTCGGTAAGGTTTCCGGAAGAGCTCACAATGTTCCTCGTGTTGTCGTACTCGTCGTTTATCCTGCCGAGGTAGCATGGATCGTGAAGAGTTATGTTCCCCTTCCCCCTGCGCATCCTGAGCTTCCCTTCCTTCACGAGGTTGGCAAGGAACTCAGAGTGGTGCTCCACTTCAGCTTCCAGGCCGAATTTGGGGTACTCGTTCTTGAATGTGTTGTAGCAGTGCGGGCAGGCGGTGACTATCTTCTTGACCCCGTGATTCTGGAAAGTCTCAACGTTCTGCATCACGAGCTCCTGGAACCTCCCTTCCTCACCGATTCTTCTTGCGGTCTCACCGGTGCATTTCTCTTCTGAGCCCAGGATCCCGAAGTTCACGTTTGCTTTCTTCAGCAACTCCAGGATTGTTATGGCGGTCTTGTTATCCCTCGGATCAAATGCGCCCATGCATCCGACCCAGTACAGAACCTCCTTGTCGGAATCAAACTTGGGGGCGTAATCCAGGAGCTTGTCCCTGTCCCCCGGGGGGTTGCCGAACGGGTTGAGGGTGTTGGTGAGGTTGTTGAGGTACTGCCCGGTCTCCTTTGAGATCCTGTTCTCCATCACGAGATTCCTTCTTGCCTCCAAAACATACGAATGCGGATCTATAACAACAGGGCATTCCTCCACGCAGGCCTGGCATGTTGTGCAGGCCCAGCTGGCATTCTCGGTCAATATTCCCGGGTTCAGCTCCAGCTCTCCATTTCCTGCTGTTTTCTTGACGTTCTGGACAACCACTCTGGGGTCAAGGTCACTTCCGGCCATAACCGCAGGGCATGCGCGCTCACATCTTCCGCAGTCAGTGCAGGCCATTGCTTCTGCCAGCTTCAGTTTCGGCAGGTCTGTAACCTTCTTTGCCCCTACGGTGAACTCGAAGTTTCCGGTCTCAAGGGCCTCGGCAAGCATGAACGGGGTCGTCATCTCCCCTCTGGGCTTTTCCTTGTGGGCGCTTATGTATACAGCAGCCAGGGCCATATGGGAAAGCTTGGAATACGGCAGGTAAGCAACCAGTGCGAATGCTGACGCAATGTGCACCAACCAGAGTCCCCTGTAGAAGGCTATGCCCAGGTTTCCTGTAAGGCCGACCGCCGGGAAGATGTAGCTCAGGCCCCACTCAACGAACCTGTAGGCGTCAAAGGCATTTCTGAAAAGGGCAATTTTCAAGGCCCCCAGGAAAAAACCCTGGAGTGCAAGTATCATGAGGCCGGCTATTATCATGTAGTCATCGGCTACTGTATCGAGCCTTACCCTCTTTGCCAGCCTCCTGTAGAGTGCCATAATGAGGCCTGCAATCAGCATTACCCCGCCGATGTTGGCCCAGACTTCGAAGTTAAGATAGAACGCGCCGACCAGTATGCCGAAGTGGAACAGCGGCTTGATTATGTCATGGGACAGGAAAATCAGCGATGTGGCGATAAAAAGTATCAGGATGCCGAAAGAGATCATTATGTGCATTGTGCCCGCGTAATGGTCTTCCTTGTTCTTCCGGTGGAAGATTCCGAATAAAAGGTACTTTGAAGCCATTCCCCTCCAGTTTGAGCGGAGGTAGGACCCCATCTCGCTGAACCCTATGCCGATCCTGCTGTATGACCTGTACCACCAGTAAAACACGAAGGCTGTAACTGCAAAGGACAGCGAATAATCAATCGCCAGTTCATATAGCGGGACGAAAACAAGGGTCGGGCTTGTGATAGGTACGGACATAATGCCTCCAATGCAAATGATCTCTACTTTTAATTATTTTTGTGGGATGGATTCCCGGCAAAATTTTACTATGTGGAATATCCTACATGTACTGATGGAACCTGTTGAAGTTGGGAAGCCTGAATCAGTGAAGAAAGCCAAGCTCATTGTTACTGCTGCAGTTGTTGCTGCGCTGGCAGTCTCAACCGGCATTTACCTTGTTTCAGGTTCTGACACAGGCGTTACGGTGAATATAACGTCAATAACACTTCATCTCGGTTACGGCAGCACTTCTGACAACTTCTTCGGCAGCGCGGTGCAGGTCGTTACCGCCAATTATGAGACCTACGGGGGAGGGCAGACAGTTTCTTTCACAATAGCGTTCCACAACCACGACAGCAAAGCCCACAGGGTCACAGCGATCTTCGTGAAGGCATCCGGCTTTGACGTGGTGTCTGAAAATCCAAATCTACCTTTAACCGTGAATCCGGGCCAGACTTCACACATTACTGTGAATATACAGGTTCCCGACCACAACTTCGCCGGGACCCTTGACATATACTCGGTAGTGCAGTAGAAATTTGCAGGAAATAGGTGAGCTTACTCCCAGGGGCTGTCCACGCTGACCGGCATCTGTCTTGAACCCGCCCCTTCGCAACTGAGGGGGACTGTACTGCCCACTGGCGCATGACATGGGGTTGGAGGGAAAAAAGACCGTTTTGAAATCACCTCAACCTTTTTCGTTGGAATACATGGAATGTGCCCCGGGGGTCAGCTAAACATGGCCAGTCAGGAAATTTTTCAGAAGATGAGACGGTGGCGGATCTCTACATAATATTAATATAAACTGACCAGTTATTTTTCTATGGCAGAAACAGCTTATGAACGGTACCTGAGCGCTGACAAGATGCTGTCTTTTCAGAAAAAAGAGGAGGATCTGATCTGCGATGGGGAACGCGATTTCCAGGGAGTCCAGCAGGAGGCCGAATTCATCTGGACCAGGATAAATCTGATGTTGAAGAGAACCAATGAAAAACTGCAGGCGAGTAACGTCTGGGAAGCAGTTGACCTGCTCGGGCAGGCCGCAAACCTGTGGGGCGGGCTGACTCAGAAATCCCAGGAGCTCCTGATGCGCCTCTGGCCAAATGACTTCCTGAAGATAAGGAAGATGATCGGGGAAGGGGCCAGCACTGCAGACTCTCCCAGGTACCATGAATCCGAACGCCTCGCAAGGAGCTTATGGCCGCTGTTTGAGAACAGGCTTGCAAAGTATTCGCTCACGATACCCAAGCTGCTGCAGGAGGAACCCGATGATACGGGGCACCATGATATGCAGGCCCTCCTGAAAGCGATGATGTGGTATGACTACCGCGTTCAGGAGTTCGCAATCGCCCACCTGTACCTGGTATTCGGAGTAATAGGGGACAGGACGGCAGGCTTGAAGGGTGGGACAACTGATTTTCTCATAAACCGTTACAACTCCTACCTGTTCCCGAAGCTCTGGGACTCAATAAACAGCCTTTACGTGGATTTCAAGCCCAGTCAGTAGGCCCCCGGCTACCACAAAAGGAGCAGGGCACATACACAACTGCGGGAGAAAAAGGGGGTAAATCGAGTATAGGGTATAAAATTAAAAAAAGGTTCAGACCACAGTCAGCCAGTCCTTGAACTGTGAGCTTTCACCCTTCACGACCTTGAAGAAAGCCTCCCTGATCTTTCCGGTTATTTCGCCCACCGAACCACTGCCGACCTTCACGCCGTCAACGTTGACTATGGGCGTGACTTCCGCTGCCGTTCCTGCGAAGAATATCTCGTCCGCATAGTACAGCTCGTCCCTGTGGACGAACCTTTCTGTCACGGTAAGGTCCATGGATTTTGCTATCCTTATGATCGCATCCCTAGTTATTCCTATCAGGATGTCGGATTCCTTGCTGGGCGTTACTATCTCCCCGTCCTCTACCAGGAATATGTTCTCTCCCGCACCTTCGGCAACGAACCCGTTCAGGGACAGCAGTATCGCTTCATCGAAGCCTGATGCGTGTGCATCAAGGTCTGCAGCTATTGAGTTTATGTAGTTCCCGCTGGCCTTTGCCTGTATCGGGAGTATGTCCGAGTTTATCCTTCTCCAGGACGATACTTTGCAGCTTATTCCCTTGTCTGCCTTGTCAAACAGTGTCGTGAATGGAAGCGCAGCTATGAAGGTGCTTATCTTCTTCCCATGGGTTACAAGGTTGATCCTGTCATCGTCGACGAATGCGAACGGCCTGATGTAGCATGATTTCAGCCCATTCTCCCTGACCACGGTCTTGACTGCTTCCATTAGCTCCTTCAGGTCGTATCCAAGATCGTAGGAGTAAATATGCGCAGTTCTCATGAATCTCTTCATGTGCTCCTCGAGCCTGAAGATCGCAGCGCCATCCTTGGTCTCATATGCCCTTATTCCTTCGAAAATTCCTGTGCCGTACTGTAACGAATGTGTGAGAACCGGAACCTTGGCCTCACCATACGGAATGATCTTCCCGTTATACCATACCTTTGAGTTCTCGTCCATAGAGATCAGATGGTATTTCGTCAGAAGTACTTAAGAGTTGATCCACAGTGCGGTATGCAGAGGATTGTGAAAAACGTAATGTTACACTGTATCATGGCACTGATTGGTGCGTGCAAATGACCAGCAATACGGCATTTGACTTAATTTCGATTTTCGAATTCCGAATACCTAACGATAATTTAGTATATCTATTGCACATTTTAGTTCGTGAGGCCTGAGTACGTAAAGGTGAAAATACCGGGTGGGGAGAACTACCTCAGGATAAAGGATACGCTCAGGTCCAGATCGCTCCATACAGTATGCGAGGAAGCCAGGTGCCCGAACATAGCGGAATGCTGGGAAAGCGGGACCGCGACATTCATGATCATGGGCGGGAACTGCTCAAGGGGATGCAGGTTCTGTTCAGTTACACACGGGGGAATGGGGCCTCTTGATGCGATGGAGCCGGAAAAGGTCCTTGAATCAATACGCGCCATGGGGCTGGCTTATGCAGTCATAACTTCGGTGGACAGGGATGATCTCCCGGACCAGGGGGCATCACACTTTGCCAGGGTGATAAGGAAGGCAAAGGAATCTGGCGCACTCATTGAAGTCCTTACTCCGGACTTCCAGGGAAAGAAGGAACACATTGACAGGATTGTCGGCGAGCAGCCTGCTGTATTTGCACACAACGTTGAAACAGTAAGGAGGCTCACTTCACGGGTAAGAGACCCTAGAGCCGGCTATGGGCAGTCCCTTGATGTTCTCAGATACATCAAGGAGAAGAACCCGGACCAGATCACAAAGTCATCAATAATGCTTGGTCTTGGTGAATCCGACGAGGAGGTTTCGGAAACATTCCAGGACATGAGGGACGCCGGGGTGGACATAGTCACCATAGGCCAGTACCTCAGACCTTCCAGGAAACAGCTGGAAGTTGTTGAATACTCATCTTCAGAAAGATTCAGCGATCTCGAAAGAGAGGCTTACAGAATCGGATTTGCTTTTGTGGCTTCAGGGCCGCTTGTCAGGACATCCTACAAAGCGGCGGAAGCGTGGGCTCAAAGGAGGTTGTACAATGGTAGAGGAACTTAATGAACAGGCTCAAAGAGAGAAATATGTAAGAGGTTTCGGGGCAATGGTTCTTTCCAGAACCCTGGACAGAAAGTTGATAACTGCGCAGAGGCAGGGACGTGTAGGGTTCTACACACCTTCTACAGGCCAGGAAGCTACACAGGTAGGGGCTTCGATGGCTCTGTCAAAGGAGGACATCATATACGAGTACTATCGCGATGTTGCCCTGATGATACACCGTGGGGTGCCTATAGAGGTAATGCTGGACCAGGTTTTCGGGAACAGCAGCGATCTGGCGAAGGGAAGGCAGATGCCAAGCCATTTTGTCGCCAGGAATTACAACTTCATGTCCATCCAGAGCCCGGTTGCGACCAATTTGCCACTGGCGGTTGGCGCCGCCTATGCAATTAAATACAGGAAGACGGGAAACATTGTTTTTGCCACCTTCGGTGAAGGATCTTCATCGACACCTGATTTCCACGCGGCCATGAACATGGCTGCAGTTTTCAACCTCCCAATTGTTTTTATGTGCGAGAACAACGGCTGGGCCATTTCGACCCCCGTTGAAAAGCAGACAAAAACCGAGATATGGAAGAAGGCCGACGCATACGGAATGCGTGGGGTCAAGGTGGACGGGAACGATTTCATAGAGACATACAAGGTTACGGCCGAAGCTGTTGAGCAGGCAAGGGCAGGAAACGGCCCGACACTTATCGAAGCGGTGAGCTACAGGATGGGCCCGCACTCCACATCCGACGACACGAGCAAGTACAGGACGGACGAAGTTCAGGAAGGATCAGAGAAGGACCCCATCGAGGTTGCGGCAAACACCCTGAAGGAGATGGGCTTCATCAACGACAACGTTGTCAGCAGGATAAAAGAGGAATCGGTCAGGATAGTTGAACAGAAATTCGACGAGAGGGAGAAGATTCCTGCCCCGGACCCTGAGACGATGTTCCACGATGTTCTCGCGGAGCTTACGTGGAATCTTGAGGAACAGATGAGGGAGATTCTATGAGTTCCAAGGTAATGAACATGGTCCAGTCCCTGAATTCCACAATGGACCTCAGGATGTCACAGGACGACTCAATCATACTCCTCGGCGAAGATATCGGAAAGGATGGAGGAGTATTCAGAGTAACAGACGGGCTACTGGATAAATACGGGGAGGAGAGGGTGGTTGACACTCCCCTCGTGGAGCTCGGCATAGTGGGAATGGCAATTGGGATGGCATCATCCGGCCTCAAGCCGATAGCGGAGATACAGTTCCAGGATTTCATCTATACGGCAATGGACCAGATCATCAACCAGATGGCCAAGCTGAGGTACAGGACAGCGGGCCTGATCACCGCGCCCCTCGTACTGAGGACGCCTTACGGCGGAGGAATCAGGGGCGGGCTTTACCACTCACAGAGCGGTGAGACATACTTTGCGCACACGGCAGGGCTTGTTGTCATGACACCCTCAAACCCATATGACGCAAAGGGAATGCTCTCATCCGCTATCGACTCTCCGGACCCCGTGATCTTCCTTGAGCCAAAAAAACTCTACAGGGCGTCAAAGGCAGAGGTTCCCGAGGAGGATTACAAGATCCCGGTGGGCAAGGCCAGTCTTGTTCACGAAGGCGATGATGTCACCATCATCACATACGGATCCATGGTCCCCCTGGTGTCCAGGGCGGTGAGCAACAACAGCGTGAGTGCAGATGTAATCGATCTGCGCACACTCGTGCCGCTTGATATCAATGCCATTACGGAATCTGTCAGGAAGACCGGAAGGGTTGTTGTCGTCCATGAGGCGCCAAGGACACTCGGCATGGGAGCAGAGATCTCGGCGCTGATTTCGGAAAGGATGATTGAATACCTTTATGCCCCGATTCTGAGAGTTACGGGGCCGGACACGCCATTCCCGTACAGGCTGGAGGAGTACTATGTTCCCAATGAGAAGAGGATTATGGCTGCAGTGCAGAAAGTGCTGGAATTCAGGTGATTATGTTGTACAGTTTTAAACTACCCGATATAGGAGAAGGTGTGAGCGAGGGGGAGATAGTCAAGTGGCACGTCCAGTCCGGTGAGCACATAAGCAGGGACCAGGACATGGTCGAGGTAATGACAGACAAGGTCACGGTGAATATACCTTCGCCCGTCGACGGCACTGTCGGCAAGTTATACTACGAAGAGGGCTCTATCGTCGAAGTTGGAAAGGTCCTGCTCGACATCCGGGTTGAAGGTGAGCCGGAGGAGCCGCAGCCTGAAGAGCCTGCCCCTGCAGAAGAGCAGCAGGCACCAGTGCAGGAGGAAGAGAAGCCCGCGCCCCCGCAAGTGGCAGAAGCCGTGGAGGAGCCGGAAGAGTCACCAGGCGGAATACCCCTGGCATCACCCGCTGTGAGGAGAATCGCCAGGGAGAGGGGAATAAGGCTCTCTGATATGAGAGGATCGGGGCCGAACGGCCGCGTCACACTCGAGGATCTTGAAGGTGAAGCGCCCGCACCGCCTGCCGCCCGGGAACAGCCGAGGGAGGAGCCGGCACCTGCAGAGGCGCCAAAGGCCGAAGAGAAAATCCCGGTCAGCGAACCGGAGGCTCCCGCCCGTAAGCCCGCAGAAACCGAAGCTCTTTCGGAAAACGAGGAGATCCTGGTGCCCAAAGGCCTCAGAAGGCTGATCTTCGAGAAAATGACAAAATCAAAGCAGATCATACCCCACTTCACAATATTCGAGGAAATCAACGTCGGGCCCATCAGGGAAAACGTGGAAAAGCTGAAGCGCGACGGCATTACCGTCACGTTCACGCCGTTCTTTGTCAAGGCTGCCGCACTGGCACTGAAGGATTTTCCCTATCTGAACGCAACCTACGATGAGGAGAACCGCAGGTACATCCTGAAGAAATACTACAACATCGGAGTTGCAATAGACACTCCCGACGGGCTTACTGTTGCTGTCGCCAAGGGCGTTGGCAGGAAGAGCCTGGTAGCCCTTTCATCAGAAATTTCGGATCTTGCCGGGAGGGCAAGGGAGAACAAGCTGAAGCTGGATGAGGTCCAGGGCTCAACCTTCACAGTGACGAACGTGGGCTCAATCGCCGGAATAATGTCAACTCCGATAATCAACTACCCTGAAGTTGCAATCCTCGGAGTGCACAGGACTCTGACCGAGATCGGGAAGGACGGTGTCGAGAAGGAGAAGATGTACCTCTCGCTATCCTGCGACCACAGGCTCGTGGACGGTGCAGTGGCGGCGAGGTTCATAAAGAGGTTGAAGGGCCTGCTCGAGGAGCCTATCCTGATACTCTCCCAATAGGATGTGTTAACCGATGTCTTACGATGCAATAATAATCGGGGCCGGGCCGGGTGGTTATTCCACAGCAATAAGGCTTGGCCAGAAAGGGAAGAAAGTGCTGCTCATTGAGAAGGACAAGATAGGGGGTGAGTGCCTGAATTACGGGTGCATCCCGTCAAAGGCATTCATTGAGCTTGGAAACTCCATAAGCTACCTGAAGGACATGCCCGGGGTTGATCTGAATTACTCACTTGACATGAACACATGGCAGGACTGGAAATGGTCCATGATAAACAAGCTGACATCCGGTGTGGAGACTCTCTGCAAATCCTACGGCGTTGAGGTAGTGAGGGGAGAGGCTTACGTTGCAGACTCAAGGCATGTGAAGGCCGGAGACGAGGTATTCGAGGGTGAGAACCTCGTCATCGCAACGGGATCCAGCCCAATAAGGCTTGATGGCTTTGAGGGCGTTGATTTCAACCGTGAAATACTGGATATCAAGAAAATACCTGAAAGCCTTGTGATCATAGGGGGCGGATACATAGGGATCGAGCTCGGGACTGCCTTTGCCAAACTCGGCACGAAGGTTACCATAATTGAGATGATGCAGTCCATTCTCCCGGAAGTTGAACATGAGCTTGTCAGGCTGGTCCAGAGGAGGCTGAGGGAACTCAACGTTGAGATCAGGACATCGGCCAGGGTGAGCGGTGTCCGGAAAGGCGGGAATTATACTGTTTCACTTGAGGATGGCACAGCCATTGAGTCGGAGAAGGTTCTTCTGACAGTCGGAAGGGTACCGAACACGAAGGGCCTGGGCCTCGAGAACCTCCAGCTGGAGATGGACGGGCGCTTCATAAAGACGGACAGGAGAAAGAAGACGAACATTCCGAACGTGTACGCGATCGGTGACGTTTCGGGGGGGCCCATGCTTGCCCACAAGGCATTCTATGAAGCCGATGTGGTGGCTGACAACATTTCCGGAGAGGATACGGTAGTGGACTACAGGGCCATGCCATACGTAATTTACTCAGACCCTGAGATAGCGTACACCGGAAAGTTCGAAGGGGAGCACACAAGATTCCCGGCAGCTGCCAACGGAAGGTCCCTTGGAATGAACAACTCGCTCGGGAACTTCAGCATCTATTATGATGAGAAGGGCTACGTGAAGGGCGCGGGAATAGTGGCACCACATTCGTCCGAGCTGATTTCAGAGATCACGCTTGCAATAGAATCGGGGCTGCTCGCCATGGATATAGGGCTCACCATACACCCGCATCCAACCATTTCAGAGGGTGTAAAAGAGTCTGCAGAGGCCTCTTATGGCAAATCGCTACACTTCAAATCACGCAGTTGATCTGGGAACTATACCATACGGGGAATGCCTCGATCTCCAGCTTAGGCTGGTGGGGATGAGGAAGGAAAACTCCATAGGAAACGTCATACTGTTTCTTGAGCACGACCCGCCCGTTTACACAATAGGCAGGAAGAGCGACCCCGGGAACTGGCCCGGAATAGACCCTGTGAGGACAGGCAGGGGCGGTGATGTTACATACCACTCGCCGGGACAGCTTGTAGTCTACCCTGTAATCGAACTCTCCGAGAACGGAAAGGTTGACGTGAGGGCTTTTGTCAGGAAGGTGGAAAACGCTGTTATATCCGCACTGGGAAGGAATGGCGTGGAGGCATACATCGGCAGGGAGGAGCCAGGCATATGGACCGTGGAAGGGAACAGGAAAGTGGCTTCGGTTGGAATGGCGATCGACAAGCATGTATCGTACCACGGCATAGCAATAAACATCTCGCCTGAACCGCTGGAAGGGTTCAGCAGGATTAGCCCATGCGGGCTGGACCCGTCGGTGATGGGCTATGTGGATATAAAAAGGGGCAAGCTTGTGCAATCCTTGATCAGGGAATTTTCATCCACGTTCACGGAATTCTCCATGATAGGCAGGGAGGAATTCCTCGCCATCCTCGAAAATATTCAAGGCCCGGCAGGTGCACAGCAGGGTACGGGCTAAATGTCCATTATGCGGTCATAGCCCAGCTTTCCGGCACATATCTCAACGAGCCTGGACCTTTCATCGTCATTGAGGCTGAACCTGGCAGCTTCCTTCTCAAGCTGCGCCCTGAGGTTCTCAACATCAGCCTGGAACTCCTTTATGATTCTCTTGAGCGGTTTTGTTTCCGGCATCCTGATCCTTGACATGCCCCTCTTTGCACAGTAGTAAACGTATTTTGCCTCGTAGGGGTCCTTGAAGAATATCCTCTCATAGCCGAACATGACGAAAACGCCCTCAAGCTCCCTGTACATCATTACCTCATCTCCCTTCGGAAGGTCAAACTCTGCGAGTTTCCCGCCATCTTCTATGTATCCGTCCGGAAACGGCCTGATGTCGAGGCTGGAGAGTATTTTTTCCGCAATGCTTTCTAGGTCTTCAGTCATTTTGAGCACCTGACAGATATCAGAAACAGTCTGAATCACAGTTTGTAGTACGTGAGGAAAGGATTCTCCCTCTTTTCATCACCTATTGTGGTACCTGGGCCATGCCCTGGATGCACTAAAATATCGTCATCCATTTTCTTGAGCTGTTCGATGGTATTTTTCATAGCTTCCACGGACCCGCCAAAATCCATTCTCCCGATGCTCCCCCTGAAAAGAGTGTCTCCAGAGAAAAGGTGTTTCCCTATGAGGAAGGACGTGCTTCCCCCGGTGTGGCCGGGAGTGTGGACTGGGACAAGCTCCGTTTTTCCCAAAGTGTACCCGTTTTCCCCAATAAACCCCTCCGGATCCATGAGATCTTCAATATCTGTTCCGGCAAATTTCTTTGCCATATCGTGGGCACCCCTGAACATCCCGAGGTCTGAGGAATGGATGTGGAACGGTGCCCCGAATGCTTCCCTCAATGGCTCAATTCCCGCAACATGATCGAAGTGGCCGTGGCTTGCCAGGATATATGTCAGTGAGAGCCCCCTGTTCCTTATCGCTTCCACGATCCGTTCGCCTTCTGCTCCCGCATCTATGACTATGCAGTCACCGCCTTCTGAAATTATATAGCAGTTGGTCATCAAAGGCCCAACAACTATGGTTGCTATCTCAATGTCATCCATGTGGGTTATCATCCTCAAGGACAAATTCAAGCCTCTTGTTCCTCTTGCCCTTGCTCTGAAGCTTCCTGAAAACTATCTTTCCCACTTCTGTGGTATTTGACACATGAGTTCCGCCATCAGCCTGCTCGTCAAGCCCTTCAATAACGACAATGCGTATGCTCTCGAGCTTTTCCAGAAGCTCCCTTCCGGGAAGGGTCCTTGATATGTTCGGAATGCTCAGGGCCTCATCGCTGCTGATCTCCTTTGAATAGACCTTCAGGCCTGAACCTATGACCTCATTGGCCTCATCTATCAGCTCCTGGACTTTCTCCCTTGAAAGATCGGACATGTCGAAGTCGATTCTAGCCCTGTCCTGGTATATCTGCCCTCCGGTGAGGGTGCCCTCATCATTGTGCCTCTGTGTGACTATTCCGTCCAGTATATGGATGGCGGTGTGGTACCTCATGTGGCTGTACCTCCTGCCCCAGTCTATTGCACCCTGCACTGTCTCTCCCGTGTTGGGCAGCTCACCGTCTGATAGGACGTGTATAACTTCGTCCCCCTTCTTTTCAACATTTTCGACCGAAAAGGTGCTGCCGTTCTGTTTCAGAAGGCCCGTGTCAGCAGGCTGTCCTCCGCCCCTGGGGTAAAAGGCAGTTCTGTCCAGAACAACCCCATCTTCACCTGATTTCAGCACAACAGCGGAAAACTCCCTCATTCTCTGGTCCTTCCAGTAAAGCTTCTCTGTCACACCTGCACATGAGTTTTATATTATGAAAATCTTTCCAACTGTGGCTGCAGATCTGCCCGTTGCAGATTTGGGGCTTTGTTCTTTTCCCATTAGCCGGCAGGCAAGGTAAACAATTATGTATAGCAAAGCTTAAGTAATGTGTTAAAATTAGTATCCTATGCCATTAATAAGAGACGAAGACAGACAATATCTGACAGATGAATTCAGCAAGCACCTGAAGGAAACTGTTGACCTTGTGGTTTTTACATCCAACGATTCTGACTGCAGGTATTGCAAGGAATCGGTGCAGCTTGCAGAGGAAGTGGCTGAACTTTCAGACAAGATAAACTTTGTATCCTACGTTTTTGAAGACGACAAGGATAAGGCCGAGGAATTCGGGATCGACAAATATCCCGCAACAATCGTGTCAAAACACGGCGAGGCCGATGGCCGGATAAGGTATTACGGGCTGCCGTCCGGATATGAGTTCGGATCCCTCATGGAGGACCTCAAGAACGTGTCAAAGGGCGAGGCCGAGATCTCCTCAAAGGCAATGGAGGTAATCTCAAAGATAGACAAGCCCGTTAAGATCCAGGTCTATGTTACGCCAACATGCCCATACTGCCCGAAAGCCGTGGGGACTGCACACAAGTTCGCACTCATCAACAAGAACATAACCGGAGAGATGATAGAGTCCCTGGAATTCAGCGATGAAGCTGAAGAGGCCGGAGTTTCGAGCGTTCCGCACATAGTGATCAACGGGAATGTGCAGTTCGTGGGCGCCTACCCTGACGACCAGTTCGCCGACTACGTCCAGGAAGCTTATTCACAACTCTGACATTTTTCACATAAACCCATTTTTCATTTTTGAGTAAGTAATCATTTTTGTATATTGATTTTTATAAAAAAGAAGTTTTATTTCAAGGGTGCATTCTATGTTTTATGGAAGGTCATGCACCGAATCTAGCAGATGATTTTCTGGATGAGACCGACAGGAAGATACTGAAATCCCTTCTGAAAATCGGAGACGTGAAGCTCAGGGAAATTTCCGACGAGATCGGAGTGTCAAAATCCACCGTTCATAACAGGCTCAAGAGAATGAGGGACATCAATTTCCTCAAGGGATTCTACCCGCTCGTAAACCAGGAAATGTTGCCGGAGCAGGTTACTGCGGTGTCGCTCATAAGGGCGCGGTACGGGCCGTCCTACTCGGAGATTGTTGCAAGGGATCTCGGGCAGATCGAAGGAATCTGGGCGGTATATTACGTAATGGGGGATAACGACTTCGTTGTCCTGATACGCGGAAAGTCCAGAGCGGACATTTCAAGGATCGTTGACAGGATCTCGAACCTCGAATCGATAGAGAGGAGCAGCACAATTCTGGTGATGAACGTTTTCAAGGAAGATCCGAGGGAAGCAGTCAGAACGGACTGAAACCAGCACTGTTGACGGTATGGAATATGGTGAACAGGCTCCCGCCTATTCATGAATGAGATCTTTCTTTTCGCCCTTTGCTCTCGCGCTCCATGTTTCTCTAGACGCTGCAATTGCAAGGATCATGACCAGCCCGGCTATCCCGAGGTTGAGCACCCATGCTGTTCTGAACTCCATGAATCCCGCACTCAGCGTTATGAAGACTGCGGCGAATCCTCCAACAATTCCTCCCGCATTGTATGTGAAGCCAACGGCCGTTGTTCTGTACTTCTTGCTGAAGGTTTCGGAAAGGAAAGCCGGCAGGGTCGAGAATATCATTGCTTCAATGAATGCCTGAAGGCCGAATCCGATTATCTCGCTGTATATGTTGGCGGAGTATCCCAGGAGGATAAGCGGGTATGCGGATATAACGAAAAGAACAGTGTAGATTACCATGGACACCTTCCTCCCACCGACGAGGTTTGAAATCGCCCCGCCGAACCAGACGCCGAAGAGTGAGATGAGGTTTATGAGCGCAAGCACGAACCCCACGGAAACAACATTGTTGTCCATGAGGTGTGCCTGAAGAACCGACGGATAGAAGGCGAATGTTCCTGTGTTTATGTAAAGAAGGCCGGTCGTTATCAATATGGCGAGGACCATTGGGCCGCCGGCTTCCTTCAGCATTCCGGCTACAGGAATCCTTTCGACCCTCTTTTCACCCACCATCTGCTTGAAAACTTCCGATTCCGGAGTCACGGCCCTTATGAGCAGGGTGAGTGCTCCAGGCACAAGAGTCGTGAAGAACAGGACCCTCCATCCTATTGCAGAGAACTCAGGCCCCGAGAATATCAGCCCGAGGGCAGACAGCATGAAACCGGCGATGAAATACCCGGTCCCGAATCCGCTCTGGACAAAAGCGCCGACAAAACCCCTTTTCTCTGCGGGAACGCTCTCCGATGAGAGTGCGGCACCCCCGCCGTATTCAGCACCGGCAAAGAGCCCGACTGCAAAGAGGAGAACGTAAAGGAGGATCGGGGCTGCTATACCGACGCTGCTGTACGTCGGAAGGACGCCTATGAGTGCGCTGAATATTGAAAATAGAAGAATTGTCAGGGTGAGCATGCGCTTTCTTCCTATCCTGTCACCGAGGAAGTTCCCTAGGAAGAGCGATCCGACCGACCTTGCGATAGCACCAAAGGCCAGCCCGAGGAATCCGCCGATAAGCCCTACATTTCCGGGGAAGAAGATGGGCTGCATCGTTACAACTACCAGGGCATACGCGATAGTCACATACCCGTCCATCAGCCAACCCGACCACGACGAAATTATCTGAACCCACTGGTTTCTGTTAAGCCCATATACTGGCACAAATTGGCATAGCTTGAAGATATACTTATATGTTCCCAGATATTTTCAAACAATTATAAAAAAGAGAGTCCCGTATTCCGGCATTTTGTCATGAACCTGCTTTCGCCTTTCTCAGATCTCCGGGCTTAACGAAGCATGGCACAGACCAGCACGAATATTATCTGCAAAATATATAACTGTCCATTCATTTTAGAGTACAATGACATCTAAGGAAGACCTGGCAGCAATAGTTGAAAAAGCAAATAGCTCACCGGAGGTTTTGAAGGAACTCACCTCCTGGTCCAAGACGTTTCAGTTTGATGTTTCCGACGAATCTCCATACTACGTCTCAATAGACAAGGGCAAAGTTTCGCTGGAAGACGGGAAATCATCTTCGGCAGCTGCCACAATAAGTGCAACGGGTTCAGTCCTCTCCGAACTTTTCTCGGGTAACCTCAACCCCGTCCAGGCTTTCATGAGCGGGAAGCTGAAAGTATCAGGGGATGTATTCAGCGCGCAGAAACTCACAAGCATCATAAACAAGGCCAGGAAGTGATCCTGTGGAGGTAAAGGAGATCACCGTAGTCGGCGCCGGTGTCATGGGACATGGCATCGCGGAGGTACTGGCACTTTCAGGGTACAGGGTAAATCTGCTCGACTCTTTCGAGGAAGCCCTCAAGAAGGGAGAGGAACAGATCAGGAAAAGCATGGAAAGGCTGGTCAAGTCCGGGAAGCTGGACGGGGAAAAGATGAGGGCATCACTCGGGAACATGTCCTTCGGATCAGATATGGAGAGCATGGTCTCTTCCGCAGACCTTGTAATTGAGGCTGTTCCGGAAAAACTGGATCTTAAGACAAAGGTGTTCTCCGATCTGGACAAATTCTGCAGGAAGGGAACTATACTCGCCTCCAACACTTCAAACATAAGGATAACAGATATTGCCAGGGCTACGTCGAGGCCCGACAAGGTTGTGGGCCTGCATTTCTTCAACCCTCCCGTGCTGATGAATCTGGTGGAGGTAATCAAGAGCCGGGATACTTCAGATGACACATTCAATACCGCGCTGGAAATCGTGAAGAGGGTGGGCAAAACCCCCGTCAGAGTGCTCAAGGATACCGCAGGATTCGTGGTGAACAGGATAAGCGCTCCGGAGGGACTGATGTTCTGCCTTGTGCTCGACAACAGAATGGCTAAGCCGGAGGAAGTTGACGCATTCGCAAAGGGGCAGGGGCTTCCGATGGGGCCATACGAGCTGATGGATTATGTTGGAATCGACACCGTAGTGCACTCCCTCGAATATTACGCAAAGGAGCTTTCGCCCGACTACGGAAAGTGCAGGATATACGGTGAAATGGTTGAAAAAGGCCTTTTGGGGGCCAAGACCGGAAAGGGGTTCTACGACTGGAGCTCAGGAAAGGCGGCGATGCCAAAGGCCGACCCTACCGACAAGGTGCAGCTGATGGACGTTCTGGCACTTGAGGTGAACGAGGCAGTCAAGGTACTTGAAGAAGGCATTAGTACCCCGGAAGAGGTGGAAACCGGGTACAGGCTTGGCATGAACAGGCCGTTCGGCCCTATCACCGTTGCAAAGGGACTTACGAATGCGGAGATAAAAAGGAAGCTCGAGGAGCTCCAGAAGAAGTTCAACGTGGATGTTTTTGCTCCCGCGCAGTCCATAAAGGAAGGAAAGCTCAAGGAGATAATCACAAAGGGAAACGTGGCAAAGGAAGAAGCTAAGTCTGCTAAAACCCAGCCCGTTGAGGAAACAGTATCGGGAGAGCTGGTGAAAATCGAGAAGGTTGATGAGAAAGTCAGGAGGATACTCATTGACAACACAAGGAATAACCTGATCAGCTCTCAGGTCATTTCCGAACTTGAAGCGGCGATTAAGGAACTGTGGAATGACAGGGAGGTAAACGTGATAATCGTGACAGGCAAGGGTGAAAGGTTCTCTGCCGGTGCACAGCTGTCGGAGTTCATAGCAGGCGGCCTGGACTTCACCGAGAGCTCGAGGAGGGGTGAGCGTGTTTTCAGGATGCTTTCTGAAATCCCGAAGATCACGATCGCCGAGATAAAGGGCTACGCCCTTGGCGGCGGGTTTGAACTGGCACTCGGATGCGATATCCGTGTATCAACGGATGAAGCGCAGATTGGCTTTCCGGAACTGAAACGCGGGCTTCTCCCCGGGTGGGGAGGGTCACAGAGGCTCAGTAAACTGGTCGGCATGTCCAGAGCTCTATATTATATTCTGACAACTGAGTACATGACCGGCAGGGAAGCGAATGAGATTGGCCTTGTGTCCAGGCTGTTTCCCAAGGAATCGGTTGACGAAGAAACGATCAGGTTTGCGTCAGACCTTGCCAGGAGGGTCTCGCCTCCTGCCGCAGCACTGGCAAAGAGGCTTATAAACAAGGGGAGTGTGATTTCCATGGACAACGGCCTTGAGATGGAATCAATTGCCATGGGCCTGCTCTATGGCACAGACGATCTGAAGGAAGGTATTTCAGCGTTCCTGGAAAAGAGGGATCCTGAATTCAAGGGGAAATGACGCCCCTCATCTCTTTCTTTAAAAAATCGGTGACTATGGGAAAATTTTAATTGAGTAGGGGATTAACCCTATTTGCCCACAGGGCAACCAGCCACTGTAGCTCAGCTGGCAGAGCAGCTGACTTGTAATCAGCAGGCCGGGGGATCGAAACCCTCCAGTGGCTCTCTATTAACTCATGTAATTAATTGGATCATATCTGTGGTCATTTAAATACAGAAGAGGAATCAGGAGCTTCTCACCTTTTTGTAGCTTTGAAAAACAATTTGATGTCAGTTTTCCCCTCATCTCACTTCTGGATAATCCACATGGCAAACTACCAACTCAGGTGTCCAGATGGCATAGGATCGCTTCTTATGAACTCAGAAGGGCATCTCGCAGTTTGATACAATCAATTATGCGTTTAACGTGTCAGTTTTTCCTTTTTGCTAAATCTGGGCCTCTTATTTTTAAGAGCTGGGATGCAAATGCTGTAATTACAACAAAGAAAAGAAAACCAAGAAGATGAAGCACGGCGGCTCCGTTACCAGAAATATATCCAAAGAATGCAATATAAATTCCTGAAAAAGATAACAATACACCTCCTAAGAATTTTCAAGAATTCTTGCAGTGTTCTACCAGTTCTGATCCTTGTTGTAAACAGTAACATGGAAAAAAACCAGTACACAATAACCAATGAAAACGCTATGATGGAAGTCCCGGGAGAAGGTGTATGCTTATAATAATAATGCCAGTAGGAAGCAGACACAAGGTAAGACGAAATGACGGCGTACAAATATGAAGTTCCCATTGAAAACTTTAGGTAACCAATTTTGAAACCATGAGGTACTATCAATTCAGCGGCGAGTATAACTGCCAAAGGTATCCAGAAATTGCCACTTAGAATAGCATCCTTTAGAGCCTCGAAAAAAGGAGTTCCTGCATTAAAATCCTATGAGAAACTGAAGGGCCCAGCAAAGAATACAAGCCGTTTGTTCTCATTTGAAGCCCCGGATATGTCAGCATTCCCAAAATGAAGGTATAAAATAGGGTCAAGGACCCAATAAGTTAAGACGAAGAAAATGGTTATCTTGTATTGCCACAAAGGAGTTCTTAGGTTTCGCATGATAACATTATGTGAAAAGGTTAAAGTAAATAGATCGATTAATATGCATGTAGTAGGAATGTCCGTCCTTAGTAATAATGAGTATTTTAGAAGCTTAATAGTCCCAAAGCCTCTAAACTCAATTGAAAGGAAAATGAAGAGGGACCACATTGCGAGGAAAGTCGTCAAAGACTTGATTAGAGACTACGTTAAAAAGAGCACAACAGTCTATGAAAACTTGGCTGGCATAATGCTTGAATTGATGAGAACAGAAGTATCATTTGAGGAACCTAACGAATCCATTCTTGATGATTATGAAGAGAAGATAAAAGAATTAGATGACAGATTCGATTATGTGGATCAGTTTCTGCAGGATATGTCGGAAAAGGAAAAGAACGAACTTTGGAGAGACTATGTGATTGAATCAATTTCCAATCTCGAAAAGCTTAGACCGGAGGTCCTAAAAGATATTAAAGAGAAGGAAACCTGGAACACTAACGATGCACTATTCCTTTCATACTACGATCTGTATACAAATCTTTTGAGAAGCATAGCATTTGCTCTGTCAAAAACAAACAAACTGAGCGTCGAAGAAAAAGTAATTCTTTCTTTTGCATCTTTCATTTATCAGGTAATCATCTACGCCTATGTTAAGGATGAGCTGGATGAACTAATTATGATAAGACGGTTTGCAGAGCTAAGATTAATGTCATTAGGGGAAACCGAGAAATTTTCTAAAGGAAGAAAAGAGTTTGTTGAAAGGTTGAAAGAGATTCCGCCAATACCTGATTGAGGGGGGGGGTCCTAATAACAGACGGAAAATTCATAGATACAAACATAGCATTTGACGCAGTTTATCTGAACAGGAAGAGACACAAGAAAGCTTTGGAGTTCATTTCTGATTTTAAGAGTCGACAAATCAAGTTGAGTCGCAGAGTGTTGGTAGAAATCGAAGAGATTCTCGCTGAAGCATTTGCACTTTTATCAGCAAAGGTAAGAGACCATCTTAAGCATCTTGAAAGATCTAATAGAGGTTGGGACGCACTTGATATCAGAGGAAAGGCCAAGGCATTGGTAGATATCGAGAAAATGCTAGCAGAAGACAGAGAAATCATAAAGAAAAATAGAGTAGAGTTTGTTTTGTCTGCTTTTAACAGCATTAGCAACACACTTATGGGTATGTCCTTCGATGAAATTCAGGAGGACTTATTACATCTAGCTAGCGACAATAATCACAGCATAATGATTAGGATAACTGCTCTATTTCCCACTATTGATTCTAAGGCAAAGCTTGAAGATTCAACTAAGCTGAGAAAAGCGATTGAGGGTGGTTCAATTTCAAAATTTTTTAACGAGAATGGACACGGAAAAGACAAAGAGATACTCTCAGAGCTCATAGTGATATTGGCTCTGGGCTCCAAAGAAGACATGTATTCAGAGATAAATTTCTATACATGTGATGAAAAATTCATAGCACTATATGGAGAATACAGAGAAAATGAGTCTTCAAATAATAATGGTGATAATGACAGAAGCTTGGTTGTCAAATCCCTCTCAAGCCTTTCGCTTGTACAAGCCTACTAATTCCTGAAACTTCTTTATTTTATTGTAATATTACCAACTATATCAGAAAAGGAACTTATTGACGTTTCTCACGTTTCAAAAAGGGGAACTTCTTTTCTAATAACACTGCCAAGAAAGGTGGTGGAGAAGATGAGAAATCATGGCTTAAGGGGCATGAATGGTGCTTTGCATAGATCTCATAGAATTATCGCCTTCTCATTGCAAGAAGATATTTCCATCTTGAATGCTTTCATTGATCGTGAATGTATGGTTGATGCATGCAGCGTAACTACAACGGAGGTCAGACATGTGTCAAAAGACTTGGAAGGCTATATCATAACGAACGACCCGGTTAAAGGTACATATACGCTGTATTTTTGCAAGGATGATTTCAACGAGAGAGCACACCTCTACGTTTCTTATAAAGATGAGAAAGTAATTGGATACCTCTTTATGTTTGACGCAATCGAAGACAACTTGTTTTGGGTCTATACTCATTCCGACAAAATTGCAATTCCATCTCATGTAAAGCTGATTCCAAAGAAACATTCAATTATAACTACCGATTAATTGAATTCGGACATTCTGAAATCGTATCTTCAAAAGTGCGAAGTGGAAACTGAACTAATAATGGCCTTCTCTGACAATCGAGTAGGTATAGCAAATTCAAAAAGAGCAGTGAGATTGAGCAGGAAGAACGCTTTGGACTACGCAGCATTCCAAAATCAAGAAAATGGAAATGTCACAGCAGAGAAAATCAGAATAGCCGGTGATTTCCTGGAAAAGGAAATTGTATTCGGAATATTTGCAGATAATGGAGAACTTGCCTCTGTTGGTCAAATTCATGCTCGTGCAACTCATAATTGGATCATTTCAGGTGTAGAAACATTACCCAATTATAGGAGAAGGGGCTATTCGAGAGAGATTGTTTCGGAATTCACCGACCTTGCACTATCCCATGCTAAAATTGTTACACTTTTTGTTGACTCTGAAAATAAAGCTGCAATAAGTCTTTGTCAAAATCTTGGTTACAAAATAATTGAAACTGGCGTGCGGTTAATTTACAATTTTTGACATCCTGCTTGTTGTGGAGTGGCAACAGAACTAATGAGTATAATCAGGTGTGAATATCTAACATAATCTTACGGGAAATTATGCATCTCATCGTCTGCAATTACACTTGTCAAATGAAGCATCCAGATTTAGCTGGTAATAGGCATGTTGTGGTTCAAACCCCTACAGTGGCCTCTTTTTGGGCATATTGGACTTATGAACTGTTTCCGAAGTAAACTTCTTGGATGTTGCAGAATTTCAAGTGCTTTTCATAAACATGACGAGTCGACTTCTGCCCACCGATGTATTAGTAACAGTGCATAAGCTCAGCAATATGGAACATTGAATGGAATTTCATCCACCCATACCAGAGGATAGTCCTGACACACTTCAATTTCTCAGGCCATGCCCTGAATGGATGGGAAGATCATAACTCTTATTTTGATAATTTACACAGAGACCTAACGTGTGGTCTTTGCGATCATGTGTTCTATGACCTCGCTGTGCTCATCCTGAGGACTAAACATGATTATCTCAGCATCATCATCGACCTTTACGTTATGTCCCGGAGGCCAGTAAAAAAGGTCATTCTCATGGACTGTCTCTTTTTCGCCGGACGAGTCTGTAGTAGTAATTTTACCGCGTAACACAAATCCCCAATGAGGGCTTTGGCAAAGGTTTCCTTCCAACCCTTGAAAAAGTTCAGTAGTATCTACTCCTGCTGCAAGAGTGAAATACTCACCGCTGATCTTATGGTAGTCACTAACATCTCCAAACTCTTTCTTCTGCCTTACTACAACTCCGGGAATTTCCATCCTAACGTCAACATCTTCCTTTGCAATCCGCATTTTAACCACTCCTTTCTGCAAACCTTCCAGGCGCATCGCATCCCTTGATCCGATAAGAGATCGCGATAGGGACTTGAGCTAAGGTTTGCGAAATCACTATTTATATCAATAAGCTGACCGAGTTATATCTTCAGCCTAACAATTTAGGTTGGTTCACTATCGGTGCAAATGAAAAAAGGTCGACACATCATTTCAGAGTACTTACCTCCATCCGCGTAGCGGGGTCGCCCATCATCAAGTCTTATTTGCACTTGCCAAAGGAAGCATTTGATGTAATTCGTAATCAGCAGGTCGGGGGTTCAAAACCCTCTATTGGCTCTCTTAGCTTTTTTTTGGCTCTACTATCAATTGTGCATCGTTGCTTCCGGCGAATTCGTCCAGTTTGCTCCTTATGAAGCGGACACTTCAATCTGCAGATAGAACAAAATATGGGCAGTCTAGTTATAACAAAGAAGAAAATATTGTTATGAGCTTTCAAAGGACACATATTGGAACCATCCTGGCTTCGATAGGGTCAGCCTTAATAGGAGGTCAGAAATTAATACTCCAACAGCGTGTATTTTGGATGGACCTACACTCGATAAAACCTTTCTACATGGTATGCATGCCCTGTATATCCAACTTATGAAATCCTGATACCCCTCATCATTACTGGTTTTATTTTGTTGGTTTTGAGCATTTGCCTCTTGTTTAGGAACAAATGATGGTGAAGCGAGTCATTGCCTTGGAATTCGGCACTCTTTTGAAGTTTACAATCCAGAAACCTTCAGAAGTTGAGTGTTTTTCACGACAGTTTTTGTATTTCAATTGAATCTTCTGGATACAATTCGCAAGAGAAATGTCGATAATAGAAAATCTCTTCATATCTATGACCAAAACGTGAGGAAAATAGGCATCGATTAAAGGGAACAGGCTGGTCAGTGGAAATGTATCAAGGGCGTTGCCCTTTTGTTTCGGTGTAATAAAAAACGTTATAATCTGTACAGCAGATCCGTAAAATCACGGAAAAATGCTGATGAGCAGGTATTCGAACCCCAAGGTTCTATTTGCAACTTCTCTTGGTGCCTTCATACCACCTTTCACCAGTAGTGTTATTTCATTCTCTGTTCCGGAGATCGGACATTTTCTCAAGGCTTCATTCACTCTTATGGTCTGGGTGCCAATGGCGTACCTCATAGCACTCCCTTCCCTCATGATACTCTTCGGCAAGCTTTCAGACATATTTGGCAGGCCAAGATTCTACATGCTCGGTTTCCTTGTCTTTGGAGCAGGAGGAGTATTGTCAATATTTTCCAACTCAGTGTATTTCCTCATATTTTCCACACTCGTTATGGGCGTTGGCGGCTCTCTTCTATCGGTAAACGGAACTGCCATTGTCAGTTCAGTGTATCCTCCGGATGCAAGAGGAGGTGCACTGGGAATCAATGCCATGTCAGTATATCTCGGGCTCACTACCGGACCAATACTCGCCGGGGTTCTTGTCGAGTTTCTCGGCTGGCAATCCCTCTTCTACGTAGTCGCAGCCTTTGCTTTTCTCTCACTCATCCCGGTTTATGCGTTCCTCAGGAAAGTTGATGTTCCTACTGCGGCCAGGAGCATAGACTACCTTGGTTTCGCCCTTTTTCTTATAGCCATACTTTCAATAGTCCTTTACCTGAGTTTTAGCGAAGTTTACGGGTTCACAGCAACGATTTATCTCCTGGGATTCGGCCTTTTTGTACTTGTGCTTTTCGTTCTCTTTGAAAGAAGGAAAGAGGACGTTCTCTGCAGCAAACTTCACGGCTTTCCTCAATTACATAAGCACATTTGCTATAGTTTTTGTTTTCTCAATTTATTTCTCGGTTATAGCAGGCCTGTCGCCTTCGGAATCGGGACTCATACTTACCGTGGAACCCATTCTAATGGTCATTTTTTCACCAATAAGCGGAAGATTGTCGGACCGCTTTGGATCACGGGCCCTGTCCTCCATGGGGATGCTGATTATTTCCGCTGCATTTTTCGGGATATACTTCGACATAGGTAGAATCACCCCTACAGGGATGATCTGGCCACTTGGCGTAATAGGTGTAGGCTTCGGCCTTTTTTCAGCACCAAACACCAATTCAGTCATGGGTTCGGTGGATCGCAAATATTCAGGCACAGCTTCAGGCACTCTCGGCACCATGAGGTTCGTAGGTCAACTGATGAGCCTGGCAGTGATGAGCACTCTGCTGGCGGAAGCCATGCCCAGAACCATGCTTCTGGAACTCTTCTCAGGAATAAACTCAAACCTGTCGGCGGTGGACGTTACGGGCTTCATGACCGGACTCAGGACCGTGATGCTCCTTTCCGGAATACTGAGCCTTGCTGGGGTTTTCACATCTCTTGTCAGGAGTTCGTGATTCAAGGCTGGAAAATCTGTCTCATGAAGCACCGCAACAACGAATGTAACACGAAGGGAAATGGATGGTTTCCGTCATATTCTGTAATTCCTTTCCGGTAGATATGGCATTGACTTTTCCACCCAGTCTCCTGTCACCTTCCTGCCAGTGAGGACTGCGGACAGAAGTGGCTGTTTGCCCTGATCACTGCAAATCCATGGAACAGCACAGACAGGACAGGCATTCCAGGCCAGAGCAAGTTTGTTGCGAGATAAATGCCATCGAATCCTGAATCAACTCCAGCAGGCAAGAGGCCCACGCCACCCATTCCAGGAAGGATAAGGCCGCATAATGCGGGAATGAAGGTGCAGGAAGCGGGGACGGCATGCCTCCCCACTCTTCTCCTCACGGCTGTCGATATGTTTCGCTTGAGGAAGTAATAATCCTGCTTGAGTTTATGATCGCACAATACGAAAGCAGGACGGAGATACTCCCTCCTGCAGTTCTTCCTTTGAAGCTTCTCTGATTCTATATTTCAAGCACGCTCTATTTGCCAGCAGAAACATGTTATTAATTTTAGGTTTAGCTACTCTGCATCGGATCCTTGTGTATTACACTCCAGATCTGGAGCCAAATTACCATGGGAACGACCGGAAGCTTTACCCGCTTATTCCGGAACCAACTTTTATCTAACATCCGTCCATACATTCAGAGTTGTGAGTTCAATGGAGAAAACGGACGGCAGTGATAAAGAGCAGAGTGGAGGAGGCATTGAATCCCAGGGGTTTTCCATAAAACACATGGACCTTTCGGTGGATCCTATGCAAGACTTCTTCACTTATTCTTCAGGAAAATGGATAAGAGAGAACCAGGTTCCTCCGGACAAGTCAAGCTGGAACTCGTTTTCGGAATTGAACGAATCAAACAACCAGAAGCTGAAGGAAATTCTTGAATCATGCACTCAATCCGGGGGAAATGCCACGGGAAAGGTGGAATCCATGCTGGGCGACTTCTACGCCTCCGCCATGGATACCGAGACACTGGAAAAATTGCGGTTCAGGCCAATATCGAACTTCATGGATTCCTTCGACAGGACTGGATCTTTCGGGGAATTCATGGAGAATGTTGTGAACCTGCATTTGAACGGCATTTTCCCGCTTTTTGACATATCCTCAAAAACTGACGAAAAGAACAGTTCCATCTACGGCCTCTACCTGGATCAGGGTGGTATCACACTTCCTGACAGGGACTACTATCTCTCAGAGAAATTCGAGGATATAAGGAGGAAATATGCCGATCACGTGAAAAAGGTGTTTTCCATTTACGGCTTGAGTGAGGAAGATGCTGGCAGGTCAGCAGCCTCAGTCATGGATATTGAAACAAGCCTGGCAAAGGCGAGCAGGAACAGGACGGAACTCCGTGACGCTGAGAAGAATTACAACAGGGTGGCAGTGTCAGAACTTGAGAAAAGGTTTGCAAAAGTCGGCCTGAAAAAGTATTTCGAATCCCTGGAGCTTCCTGAGCTTGATTACGTAATTGTAGGGCAGCCTGAGTTTCTCGAGTTTCTTGAATCATACCTTCCCGGCCTTCCCATAGAACAATTGAAAGCATACCTGAAATGGAATGTGCTCAACGCATCAGCAGACTACCTGTTCTCAGGCATGCAGGAAGAACATTTCGAGATGTTCGGGAAGTCAATAATGGGGCAGAAGGAGCAGGAGCCGAGATGGAAGCGTTCGGTGAGGGTTATCGATCAGCATGTGGGTGAAGCCATGGGCGAACTTTATGTCCGCAAGTACTTCGACAATGAGGCGAGAGAAAGGATGTCCCTTATGGTCAGGGATATTCAGGAAGTCTTCGTGGACAGGCTGAAGGGCCTGGACTGGATGACCGATGAAACAAAACAGCGTGCAATGGCAAAATTTGAGAAGTTCAGGGCAAAGATTGGGCACCCTGACAAATTCAGGGACTACTCATCGGTTGTTGTGAAGAAAGATGATTACTTCGGGAACGTCTGCAGGTCCGCTTCCTTTGAGGTGCGGAGGCATATCAGGAGGGCAGGGCTCCCTGTGGAAAAAGACGAATGGTTCATGACCCCGTCAACCGTGAACGCATACTTCTCTCCACCTGACAATGAGATCGTGTTCCCGGCGGGGATACTGCAGCCTCCTTTCTTCGATACAGCAGTTGACGTTGCAGTGAATTACGGGGCCATTGGAGCAGTCATTTCACACGAGATAACCCATGGCTATGACGACCAGGGAAGAAGATACGATGAAGACGGGAATATAAAGGACTGGTGGACGGCAGAAGACGAAGAGAACTTCATGTCAAAGGCAGAGGATGTTGTAGAACTGTACAGCTCCATGGAAGTTCTCCCCGGCCTGCATGTGAACGGTGAGCTGACACTGGGTGAAAACATAGCCGATTTCGGGGGAGTGAGCATAGCGTATGAGGCGCTTCAGAGGCGACTCAGAAAGGAGCCGGAGCTGAGGAAGGACATAGACGGATTCACTCCCGAGCAGAGATTCTACATCTCGTACGGGCAGATCTGGAGGCAGAACATACTTGAACCTATGGTGAAGCTTCTCGCAACAATAGATCCCCACGCGCCCAACAGGTTCAGGGCAACTCTTCCCGTCTACTGCCACCCGGGTTTCGAGAAGGCATTTTCGGATATCAGCAGCACTGGCAAGCCCTTGGCTGGAAAGAGGATCGAGATATGGTAGCCCCACCCGTACTGAGTCATGAAACCCGGCTGGAGAACTCAATTTAAATAGCATCTTCACCTTTTAACCTGCCTGATGAAAAGATGTGAATGGGTACCTCCGGATGATCCCCTCTATGTTGAATACCACGACATGGAATGGGGCGTCCCGGTGCACGACGACCAAACATTCTTTGAGTTCCTGGTACTTGAGGGGGCCCAGGCAGGACTCAGCTGGAAGACTATTCTACAGAAGAGGGACGGGTACAGAGACGCCTTCTCAAACTTCGATCCTTCAAAGGTTGCAGTTTACAGCGAATCAAGGATAAAGGAGCTCCAGTCCAACCCGGGAATAGTGAGAAACAGGCTGAAAATTTCATCAGCTGTTCAAAACGCTGAAGCATTC
>OFHI01000028.1_pt1 | contig 36135 bp, 36 predicted proteins | sample 1522021 | NCBI WGS metagenome assembly OFHI01 (sample SAMEA2464839, study PRJEB22497) | soil metagenome | biome: Grassland; feature: Farmland; material: Clay | place: Australia | collected 2013-02-01 | depth 1.4 m | reverse complement strand
GCGCGGCGCCGAGGACCGTGGCGGTCGCTGCTTTTTGCGCGGTTGGCTTGCCCTTGACGGCATCAGGCGCTGAGCGCGGTCTCAGCTCGGACGGCATTAATGAAGCGGCGACCACCGAGATCTACACTTTTGCACCAGATAAGGAAAGTGTTGAGTTGTCAATAGATGGAACTGCCATGCCCATGAGGATGATTTCCAATGGGTTCTGGAAAGTGTCTGTAGATCGGGACATGGCAGGGAAGAGATACGGTTTCCTTCTCGACGGGAAGGGACCATTTCCTGATCCTGGTGGACGTTTCATGCCTGAAGGCATAGACGGCCTTTCACAACTTGTTGACCCCGGAAATTATGAATGGAAGGAAACCGCATGGAAAGGCTTGCCTCTTGAGGATTACCTAATTGAAGAAATTCACGTAGGGGCGTTTACTGCGGCTGGAACCTACTCTGCCATGGAGAGTAGGCTTGGGCATCTCTCGGATCTCGGTGTCACTGCAGTTGAAATCATGCCAGTGGCACAATTCTATGGAACGAGGAACTGGGGATATGACGGAGTTTACCTTTATTCCCCTCACTATTCCTATGGCCATCCTGAGGAGCTGAAGCATCTTGTTGACACAATCCATTCACATGAGATGGCTGCAATACTGGACGTGGTCTACAACCATAGCGGTCCTGTGGGGAATCACCTGGACGAGTTTGGCCCATTCCATAACCTGAGCTACAATACCCCATGGGGTAACTGCTTTAACTTTGACGGCGAGTATTCGGATCATATCAGGGAATACATACTTCAGAATGCTATCTACTGGCTCAGGGAATTCAGGTTTGATGCACTGAGGCTGGATGCTGTACACGGGATAGTTGACCATTCCCCGGTTCACATTCTCGAGGAGATGACTCAACGGGTTGGGGAGCTGGAGAAGGAAACCGGCAGGCAGGTCAACCTCATGGCAGAGAGCGACAGGAATGACAGGAGGCTTACCGGTGAAGTAAAAAACTGTGGCTTGGGCATTGACGCACAGTGGAATGACGATTTCCACCATGTGATCCACACTGCCCTCACGGGAGAGCACGAGGGGTACTACATGGATTATGGCAACGGGAATGACATATGCAGTGTAATGAGAAACGGTTTCCTGTATCAGGGCCAGTACTCGAGATACCTGAAGAGGAAGAGGGGTACGCATTGGGACAACCCAAGCAAAAGACTGGTTGTGTGTTCACAGAACCATGATCAGATCGGCAACCGGGCCAAGGGAGAGAGGCTGATAACACTTGCCGGTATGGAGAAGGCTAAACTGGCAGCACTCCTGACAATACTCTCGCCCTTCACCCCACTTCTCTTCATGGGAGAAGAAATGGGTGAAGAATCACCATTTCTCTTTTTTATTCAGACCTATAATGCTGAACTTTCCAGTGCGATCTACAGGGGTCGACTTAAGGAATTCGGACAATTTGACTGGACCAGTGGAACTCAAGACCCCTCAAAGCCGGAAACATTCGAGGAATCAAAGATCAAATGGAGCCTCCTTGGAAACAACAAGTCCAGGGAGTTTATGGCCCTTTACAGAAAACTGATTACAATGAGGAAGCGGTTTGTCCTGAAAAACAGGGATTTAGTGACTTGCAGCATGAGGAGCAGAAAAATCCTGGAATTGAGATACGGAAGCGAACTTATGATACTTGCGTCACTGAACCCGGAGACGGTTGAACTGCCGGTTCAGTCTGAGGAGTGGGAGATCGCAGTGGATACTTCCCGGGAAATGTTTGCCGGGATCAACAGATCCGGCGGGATTTCGGGGGGCAAATACGAGTTGAAACCGTTTGCTGGAGCAGCGTTCATCAGTCGGGAGGCTGTTTTTCCGTGAGAATTGCACAACTTCCGGCTTCGAGTGTGATCTGTTTGCTGTCAAGTTGTATGGGGAACTTATAAGTGTTTTCCGGAATTGAGTCTATGAGTATTTCCTGCCCTGCCCAGTAATCCGGAACTGTGAATTCGACCGGATCGTTGCTTGGGTTGAACAGGATTAGCAGTTCATCGTCGCATACCTCTTCCCCTTCATAGCCCGTCTCTTCTATTCCAGCACCGGACAGTAGGACTGTGAGGGCATCATTGGTTGATTTGTCCCAGTCTTCAAAGGACATCTCGGTGCCATCCGGCTTCATCCAGACCACGTCCTTTATCTCAGTGCCGGGCATAATTTCGCCCTTGAAAAAATTCCTCCTTCTAAGGACATGATATCGCAGTCTGAGCCTGATCATCCGCCTGGTGAATTCAAGCATGGCATTCTTACTATCATCGAGGTTCCAGTCATACCAGCTGATTTCGCTGTCCTGGCAGTATGCGTTGTTGTTCCCCTGCTGGGTTCTTCCGATTTCATCCCCGCCCAGAATCATGGGGGCACCCTGTGATGTCAGGAGAGTGACGAGGAAATTCCTTTTTCTCTTCTCCCGTTGCCTGATTACCCCTGCATCCTCTGTCGTCCCTTCGACGCCGAAATTGTCGCTTATATTATCGTCAGTACCGTCCCTGTTGTCTTCCCCATTTGCCTCGTTATGCTTGTTTCCGTAGGAAACCAGGTCATGCAGGGTAAAACCGTCATGAGAGGTGATATAGTTGATGCTTGAGTGCGGTTTTCGTCCGTTTGGTTCGTAAAGGTCAGGTGAACCTGAAAGTCTTGTAGCAAATAATCCAAGATGATTTCCGTCATTTCTCCAGTAGTGTCTCATCCTGTCCCTGTATTTTCCATTCCACTCTGCCCAGAGCATTGGAAACTGCCCTACCTGGTACCCGCCTGACCCAAGATCCCAAGGTTCTGCTATGAGTTTCACCCTGGATATGATGGGATCCTGATGGATAATGTTGAAGAAGGCGGAGAGCTGGTCAACATCGTGCAGCTGCCTGGCAAGTGTTGCGGCCAGATCAAAACGGAAACCGTCTACGTGCATTTCATCCACCCAGTATCTCAGGCTGTCCATGATCAACTGGAGCACCTGTGGCTGCCTGGCATCAAGGCTGTTTCCAGTTCCTGTGAAGTCGTAATAGAACCGCGGATCTTCAGGGTTTACCCTGTAATATGTGTAGTTATCAATGCCCTTCAAACAGAGAGTCGGACCGAGATGGTTGCCTTCTCCGGTGTGGTTGTAAACTACGTCCAGAATGACCTCTATATTATTCTCATGGAGTTTTCTTACCATGTTTCTGAATTCATCTATCTGCGCCCCAGGCACCTGACTTGATGAGTATGTCGATTCCGGGGCAAAATATCCGATGGAGTTGTATCCCCAGTAGTTTGTAAGCCCTTTTTCCGCGAGTTCCCTGGAATCAACCTTCTGGTGCACAGGCAGGAGTTCAACCGCCGATATGCCAAGGTCTTTCAGGTACTGTATGGTGTGGTCAGAGGCAAGGCCGCTGTATGTCCCTTTTAATGAGTCCCCGATATCTTTCCCAAGCTTGCTTATGCCCTTAACATGTGTCTCATAGATGATGGTCCTGTTCCAGGGAAGTCTGGGGTGCACGTCTCCTTTCCAGTCAAACTGGTTTCTTGCCACAACAGACTTGGGAACAAGGCCCGCATCGTCCGTTTTACTGTATGTGAGGTCCTCGCCCACACTTCCGATAACGTATCCGAAGATGTCGTCCTTGAACTGAATGTTGCCGTTTATTGCCTTTGCGTAGGGATCGATGAGCAGTTTGTTTGAATTAAACCTGTGGCCAAGCTCCGGCCTGTATGGCCCATCCACCCTGTAACCATAGACCGTTCCCGGTTTAAGCCCTGAAACGAATGCATGCCATACAAAATTGTCCTTATCGTGAACCTCTATTGTTTCATATGCTTCACGGTCATCAGGACTTTTGAACAGGTCTATGGCTACACCGGTGGCATATTCTGAGTATACAGCAAAATTCACACCGCTTTCAGTAGCTGTGGCACCCTGTGGATAGGCTTTGCCCATCCTGGTTCCGTGGGTATATTCCATTTACGTGAATGGATAATAGCAAGTGTATTTAAGCTTAGTGAGCCGTATTGTTGTATGCGCAGTGAACTCTTTCCTTCGTGTCCGGCTCAATCGGATTCCAGCCGGGCCAGGCCTTAACCACATCACCTCAATTCTGTCTTCCGTGCTCTCTTGCAGAAAGATCCTGAAGCGCCAACAGGGGTATCCAGGCATAATCCGGCCTGTTTCTTACTTCGTATCCAACTTCATAAAGGGCTTTCTCCGCGACGAAGAAATCAAGAAGCTCCCGCCTGATGCCGGGACTTTCAGGAAGATACGGCTTTACAGGGGCATAGCTTCCATAATAGGATGAGATGAAAGCGTCAACAAGATTTTGCTTCAAGAGACCAGAAAACGCTTTGCCATTTGAGTCCCCGGTGATCAAACAGGTGGAAACGTCGACTGCATATTCTATGGATCTGGCCATCCCTCCTGCGTCCTTCAAAGGCATGAATTTTCGCGTTCTGTATGAAAGTGGCCGCATGGGTTCACCCTCGAAATCTATAACATAGAAATCATTTCCTGATGCCAGGGTCTGGCCCAGGTGATAGTCTCCATGTATGCGTATCTTGTAAAGTCCGTTACCCGTTATCTCATTCAAAGGTTCTTTAAGGCCTAAAAAGAGATTCTTCTTCCCCAGAACCTCAATTGCTGGCTGCGATGCATTTTCCGGGTACTTTTCAATGAAAGAGCCTATGGTTTCAAAGGTCTCCTCCACCAGTGAATGATATCCATCGGCCCACAGCTTGATGTCCCCACCACTAACCGGCTCAGGCATGAAGTCTTTGTCTGTTGAATTAGACGATAAGCAGTTATGCATCATTGCCGTGATCTGGCCAAGCCTCTCCAGCCTTTTGCTCAACTGTCCCACCAGGAATGATGCTCGATCTTCCTTACCGGAGGAGAACTGCTGCATGATCTCTTTTAAGGCTGCTGTTGTGACTTTCCATCCGTCCCCGGCATTGTTGACGTACCTGGTTAGTATGCCTACGTCATAGGTTGATCCGCCGGTTTCCAGAGTCAGTTTTCCCAATGTCTCCGGTACCCATTGGAAATGGCATTTCCTGTAAAGATATGAGCAAACTGAAAAGTCTGGATTTTCGCCGGAATTCAGCTTTCTGAAGGTCTTGTAGACCCATCTTGAATCGATATTCAGAGAAGTGTTGCTCTGTTCCCCGATGAGCGGCCGGATACTTGTGTGCTCATTCACGGGTATTTCCTGCCTTCCTTCAGCTATGCCATGCATGTTTCCGTTCTCGAGCTTGATGTCCTTGCCTTTGAACATTGCCCCCATGACAGCTGAGATGTAAGCAGCCGAGTCAACACCGTCCACAATCCCTTCACCCTGACCATTGCCTGCCATTTGTGGAATCAGGTAAGTTTCACTATCATCCTTTTTGAAGAATACCCGGACCACTGCCACTATTACAACGGGTTGGGAATCCAGCATTCCATAATCCAACAGTTGAATTTCAGAAATGTCCCTGCCCTTACCGGAATACCACCTTGAATGCTCAAGAAAGCCCTGTAGCCCGGGGAGAACTTTTTCCCTGTACCATGAAGAACCCCTGACATTCATCGGTTACCATCTGTTTCCAGTTCTGTCTTATCTGTCAGGCTCAACCAGAAGAAAGACCTTGGAGGGAATGTGAAGAAATAAGGAAGTTCGCCTATTGCTGGAAACACAACGTCGGTTACTGCCTCCTTAGGAGTGAGCCCCTTGAATTCCTTCAGGTCCATTTCCAGGTAAGTTGGCTTCCTCGAAATGTTGAACAGGCACAGCATCTTTTCATCGCCATACTCCCTGATGAAAGCCAATACGCTCTTGTTGTCATTTCCAACAAAACGGAGGTTTCCCCTCCCCATTACTTTTGAGAATTTCCTCCTTACCCTGATCATTTTCTTAATCCAGTTAACAAGGGAAGTAGGAAGGCGTGATTCTGATTCAACATTTGTGCTTTCATAATGGTAGTTCGGGTTTGTTATGATAGGGGAATAGAGTTGCTCGGCATCTGCCAGTGAGAAACCGGCATTCCTGTCGTACGACCATTGCATAGGGGTCCTTACTCCGTTCCTGTCACCGAGGTATATGTTGTCCCCCATTCCGATCTCGTCACCGTAATACAGGACGGGACACCCCGGAAGGGAGAGTATCATCGCGTGGAGCAGTTCAAGCGTGCTCCTGTCATTGTCAACGAGTGGCGCCAACCTTCTTCTTATCCCAAGGTTGATCCTCATCTTGGGAAGCCGGGCGTATTCATTGTACATAAGGTCCCTCTCTTCATCAGTGACCATTTCAAGTGTGAGTTCATCATGGTTTCTCAGGAAAATTGCCCAGTCGCATTTTTCCGGGATAGGCACGGTGTCATTGAGTATGTTGATCAATGGATAGACAGACTCCTGTGCCAGGGAGATAAATATTCTCGGCATTAGAGGGAAGTTGAAGGCCATATGGAATTCATCCTGATCCCCGAAGTATTCCTTGGCTTCGGTTGGCCACTGGTTTGCCTCGGCAAGCAATATTCTGCCAGGGTACTCAGCATCCATCATCTTCCTGACCTCCTTGAAGAACTGGTGGGTTTCAGGCAGGTTTTCGCAATTTGTGCCTTCCCTTTCGAACAGGAAAGGGACTGCATCGCATCTGAAACCATCGATGCCAAGATCCAGCCAGTAACGAATGATATTCATGACCTCATTTCTTACCTCGGGATTTTCGTAATTCAGCTCAGGCTGGTGACTGTAGAAGCGGTGCCAGTAATACTGGCGGGTCTTTGGTTCCCATGCCCAGTTTGATGTTTCAGTGTCCTTGAAAATGATTCTTGCCATTTTATATTTATCTGGGGTGTCGCTCCAGGAAAACCAGTCGCGTTTAGGTGAGTTTCTGTCGGAAATGGCTTCCTGGAACCAGGCATTCTGATCGGAAACGTGGTTAACAACCAAATCCAGGATTAACCTGAGTCCTCTTGAATGGACCTGTTCAACCAGTTCCCTGAAATCTTCCAGTGTTCCGTACTCAGGCTGTATGCTGTAATAATCAGAGACGTCATAGCCATCGTCCTTAAGGGGCGACTTATAGAATGGCAAAAGCCAGAGGCAATCCACGCCCAGGCTCTTGAGATAATCCAGCTTCAGCGTAATCCCCTTTATGTCTCCTATACCATCATTGTTTGAATCGAAGAAACTCTTGACGGGGACTTCGTAGAAAATGGCATCCTTGTACCAGAGGGGATCCTGTTCTTCCATATCAGTCCGTCACCTCCAGTATGTGAGCAGGCCGTTCATCGGGTAAGAGCCTCACATAATTGTACACACCCTGCCATGTGAATATATCTCCAGTGAGGAGATCCCTAACCCTGTAAGGCTCATCATTGCATATGTCGAGCATTTCAGTGGGAACTTTTACTGTAGCCTCGTGAGCCTCATATGGATTTATGTTGACAACAACCATTACAACTTTACCAGTTTTTACAGATTTTCTTGTATAAAACAGGATATTTGGGTTGTTTGTGTCATGAAACATAACATTTCCATTTTCCTGGAAGGCCTCCTGGACCTTCCTTATGCCATTCAGTTCCGATATCAGCTGTTTTATGTTGCCTCTTGAATTCCAGTTCCTTGGCTTTATCTCATATTTCTCTGAGTGCAGGTACTCTTCCCTTCCCGGAATCCCTTCATTTTCGCAGAGCTCATAGCCACTGTAGATGCCCCAAAGCGGGGAAAGAGTCGCAGCCAGAATGGCCCGGAGCTTGAAAGCTGGTCTTCCACCGCGCTGCAATATGAAAGGCAGAATATCGGGGGTATTGGTGAAAAGCATGGGCCTGAAGTGGTCCGCAACCTCCCTTTCGGAAAGCTCTGTGAAGTATTCGCGCAATTCCCAGTCGTAGTTCCGCCACGTGAAATATGTATAGGACTGCGAGAACCCGGCCCTGGAAAGACGGTACATGACTTTGGGCCTTGTGAATGCCTCCGACAGGAATACAGCATCCGGGAATGGCTTCCTCACTTCCTTTATGACCCATTCCCAGAACTGGAAAGGCTTGGTATGCGGGTTGTCGACACGGAATATTTTCACGCCCTCATTTGCCCAGTAGAGGAAGATGCTGCGTAATTCATCGTACAGTTCCTTTCTGGTTTCGGTGTCAAAATTGAGGGGGTAGATATCGAAATACTTCTTGGGAGGATTCTCTGCATACCTTATGGTTCCATCCTGCCTCCTGTAAAACCATTCGGGGTGTTCCTTTACATAAGGGTGGTCAGGAGAGCACTGGAAAGCTATGTCAAGGGCAATCTCCATTCCCCTCATGGCTGCCTCCTTAACGAGCTTCCTGAAATCCTGGATTGTCCCCAGGCCCTTCTCTATTGCCTTATGTCCCCCATCATCGCTTCCAATCGCCCATGGGCTTCCAGGATCTCCGGGCTTAAGCTTATCGGAACCATCCTTTCCCCTGCGGTTTGTCGTGCCTATTGGATGGATTGGCGTAAGGTACAGAACATCAAATCCCATGGATGCAATGTCGTCCAGACGGTTGATTACGTCTTGGAAAGTTCCACTACTCTTACTGGACTTCCCCTGTGATCTGAGGAACAACTCATACCAGGAGGAAAATCCTGCGGACCTCCTTTCCACGTAGACCTTGAGTATTTTTCCTGATGAGGTTCTTCTCAGCATTTTCTGGCGTCTGTCCACTATTTCGAGAAGCCAGGGACTCCCCATTATGCCTATTGCCTCCTCCTGAGTGCCCCATGATACCCGGGAGAGTGCGTTTTCCAGGTCTTTCCTGTCATTTCCCCTGCTCGACTTTAATATTTTCCTGAGCAACTCCAGCCCCACCTTGAGGTCCGGGGAAATGTCCTCAGCTGCCCTGAACCACTTCATGACGTTACGGAGCCAGGTGCGGTATTCGTCCACCCATGCTTCTATGCTGAACTGGTATTTGCCGGGCTGGTCAACGATGAAGGTCCCCGTCCACTGGTCATTTGTGCCCCGCTCCATGTGAGTATACCTCCACTTCCTCTCCCCCTCGTACCTGTAACGTATCCGTGCCTGCAGAGAGTCTATTCCATAAGTGTAAATGCTTGCAGTAACCGGCACAGCGTCCCCAATTATCCTTTTTGCAGGGAATTCTCCATTTTCTATCTGGGGCCTGACGTCTGAAATTATGAGGTCGCCTGCCATCAGGAGCTGCCTCCCTTTAGCTGTAGCATTATGCCGGCAAGCGGAGGCAATGTCAGTTCAATCGAGTATGGTCTCCCGTGGAACGGCCTCTCCGATGCACTTATGGGTGTCTGGTTGCATATACCACTTCCGCCGTACATGGCGGAATCAGAATTCAGGGATTCAATGTACTGACCTTTCCATGGAACCCCGATCGCATACCTGTACCGGGGTATGGGGGTGAAGTTGAACACGAATATCAGTCCCTTATCTTCATTCGCTCTTGACCTTATGAATGTTATGACGCTCTGATTACTGTCGTTAAAATCAATCCACTGGAAACCGCCGCTTTCTGTGTCCAAGGCATAGAGATCCGGGGACCCGGCGTATAGATTATTCAGATCGGATACCAGCTTTGTGAGTTTTGCCCGCCCATCATCGGAAGCCTCTTCCCAGGAGAGGGCCCTTGTTTCAGACCACTCAGCAAACTGGCCAAATTCATCTCCCATGAAAATAAGTTTCTTCCCTGGGCTTGCGAACATATAAACGAAGCAGAGCCTGAGGTTTGCAAATTTCTGCCATTGGTCCCCTGGCATCCGGGTGTAAAGGGAACCCTTCATGTGTACAACTTCATCGTGAGAGAAGGGAAGAATGAATTTCTCACTGAAGGCATACCATATGCTGAAAGTAAGCCTGTTGTGTTCAAATTTCCTGTAAACCGGGTCCTTGGAAAAGTAGTGAAGTGTGTCATGCATCCACCCCATGTTCCATTTGAAATCAAATCCCAGGCCTCCGAGCTCAGCAGGTTTAGTTACACCGCCCCATGCGGTGGATTCCTCTGCAACAGTTGTGATCCCGGGATGCTGTTCGTGAAGAACCCTGTTGACATCCCTGAGAAATTCTATGGCATCAAGGTTTTCCCTTCCCCCATACCTGTTTGGTATCCACTCTCCCTCCTTTCTGGAATAATCCAGATAAAGCATTGAAGAAACGGCGTCGATCCTTATCCCGTCAGCGTGGTACACATCTACCCAGTAAAGGGCGTTTGATACCAGGAAATTTTTAACTTCAGGACGGCCATAGTTGAATATTCTTGTATTCCAGTCGGGATGCAGGCCCAATCTGGGATCTTCATGGTCGTAGAGATGTGTTCCGTCAAAACCCGCAAGGCCATACTCATCCCCGGGAAAGTGTGCCGGCACCCAGTCTAGAATGACCCCCAAACCTTTGATGTGACACTGGTCTATGAACCACATGTAGTCTTCCGGAGCCCCATATCTGGATGTTGGGGCATAGTAACTGATTACCTGATACCCCCATGATGCATCCAAAGGGTGTTCCATAATTGGCATAAGTTCGATGTGGGTGAATCCCATGTCAAGGCAGTACTGGATCAGTTCTTCGCCAGTGTCCCTTATCCCGAAGAAACCTCCGTCATTGGGCTTTTTCCAGCTTCCCAGATGAACCTCGTAGATAGACATGGGAACCTTCTGCGGGTTTCTCTGTGCTCTTTTCCGCATCCACTTTTCATCATTCCATGAGTGTCTTGTGTCAGAAACTATTGAGCCGGTCCTGGGCCTGACTTCATTCCTGAATGAATATGGATCGGCCCGTTCTGACACCTCCTTTAGGCTGCCTGTCCGGATGGCGAACTTGTAAATCTCTCCCGGTAAAATCCCGGGGATGAAGAGTTCCCATATTCCAGATTCCTTGACATTGGACATTGGATGCATTCCCCTGGTCCAGTGGTCAAAGTCACCTACCACGGAAATAGCCATGGCGTTTGGTGCCCAGACAACGAACCTGGTTCCTTGAACTCCTTCCCTTGTTTTCAGGTGTGCGCCAAAGGTCTCGTAGCTTCTGTTGAGCTGCCCCTTTTTGTAGAGGAATATATCAAAATCACTTAGTTCTGGTTTGAACGCATACGGGTCTTCCCGTCGGTGAACATATCCGCTGGAGTCTTCAAAGCAGACCGTGTACCCCGGCTCAATTGAGTCATAATCTGTTTCTATGCCGTATACGCCGTCTACTTCAGTTTCGAGCAAACCCTTTTTTCCCTCTTTTCCTCGGGTCTCAATCCAGACCTTTTTTGCGAATGGAAGATAAGAGACAACCCTATACCTGCCTTCACCAAGCGGAACAGGTCCAAGGATCTCGTGAGGCGAGGATTCTTCAAATCTTGCCACCTTTCCGTAGCTGCTTATGCTTGATGTTGCCATGAATGATTTAAACATGGTCGTTATGGATAATTAGTCTTACCCATCATAGCGTGAATCTTTGTTCGTGGATGGAGACCTCACCCGAATCTCCTTTAGAACCCAATTTTCCGGTGCTCTGAAAAAATCAAGACTGCCTGCATGCTGCTCCTGGACTTGAATAGATCTTGAACTTTTTGAGTCTGGAGAAGCCAGTCCGGTAGTGGTTACAACCCCAATGGGAAATGTTGAAGCCCCGGGGATAAAACAGTTGAGAAAAACAGTTACTCCAACTGGTGCCCCCATATTATGCCTGGTTAAATTGTAAATTTATCTTGTTGGAAATATTTGAATACTAAGATTTAGTTGTTGAAGGTGAGATGAGATGAATCCTTCACCAAAGCCTGATAAGCGTGGAAAAACACTGCTGGCTTTTGCAGTTGCATCTAGCCTCATACTGACAGGAACTGTGATCTACTATTTTCAGGGGAATCAGGTGAAAGAGATACCTGAGACTGCCACAAGTACCTCATTATACAATTCCAGCCTGGGTTTGCAACTCATACTTAATATAAGCAACACCTCCATCGGCCAGGGAGAGTACGAAAAAATAAACGTTCAGGTCTACAATACGTATGACTCTATGAATTCAATTACCCCTGAAAGGAACCTCCTTTATTTTGCCTCCGGCTATACGATATCTGCCGGACCTTGCGATAATTCACCCTACGGGATTGCTGTTATTCAGGGAAATTACTCTCTGAGCAACTTGAATTACGCAACACCGCTGCCCATATTCGAACCGGGAATCTACAATTGCCCCGCGGAATTTACGGTTTCCCAGTACCAGTTTCTTGCACACAGCACCAAGGCCAATATATACAGTAACTCTTCAAGCCCGCCGATGGTGGGAACAACCGATTTCAATCTTTCACTGATGATTTCAGGCTACTGGATTGGCAACCTGCAGTCACACAGTTTTGAGAAGTTCAGCCCTGGTATTTACACCGTTGTTGCCGCAGATGGCTGGGGACAGGCAACCGTCCTTCATTTCGAAGTAACATAGACCACGCTTCAAAATTTGCGTGAATCGCGTACATGGGGAGGTAGCCCAATTACGGAGTCTTACCGATGTGCCCAGACGCTTTCGAGCCTGACTTTTGCCCTCTCTATGCTGTCCTTCTTCTGGACTGACACGACAATGGTGTCTCCTTCCATTAATTCCTCGAAATCCCTGATATTCTTTGGTATCTGTATGACATACTTTTTGCCGACTTTTGCTGGAAACTCCATATATTGACAGTAAAATACGGAATATCACCTTTTTTGTTTGTCTGACAAATGAGAAAATGAGTTGAAAATGGCAGTAAAAGCTGTTTTCACAGAAGGGTGGCCATGTTAGACCGCCCTCGCCTGGCAGTTGGTGGCGAAGTTCTTCTGCTCTGCCCTCAGGAACCTTCCATTAATTCTGCAATGGTGTCTGCAGAGTTGTTACCCAATTTCCTCAGGTATCTTGCTGCATTTACCCTGTTTTCCTTTGGAAGCGTTTGGCTCAGTTTCCATTTGCCCTCTGTTGCCTTCACACTTATTTCAAATGCCACTATCGCTTTCAACATGGTGGTGTAGTGGTCATTTGACCAGTCGGGTACCCATTCCTGGCTAATCCTTTTTTCGTGAAACTCAACAAGCTCGTCCAGAACATGCATCTGCTCATCCCTATTCTGCAGCACTCTGCCAATCCCTTTAATCTGGACCGAAACGTAGTTCCATGTTGGAACGGTCCCCTCTTTTTCATACCAGACGGGCGAGATGTAATGATTTGGGCCAGTGAAAACTACCAGGACTTCCTTGCCATCAAAATTCTGCCACATATTGTTTGCTCTTGCCAGATGCCCCTTCAATATTGTGCATCCATCGTCCACTACCATTGGAACGCTTGATGCCTGCATGCTGGCATTGGTACCGGCGAAAATTATTCCAAAATTCTGGCTCCTGATGAAATCAACAATTCTGGAAGTATCCTGTACTCTGAACGGCGAGGGATTGTACATGGAATGAAAACTGCAGGCAGTTCATAACAGTTCTGTACGTGGAAAATAGATTAATCGACCAGTCAGGATATTAAGCCCTTAAGTGTTATTGCCATATGGAGAAAAAAGTACACGTCTGGCAGGTAAAGTGCAAGAATTGTGGTGAGACGTTTGAACACATATTTGTTGCCACCGACCTTTTCAAACCACATATCTTCAATGAACTGTCCATGAAATGCCCAAAGTGTGGTTCCGTGAAATTTGACCCGGTTCAGCCGTTGTCTAAAGAACCCATTGAACAATGGAAGATGGAACATCCGGATCTCAATATAGCCGATCTGCCTGATCACTCGTACCTGGAAGGGCTCTAACAGTTAACGGAAAATATTGATTAATGCAGTGTAATGTAACATTATTCTAGCCAGATCTCACTTACTCGTTTTCCGGAGGCAAGGAAAAAGCACTTCTTCCATTCACAATGGACGGAACTGTGCCATCCTCACATCCATGGAGATCCTCAGGCGAGAAGCGTACGATATGGTGGCATTGCGATCCATCCTATCAGATCATCCAGTACCTTAAGGACATGCAGGAGGCGATACACTACGGCCTTCTGATGGGAGAAGAACTCAGGAGGAGGAATATACAGAAGCATATCAGGAATCCCCAGAAGAGACACAGGAAGCTCAGGAGGAACAGGGTGAAGGACACATTGCACAAGACCTCAAGGAAACTCGTGAATGAGAATCCGGATGCGACATTCGTCGTAGAAGATCTGAGAAACATAAGGAAAATCGCAAAACCTCGGAGCAGGAAACTGAGAACCTATCTCAACCGCTGGCCCTATGCCGAATTCCTGAGAATGTTAGAGTACAAGTCACCCAACAGGGTGGTAAAGGTGAATCCGGGAGGAACCTCGTCCGAGTGTCCCGTATGTGGTGGTAGAGTGAAGCACCCGACCTGGAAGATATCGAGATGCGACACATGCGATCGGGACTACGACAGGGACAGGTTAGCCTCACTGGCTATAACCCTTCGTGGACTTGATCTTTGCGGAGATCCGTTCCCCGTGAGTGCGGAATCCTCTTTGCCGTCCATGATGGATGAGTACCTGTACACCAGGAGCATGCCTGATGCTTCTGGTCCAGGATGGACTGAGACGGCATACGTTCCGAATGAAATGAAAGTGTAAACGCACAACTTTACACAACATTTTGAGAACGGTAGTGAGTGGTTTTCCATTTTCCTGTGTGAAGTTTCATAACTCTTTTAACCGTGAGGCCCTTTATCTTCCATCATGAAACATCTTTGTGGAAGAGAGGTCTCAAATATCGGCCTAGGGACATGGGGAATGGGCGGAAGGCAATCCCCGGAGACTCGCAATGACACGACACACATTGAAGCAATTGAGTACGCACTTGATAATGGAATCAATGTAATTGACACCGCCGAGATGTATGCTTCAGGCCACACAGAGGAAGTTGTTGGCAAGGCAATATCAGGCTATGAACGTGAGGATCTCTTCATCATCTCCAAGGTGTGGAACACGAATCTGTACCATGACGCGGTTTTAAACTCAGCGAAGAACAGTCTTAAGAGGCTTGGCACCCCTTATCTTGACCTTTACCTTATTCATTGGCCAAACCCATCTGTGCCGGTTGGTGAAACAATTTCAGCCATGGAGGAACTGGTGTCTTCTGGCCTCGTCAGGAATATTGGAGTGAGCAATTTCAATATCACCCAGATGAAGGAGGCAATGGGGGCTGCGAAGAATACAACGATTTGCGCGAATCAGATTGAATACAATTACGGAACCAGGGAAGTTGAAATGGATGTTATTCCGTTTTGCGAGAAGAATGGCATTGATGTCATAGCATACACACCTATCATGAAGGGAAAGGTATCAGGTTTTGATATAATAGAAGGAATGGCCAAAAAGTACAGGGCCACAGCGGTTCAGATTGCATTGAAATACGTAATGGAAAGGGCGTATCCGATACCCAAGACTTCCAGCAAAGCTCACCTTGATGAACTCATGAAGGGTGCGGAACTGGATATTTCTCCAGAGGACTACAGACTGCTTACGGAGTGACCATTGGATCGAAACTGCAATATTCCGTCCTTCTCCCTTTTTTCCACAAAACCGGTCTTGTAGAGATGAGTAAGGTGTGTTACCGATTCTCCGACTGCAAAATTCATCTCCATGAGGTTCATCGAGTTAAGAGCCCTGCCCTTGCTCCACTTTATCCCTGATGCAACTTCGAAAGCATTACTCCATTCCCTCGTTGTTGAGAGGATCTCGTTTAGCCTGTCCCTGTGATGATTCAGTATCTCATCTATTCTTGATTCCGGATAGTCAAATGGATCCCTGTGGCCTGGAAGTATCTTCTTTGAATTTAGTTTCCTGGTTTCGTGCAGGCTCCTGATGTACATCCCAAGCATGTCGGAATCCCGGTCATAGAAGCTGATGTTTGGAGTGATTCCAGGCAGCAGATGGTCCCCGGTCAACAGGGTCCCCGTATCTTCAAGCATTATGGATATGGAACCGGGAGAATGCCCGGGATTGCTGATTGTCCTTATATTCTTTGCAATGGTTTCGTTGCCGCTGAGTTCCTGATCAAATGTTATGTCTCTGTAAAGCCCGACGTTGTCGAGTACAGAATGTCTTCCCACAATTTGAGACACTATTTCTGCAGGTGTGCCATTTGATTTCAGCTGGGATTCAAGAAAATCCCTGAAGCCCTCGGGATTGTCCCTTATGAACTGTACCCTGGCAGCGTCTTCCTTTCCTATGGCAAGAGGTGTCCCGTACTTGCTCCTTATGGATTCTGCGCCGCCAATGTGATCAACGTGCAGGTGCGTCATGACGATCATGTCCAGGCTAGCCAGGTCAACTCCCTGTTCAAGCAGAAATTCGCGTGATGCTGGTGACATGCCTGTGTCCACGAGTATGTGCCTGTCTGATTTTATTTCGTAGATGTTTGCTGTCTTGAGAGCCCTTATGGCAATGGGCACTTCGTGTCTTTTTACTTCTGTCAAGGCTTACCTGAATCCCGTCATGGCGTAAAATCTTCACTAAGCTTCAGTGAGTCTTCATATCCCTCGCAAGAAGCAGTACATCGTTCATAACACCGGATGCGGTTTCTCTGGGGCCATCGTGCGCGCTGACTACCCGAAGGATTCCGTTGTTGTCGGTGTTGATCTCGTAGCCAAGGGAAGATTCACCAAGTGTCAGGAGATAATCATTCTTTTCAAGCAGCCTGAAGCCTGTACTCACTTCCAGCTCTCCAGTACTATCGGAAATCTCGCTTATGAGCCTGAGCATGCTGCCGTTTTCTCTGATCTCCTTTTCGCTGAGTTCGGGTATGCCGGTATAACTGATATCCTTCAGAGTGAACTGTTTTCCAAAGAGAGAGTTGGCCACGATGACGGTCTTCCTCGCCGAATCAAGACCGGATGTATCGTCCGTATAATCCGTTTCAGCAACGCCCATATCCTGGGCAATCCTTACAGCTTGCTCGAAAGTTTTCCCGTCGAGCATCATCTTGAGCACAAAATTGGCAGTGAGGCTCACTATTCCATGAAAACCGTGGACCCTTGAAGGGCCGCAACTGTATTTCACGAAATTGAACAGTGGCACTCCGCCGGCAACTGTGGCCTCATAGAGGATCTTCATGCCCCTTTTCTGTGCTTCCGGCATGATTTCAGACCAGTGAAGGGCGAGTGGTGATTTGTTAGCCGTGATCACGTTGATTCCATTCTGGAAGGCAGTCCTGTAGATCACCTTCTCGCGCTGGCCATCCTTGGATGCGGAGGAAATGTCCACGACTGCATCTATGTCGGATGAGAGTATAGATTCTATGTGTGTCTCCCTGAAATCCTTTGAAATGTCTCCGGATGCTTTTGCATCAAGAATTGCTTTTGGCTTTGTTCCGGGCGGTATTTCCACCAGGTGTCTCGAATCACCCGCAAACGCAACCTCTATTCTGTCTCCACAGGACTTCTCCAGATGCTCACGGCTTTCCATGAGTATCCGGATGAAGTTGGTGCCAACATTACCCAGGCCAAGAACTGCTACCTTCATTCTTCCTGCTCCTCCGCTGCGTCCACACGTGACAGTTCTATAACCCAGTCACCCTCTTTCACGTCTATGAGCTTCACACCGGAAGTCACTCTGGCCTGGCTCTTTATGCCGGACACGTTGAGGCGTATGGTTTTCTCATTCTTTGTCACCACAATGATGTCATCGTCCTTCTTCACAGGAATGGCTTTGACCAGTCTTCCTGTCCTCTCGTTCTCCTTGAATACCAGTATTCCGGAGGAACCTCTGTGATGGACGGAGAACTGGCCAAGCGGTGTGCGTTTCCCAATGCCATTTTCTGATATTGTGAGAATTTCCTCGAAACCGTCTGTGACGAATCCAGTGATTATGTAATCCCCTTTCTTCAGCCTCATGGCCCGGACTCCCCTGGATGTTCTTCCGGTTGCCCTGACTTCAGCGAGCTTGAATACGGATGCCTTGCCCTTGCTGGATATAACAACGGCATTCTGGGCACCATAGCTGGTTTCTACAGCAACCACTTCGTCGTCTTCTCCCAGGTTGATGATCTTAAGGCCGGATGCCCTCATTCCAAAGAGGCTTGCGGCAGAGGTCTTCTTTATGTAGCCGTTCCTCGTGAGAATCACGAGATCAGATTTCTTGTTCTCCGGGGACTTCATGATCTGTTTGACCGTCTCTCCCTCAGAAAGGGGCAGGTACGTTGAGGCGGTTACTCCAACAGACTTCCTTGTCTTCTTCTCTATCTCGTATGCTTTGGACTTGAGCACCCTTCCAGTGTTGGTGAAGAAGAAAATATCGTCATGGGAACTGCACGATACAATGCTCTTGATGCTGTCCTCCCTTCTTGTAGAGGTGATTATGCCCTTGCCGCCACGCCTCTGGGCGCGGTATTCCTCAAGTGATACCCTCTTGAGAAGGTTGCCTTCACTCAGTATGAGAACATTTTCTTCCTTCGGGATCAGGTCCTCAATGGATCTACCCTTCACCTGCTTATAGGTTATCTTGGTTCTCCTCTTGTCGCCAAACCTCTTGGAAAGATCCTGCACTTCAGCCTTTATGATGCCTTTTCTCATTTCCTCGCTGGACAGGATTTCCTCCAGGGAAGTGATCTTGGACCTGACCTCTGCCAGTTCCTCGAGGACTTTTGAGACCTCCATGGTTGTGAGTTTCTGCAAGCGCAATTCAAGAATGGCATTGGTCTGAATCTCATCGAGGTCGAAGTTGCTCATGAGGGCAGCTCTCGCCTCGGGGATATCCCTGGCTTTCCTGATGAGTTCTATTACCTTGTCTATATCCTCCATGGCTTTTGTCAGGCCAATGAGGATGTGTTCCCTGTCCCTCAGCTTTCCGAGGTCATACTCTGACCTCTTTACAATTACTTCGAGCCTGTGGGCAATAAACGTCCCGATGAGTTCTTTGAGGTTGAGAGTCTTGGGCTGGTTGTTCACCAGAACAAGGTTGATGATTCCCATGGAAGACTCAAGCTCAGTGTGCTCATAGAGCTGGTTGAGTATGAGGTTCTTCATGTCATCGTCCCTTACCTTTATGACGACCCTCATTCCCGTCCTGTCGCTCTCATCCCTGATGTCGGTGATCCCTTTCAGGATTTCATTCTTTACCTGTTCGGCAACATTCTGTATGAAAACTGCCTTGTTTACGCCGTAAGGCAGGCTCCTGATGATTATGTGCTTCGTCTCTCCAAGATCAACTTCACCCTGAGAGATAACTTTCCCTCTGCCGTTTGTGTATGCATCCACCAGCTCGGGTGTGTAGAATGAAATTCCTCCACCCGGGAAATCGGGGCCCTTGATGATCTTCAGCAGGTCGGGAACATCGTATTCTTCGTGTTCCAGTGCATAGACAATGGCATTGCAAACCTCTGTGAGGTTGTGCGGGAGCATGTTTGTTGCCATTCCCACTGCAATTCCTGAGCTACCGTTTATGAGAAGATTCGGAACCTTGGTGGGGAAAAACTCAGGCTCCTCTAGCGAACCGTCAAAATTGAGCCTGAACGGAACAGTGTTCTTGTCTATGTCTTCGATCATCTCCTCGGACAGCCTTGCCATCCTGGCCTCCGTGTACCTCATGGCACCAGGTGCGTCGCCATCAATGGACCCAAAGTTTCCCTGCCCGTCTATGAGCGGATATCTAAAAGAGAAGTCCTGGGCCATTCTAGCCAGGGTGTCATAAATTGCTGTATCACCGTGGGGGTGATACTTACCCATGGTTTCTCCCACGATCCTTGCAGATTTCTTGTAGGGCTTGTCGTGTGTGAAACTGAGTTCACTCATTGCGTAAAGTATCCGTCTCTGGACAGGTTTCAGGCCGTCCCTGACTTCAGGGATAGCCCTGGACACTATGACGCTCATTGCATATTCCAGATATGATTGTTTGATTTCGTTTTCAATAGGTCTTTTTTCCAATTAAATCCCTCACAGGTCGATGTTGGAAACGAACCTTGCGTTTTCCTCTATGAATTTTCTTCTAGGCTCTACCTTGTCCCCCATAAGTATGGAGAAAAGCCTGTCAGCGTACGCGCCGTCTTCGATTGATACCTCAACCAGCCTTCTCGTCTCAGGGTTCATGGTGGTTTCCCACAGCTGCGACGGGTTCATTTCACCAAGACCCTTGAATCTCTGTGTTACAGCGTTATGGCCCATTTTCTTTGCAACCATGTCCTTGTCCTTTTCGGAGTATACATACTCCACCTTGTCACCTTTCTGTATCCTGTAAAGAGGAGGCTGGGCAAAGAATATCTTGCCGTTGGTGACGAGGTCTTTTGCGTACCTGTAGAAGAACGTTAGCAGAAGTGTTCGGATGTGCGCCCCATCCACATCGGCATCGGTCATAATTATGATTTTTCCATACCTGAGCTTCGCCAGATCGAGGTCTTCCTTAATGCTTGTCCCTATTGCGGTGATCAGGTCCCTGATGATCTGGTTCGCGAGAGTCTTGACGTCTGTTGCCTTCTCCACATTCAGGATCTTTCCCCTCAACGGCAGAATGGCCTGGAATTCCCTGTCTCTCGCCTGCTTGGCAGTTCCTCCTGCAGAGTTGCCCTCCACAATATACAGTTCAGTTTTTGTATTGTCATTGGACGAGCAGTCCGCAAGTTTTCCCGGAAGCCCTCCGCTTTCAAGTGCAGATTTTCTTCTGACAAGTTCCCTCGCCTTCCTGGAAGCCTCTCTGGCAGCGGCTGCAGCCAGTACCCTCTTTACAATGAGGTCGGCCAGGTTGGGGTACGACTCAAAGTATTCCCTGACATATGATTCGGTAACCGACTGCACCATTCCTCTTGCCTCGCTGTTGCCAAGTTTGGATTTCGTCTGGCCCTCAAACTGTGGCTCGGCTATCTTCAGGTGAAGAACGGCAACAATTCCTTCCCTCACATCATCGCCTGTAATGGAGTCGACACCCTTGATCATGTTCTTGTTTTTGGCGTAATCCTGAACTGCCCTGGAAAGCCCCGCCCGGAATCCGGCCACATGAGTCCCGCCCTCAATGGTGTTGATGTTATTGACAAAACTCTCAATGGTTTCCGACACCCCGGTGTTGTACTGGAAAGCAAACTCAACAACGCCGTTTTCTAGACTCACACTGTGGTTGATTATTTCCTTGTGGACTGAATTGTAGCCCTCACCCATATATTCAACGAATGCCGAAAGCCCTCCATCAAAATGAAGCGTTTCTTTCTGATCGTTTCTCAAATCATCGATGGTAATTGAAATTGCCGGGTTGAGGAATGCAAGGTCCCTTATTCTCTCAAGCAGCGTTGTGTAAGAGAACTCCACCGTCTCAAATATTTCCGGGTCTGGATAGAACCATATGATGGTTCCGTGGGTCTTGTTAAGCTGAAGTTTTATGTTCTTTAAATCCTCAGGAGGATTCTTGAGGAATTCCGAGGTTTTTATCGAATTCAATTTTGAAGCGGGTGCCCCCTGTTTGAAAATTTCGTAATACACGGTGTCCTCTTTCTTGACTATTGCCGTGAGTGTTGAAGAAAGTGCATTTACAACGTGAACACCTACCCCGTGCAGACCGCCGGTGATCTTGTAGACTTTCTTGTCAAACTTTGCGCCGCTGTGGAGCTCAGTCAGAACTATCTCCAGGCCTGGCCTGTTATACTTGGGGTGAAGATCCACAGGTATTCCCCTGCCATCGTCTTCAACACTTATTGAAGTGTCCGGATAGATTGTGATGTATATGTTTTTGGCAACGCCTGCAATAGCCTCATCTACACTGTTGTCAATCACTTCGTAGACCAGATGATGCAGTCCCCTTGCATCAGTGGATCCTATGTACATTCCGGGAACTTTTCTTACGGCCTTTAAGCCTTCGAGGATTTGAATTTGTGAAGAGTCATAATTTTCCATTGAAATCACCACTATTTAAACTAATATATATCATTGCTTCATTCTTTATCTCAAGTTATATAAGAATTTATGTTACGTGTGTGCCAAGGAGACTACTCCTGTGGCTTTCTTACGTAAATTTGAATGTCAGTTCCTTCCTCTTTTACATCAACAACTGACAGCTTGGTCGTTCTCGCAAGGCCTTCGAAAGTCTCCCTGGTATAAGGAAATTTCTCTTTGAGAAGTAGTATTTCCGCATCCTGCCCGGGGTCGAGCTGAATATTGAGGCCTTTCATAACACTCTTGAGGTAGTTGAAAGGATCTCCCCCGCATGATATGTTTCTGTGATCCTCTACGATCATATGTACATGTATTGCGGAATCGGTTAAAGAGTTAATGTTACGGCTTCAGAACCTAATCATGAGGTATTTTGAGAGCAGATCCTCGATTTCGTTTTCAATTTCTTCCGAGAGTGTCAGGCCACCCAGTTTTAAAGCGGCTCTTGAACCACTAATTTTGATTGAGTTTGTGTGCACAGCCATGTAGGTCTCATAATTTTCATAATTCAGCCTGGCCGATCGTGAGTTAAGTTGACCAAGTTCCTCCTTCACTTTATTATATTCCGCCATTTCCCTTAGAAGGTCTTTAATTTCTTCACTGTAGAGTTCAAAATTGCTCCTGAGTTCCGCCATTTCCCCGGGAGTGATAGAAACAGCCTTGCTTATGGCCTTCAGGGCGTAACCAGGTTCAGATTCCATTGTAGCTCAACACTTCAAGTATATCATCGGTTCTCTTCAGGTCCTTCTTCAGGATTTCCAGCTGAAATTCCATGTTCAGAACTTTGATCCTCTGCTTCTCAAGCTGATCCATAAGCGTTTCTTTTCTCAGAAGGAAGAATTTTTTCTCGCGCGCCATCTTCTCCATCAATTGTTCGTTCATCCGATACTACCCCCGCATTTCATTCAGACTTAGCTCGATCCAACTCAACATCTTTTTAAACGCAGTAAGGATACATTAAGATGCCCAGATACTATTTCAAGTGTTCTGATTCAGGTTATGAATGTAGCTATGAAGTCGACGGAGCCACTCAGGAAGAGCTTGTGCCAAAAATAAAAATTCACGCCAAGTATGCACATAACATGTTTGAAGTGCCAGAAGACAAACTCAAGCAATTCATTGCAGCTATAAAGGAAAAACCCACAGATTAAGAAGGAAGAATGTTCACAAGAATCCCAACGGTTTTGAGAAGCCAGGAAATAATTAACAAATCATTTCTGAAGGCTTCAAAAATCACAGAACCCTACCATCCCAAGATAGAGGATAAAATACGCAAGGAGATCACTGACAGGATTTCCACTATCGAGTCAATAACCTATTCCCACCTTATGAAACTGGTGAAGAAGTTTCCCACCATTGAGAAACTCCACCCATTTTATGAAGATATGATAGACCTCATGTTCGATATTGACCAGTACAAAGTGAGCCTTAGCAAGGCCCAGTGGGCTGCAGAGAGGGTAGAAACCCTCAGCACGGATGTAATTAAGCGCCTGAAGAAGGCGAGAAAGACTGAGCAGCTCACCCAGATGATGCGAGAATACTATGGCCGTTATTCCTCAATTGTCAACAGCATTGACAAGGAACTGAAGTTCCTTTCAAGATGCAGGGACTGGTTGAGACAGATACCGGATATCGATCCGGAGATGCCCACGTTTATCATTGCAGGCATGCCCAATGTGGGCAAGAGCTCGCTGCTCTCCAAGCTTACGGGAAACATCCCCAAGGTTGCCCCATATCCCTTCACCACGCAGAACATTTTCATAGGCTACATGGAACTCGGAGGCAGGAAGATACAGGTAATCGACACCCCGGGTATCCTGGACAGACCCATGGAGGAGAGGAATGAGATGGAGCTGAAGTCCATTCTCTCACTGCGGGACATAAAAGGAACCATCATCTTTCTGTTCGATCCTACTGGCCATTCTTCATACAGTGCGGAACAGCAGGAAAATCTCTTCCAGGAAATCAAAAGGAGACTGCGGCCCAATGTTATCAGGGTCCAGACCAAGGCGGATCTAACAGAGGACAGAACGGAACAGATAGCAGTTTCCACTGAAACCCTTGAAGGATTCGACGAGCTGAAAGCAGAAATGCTGAAGTTGATTTCCCAGAAGGTAGCTGCATGATACTGGAAGATGAAATCAGAAAGCAGGCCCTGAAGAACGCCATTGAACACCAGGGCAAAGCCGAGAACGGGGCAATTATGAGCAAGATACTGGGCCAGTTCCCGGAATACCGTGCAAGGGCAAAAGAACTGGCGGGCATTGTGTCTGGCATCGTGGCACAGGTAAACGCAATGCCACTTGATGACATAGAGAAGATCGTTTCCACAGAATTTCCAGAGTTCCTGAACAGGGAGAAGAAGGTGCAGGTACACAGGCTTCCCGATCTGAGGAATGTGAAGGGAAAGGTGGTAATGAGAATGGCACCCTCCCCGTCAGGCCCTCTTCACGTCGGGCATTCCAGGCTTGCCATCCTCAACGATGAATACGTAAAGAGGTATGGGGGAGACCTCGTCCTGAGAATTGAGGATACTAATCCTGCAAACATTGACCCCATTGCATACGATCAGATACCCAAGGATCTTGAGTGGCTTGGGGTAAATTCAACAGAGATAGTTATCCAGTCGGACAGGATGGAGATCTATTACAATGAGGCCAGGAGATTGCTGAAGGCTGGACATGCATATGTCTGCAGTTGCCCCACAGAAGAGTTCAAGAGCAAGCTAAACAAATCCATCGCCTGTGTCCATAGAACAACGCCACCCGGAGATAACGAAGCCCTTTTTGAGGGGGTCCTCAAGGGGAAGTTCAAACCCGGTGAAGCCGTCCTCGTCATAAAGACACAACTGGATCACCCAAATCCATCCGTGAGGGACTGGATTGCATTCCGGATAAACGAAACGCCGCACCCGCGGCAAGGAAACAGGTACAGGTTTTACCCCATGATGAACTTTGGAGTGGCGGTGGATGACCACCTGCTGGGCCTCACCCATGTCATAAGAGGCAAAGATCACATAAACAACACAGAAAGGCAGAAGTACATCTTCAGGTACAACGACTGGGACCTTCCCGAGTACTACCATTACGGTCTTGTTGACTTCCCCAATGTTATTCTCAAAACCTCGATCATAAAGAAGGGCATCGCTGACGGCACTTACGCAGGCTGGGATGATGTGAGGCTCGGCACACTCTTGTCTTTCAGGAAAAGGGGCTTTTCGCCCGAAACTTTTAGGAGATACTGGATCGAGTCAGGCATGAGGGAAGTGGACTCAGAATTTTCCTTGGAAATCTTCAATTCAATGAACAAGGATCTCATAGATCAGGGAACGAGAAGGATGTTTTTCGTCCCCGATCCTGTGAAGATAAAACTGACAGGAACACCTGACCTGAAACCCGTACTGCGGAATCACCCCTCCAACCGGGAACTGGGAACGAGAACCTATGCACTTGGTGAGAACCCGGAGATTATTATTCCCACTGAAGACTGGGAATCCACGCAGGATGGCGAGACCCTGAGGCTCAAGGACATGTGCAACATAAGGAAAAAGGGGGATGAGGGGCTGTTCGAGAGTGTGGAACCCTCTGGCAGGAGGGTTAAGATAATACAATGGTCACCTTTGAACGGGGCAGAGTTCACAGTGCACAAGCCCGATGGATCAAATGACCAGGGCGTAATCGAACCATTGGCCGAAGATTTCAGAGGAGTGGCCCAGCTGGAAAGATACGCCTTCGTGAACATACTTTCCAGTTCAGAAGGCTATTTCACGCACAAGTAAGTATTACTGCGGGACCTTCAGAAAAGAGGGAAATTTTCTTAGAAGTATGATTTCCCCAATTGATTTTATCCAGCGGTAAGGGATGCTGATTGCTGAGCCAAACTCAACAAGCTGTGCATTTGGAGTATCAACATAAATCCCGTAAATATCCTGGAGTTCCATATCGAAAATAACATCGGCTACCTGCCCCAGAAGAACACCTTTGTCTGTGTAAACCGGCATCCCAAAAAGTTCAGTAACTTCGGTCAGCATACGCGTTTATAATCCTCATATAGATATAAAGATTGGCAGGCTTCAGGTCCTGCAAATCTCTATAAAATTCTCGAATATTTTTTTCCCGAATTGAGTGTTCTCCACTTCCGGATGAAACTGCAACCCAAATATGGGCCTGGTTTTATGGGAAAAAGCCTGAATGGGACACGTGGCAGACGAAGCCAGGATGTTGAAATCTTCTGGAACGCTCTTCACTTCATCGTTGTGGTTTTCCCAGGCGATTATCTTCTCCGGGAGGCCTTGAAGAATGCGGTCGCTTCCTGAGATTGTGACTTCTGTTTTTCCAAATTCAGGGTGTTTGCCGGGCCCCACTTCCCCACCAAAGTGGAGTGCCACAAAGTGGAATCCTGCACATATTCCAAGTATGGGATAAGAGTGGTTGTCTATGTACGAGCCTATGTTTCCCAGTTTGTCCAGTTCGGATGCAATACTTGGGGCACCACCGGAAAGGACTAACCCATCAAGGTCATCCAGGTCGCTCGACCTGGAAGTGTTGGGGACTATCTTTGTCTCAACGTCGAGGTCCCTGAGTACCCTGTATTCCCGGTGTGTCCATTGTCCGCCGTTATCTACAACGTAGATCTTCATGCGGGTTTATTCCATTCCGGGAATTCCCAAGGACTTGCTGATTTCCTTATACCTGTTTCTTATGGTAACTTCAGTTACTCCAGAAACCCTGGCTATTTCTTTCTGTGTCCTGGGCTTACCAACCATAACGGATGCAATATATATGGAGGCCGCTGCAACACCAGTGGGGCCTTTGCCTGAGGATATGCCCAACTCGATGGATCTTCTCACGATGTCTTCACTTACTATGATTGCCTGCTTGTCAAGGTCCAGTTTGCTGCAAAACTGCGCAACATAAGAGTATGGGGTCGTCGGTTTGAGGTTTAGACTCAGTTCCTTTGCAAGATGCCTGTAGGCCTTGCCGATTTTCTTTTTGTTAACTTCAGACGCTTTTGAAATTTCATCCAGAGTCCTTGGAAGGTTGACCATCCTGCATGCTGCATAGATTGATGCACAAACTATGCTTTCTATGCTCCTTCCCCTGATAAGGTTCTTTTCCACAGCCCGCCTGTAAATAAGAGCGGCGGTCTCTTTAATGTCTTTCGGGATTCCGAGTTTTGCACCATTGTCATTGAGCATCTGCAGGGCAAGTGAGAGATTCCTTTCAGCAGCATTGCTCACTCTGATTCTCTGATGCCATTTTCTGACACGGTATATCTGTGCCCGGTTCTTATGTGGTATCCGCTTACCGTAATAATCTTTGTTTGACCATGATATCTCGGTTGCCAGACCCTTATCATGGCTCAGGAAGGTCATAGGTGATCCAGTCCTTGCCCTTCTGTCATCCTGTTCTGAGTCAAATGCACGCCATTCCGGCCCCTGATCTATAAAAGAATCCTCGAGAACCATACCACAATCATTACATATTAGCTCGCCTCTTTCATAATCCCTAACGAGATGCTCAGAACCGCATTCCTGGCATCTCTTTGTAATATCTTGATCAATATTAGAAGCCATTTAAACACCAATGGATAATTAGTATTTAATGTCATAGGAAAAGCTATTAAACTTTTTCCACCTTGAGTGTATTAAGACTTAACTGCACAAAGTTGTTCAGTACCCTGAAACACTGCGTCTGATGACTTTTCGCATGCGAAAAGCTTGTAAAACCTTGTGTTTCAACAGGTCTGAGTTAATCAAATTAAGATACCAATACTTTAATATCTAGATAAAATGTATTAATAATTTTGCGTATAGTTTAAATAGTAAAAGATGATATATGATTATTGGCACAAGAGAACATAGAAATAGTACATATGATGACCAGGCAACTGGTCATTAGAGTGGGTCAGTGCACCAAGATGAAGGCGAAGATTGTTGATGAGAACAACAAGACTGTCGGCAGACTGATGAAAGTGTTCGGGCCTGTGAGCAACCCATATGGACTAGTAAATTTAAATGAAGAAGTGTCTGAGCCGGAAAAGCTCAGACTTGACTGTTAGGTGATGAATATGGAGAATGTAGAAAAGAAGAAGAGAAACATAGAACAGATTGAAAAGTGCCCAGAGTGTGGGTCTTTCCAGCTTGTTCGTGATTACGAAAGAGGAGAGTTGGTGTGCAACAACTGTGGCCTCGTAATTGACGAAAGTTACATTGATCAGGGTCCTGAGTGGAGGGCTTTCGATTCGGAGCAGACTGAGTCAAGAGCCAGAGTAGGATCTCCCATGACATTCACAATACACGACAAGGGACTTTCCACGGATATTTCCTGGAAGAACAAAGACTCCTACGGGAAGTCTATCCCGACAAGAAACCGTGCTCAGCTGTACAGGCTGAGGAAGTGGCAAAAAAGGATCAAGGTTTCCAATGCAGCAGAGAGAAACCTGTCCCAGGCGCTTCAGGAACTTGAGAGGATGGCTTCGAACCTCAGCATCCCCAATGATGTGAGAGAAACTGCGGCTGTAATATACAGAAAAGCAGTGAAACAGAACATGATACGGGGGAGAAGCATTGAGGGAGTAGTAGCAGGTTCAATCTATGCGGCATGCCGTATAACAAATGTACCCAGAACTCTTGATGAGATCGCGTCTGTGACAAGAGTGAAGAAGAAAGAGATCGGGAGAACATACAGGATAATGAGCCGTTACCTGAAGCTCAACATCATGCCCTCAAAGCCTGATGACTATGTGAACAGGTTCTGCAGCAAGTTGAAGCTCTCCATGGAGGCAAGGAAAAAGGCCACTGAGATTCTCAAAATGGCCCAGGACAATGACCTTACTTCCGGAAAGGGTCCAACCGGTGTAGCAGCAGCCGCAATATACATAGCCTCACTCATAACCGAGGAGAGGAGAACTCAGAGGGCTGTGGCAGAGGTTGCAGGTGTAACCGAGGTTACAATCCGGAACCGCTACAAAGAACTCACAGAAAAGCTTTCCATAAACGTGGAGCAGTAATCACAGCTGCTCCCCATCTATATTTTTAAAAACTTCGTATGACCTGAGAAGGTCATCGACCAGATTAAACAGTGATGTAATTTTTTCGGTGTTTATTGTGACTTCAATTTTTCCATCATACAATTCTGTTTTCCATTCATGAGTGTCGTCTGCCTTGAATGTCTGAAGCATCCTCTCACACTCGGTAGTTTCACATTCGATTGAGACCTTGATTTCCACGCTGCTTAGTGATCTATATTCGGCTATATTAAGTGTTGAACACTTGCTTCAAAGCAAAAAATGATAAGTATTATACAATTCCTGATGAAAAGCGGAGGTTGCCGAGCCAGGTTAAAGGCGACAGACTCAAGATCTGTTTCCGTAGGGATGCGCCGGTTCGAATCCGGCCCTCCGCATTTACATTCGTAATCGAATATGGAGAAGAGATGACAATATCATACGTTTTTTATATACTCCCATCGTGCAGTGCATCTAATTTTTCTCTCACCTTTGCAGGCAGATACGGCCTTATGACCAGGATTGTTCTTACGGCCCCGAATTCTACTGCACCTTTGAAAGAGGGCCTCTTCAGAATTGACTCATCCTTCAACTTATCCACCCCGGCAAGGTCCAGCTGTTCTGGAATCATGATCGAACAAGCTTCGTAGAAAGTCATCACCACTATCTCGGCCGACAAGTTTTGTCCATATTTTTCGCTGACCATTGCAATCCATGTAAGCATACGATAGATCCTCATGATCTGAGGCCGTCTGTGGAAGAACTTAGTGGCCTCGTAAAGCGAAATGCCCTGTTCACTTGCAAGTGTCTCGAATATTGAAAGTACGATATTCTCTTTTTCCTTGGAAACTCCGGAAAAGCACTGATTATCCCTTAGAACTTCGATTATGGCAGGTAGATTTGCCTCTATTCTCTCCAATAACTGTTTATCACCCGTTCGGCCTTTCGTCATATCGTCAAGGAATGAAGGTATGTTGAGGAAAACTGTGTACAATTCATCTGACTTGCTCTTGAGTGAATAGACAGGTTCTCCAAACCGGTTTTCGCTCTCCTCAATAAGTGAATATTCTGCCAGTATCTTCAGAGACCTCTTTGTCGATCTTGACCTTCCATCAGTCATGTATTCATGCAGTTCCCTAATAAGGGTGGGCTTCAATTCACTGAGAGTGATTTCTTTCTTACCACTGAGATACGCATCAGTTAACGTAACGAAAACGTGAAGGGCGGTGATCCCTGATTCGCATTTCTTGGCATCTTTGTACCTACACATAAAGAATTCTTGTAGTATATTTAAACGTGCATGAGTTTTACGAAACAGATGATCATATTCCTCTCAATTCTATCTCATATATGCCTATAAAGGTTGAAAGAAAGGTTAGAGGGATAGCTGGATCGCTGTATGTTTGCATTCCAAAGTATTGTGCTGACAGTGTATGACTCAATAAGGACCAATCCGTAACTATCGAGCTGACAGATGCTCACTCCTGTACAATCGAGTTGAGGTGATGGGCAAGTGATCAAGATTGATATCAGGCTAATGAAGGGCATAGTTCCTCGACTTCCGCGGTCAGTTGCAAACCTCATTTTGCAGGAGACGGACTTCATAGACTCAAATGAGTATTTTGCAAAGGCATCAGTCTGGCTTAAGCTGCTCCAGGCGGAACAGGCAGGCGACAAAAATGATTAGGGGTGATCTCGCTGATCTCTCCAATCACATAATACCTCAGGCAAATATTGTTTCCAGGGCTATTTTTTCCCTGAGAATCTGATAAACTGCATTGGCAAGATAAAAATTACAGCATAAACAACTATTGTTTGCGGTAAATTTACCAGGAAACCAATGGGATTTGATATTATTAATCCAGTCCCGACGTACTCAAACAATAACCCCTCCAAACCTGCAGCAAAAAGGGCCCGGCCCGTTGTGAAGGAAAATTTGAGGGCGATTAACAGGTACCAAATTGCAAACCAGACAAGCCATTGTCCAGGCACGATTATAACGTCCTGACAGATGTTCGGCACAGATATTCTGTTTCCTGAACTGTAAACATATAGTTCTTCAAATACTGATACCAGGGCTGCTATCACGAGATAAACCGGAAGACTTCAAATTCTTGATGAACTCAGAAATGTCTTAATTTTATCGCTATACAGAAATACAGCCCCGCCAAAGAGGATCCCAAAAGTAACCGAGAAAATAATCTCACTCTAATCTTGTGAAAGGGCGAGAATTACTGTTGAAATGATAAACAATGTGGTAATGGCCTTCCAGAGCAGAGAAAGTTTCAAGTCACTGGAAATAACCGAATTTGAATATAAACTTCACATGAATAAGGCATAAATGGTTTTTTTGCAGCGCTTAAAAAATAATTTACTTATGTTATTATAGGGTGTCTCATGTTTTAGCAAGCGACGATTTTCATTATCTTCCTCGGCTTTTCTCCAGCTTCCACGTTTGATATCACCATGAGATTGTATGCAATGGCCTTCAAGCCAATTGCAGTGCCATGATTCCTTTTCCTTGTGTACCAGATGTTCTCACAATGGAGGATCTCCTCCATAATGGAGAATGTCCGCTCTATTTCCCATCTGAGGGAATAGAGCGAAGCATATTCTTTCCTGAGATCAATGCCGATCTTCCTGTTCACAGGCAATCGTTCAAGAACAATGCCCCTCCTCTTATTGGTGTCAATGACAGGAAGGGCATGAGTGTCCTCAAACACATAATCGTATGTGCCTGAAGTGTCATACGCAGAGTCTGCAAGAATATAGGAGAAATCTCTGACAGAATCTATCATGTCCCTGGAGACTCTGGAATCATGAATGTTTCCCTTTGTGATCATCCACTCCATGATAAGAAGGGAATCAACATCAAGTGTCATATGGCATTTTCTGCCATAAGACCACCCCTTGGTGGTCTTGGACCATCCTGATTCAGGATCCCTGTACTTTCCCCATAGCTTCCTTCTTGATGCTGTGGAATACTTGCATGTGTGGATCATGAAGGAATCCATTGCAGCAATGGATTCCATTGCATGGAGGAATGTGATCTCCCTGTTTATCGCATGGAGGTCAAGCGTCCTTGCCCTCCTTGATAGGGTCTGAAATGATGGTATTTCTTTGAGGTCAATCATTCTGAGATATTCCCCATGGTTTGCGAGGAATATCCTGGCTGATCTGTATGAGATGCTGAATATCTGCAGCACCACAAGTATCTTCAGAATCTGCCGATCTGTGTACTTTCTCTTTCGATCATCGGGTGAAACAATATTGTCCATGATCTCCATAATCAACAGGATATGCTTGTCCGGCATATCCCAATATTATTATTCAGAATATAATGTTCGACATCTGTCTGACATTTCATAAAATGTGAGACACCCTAATGTTATTAGATAATATTGTCATCAATTGGTGATTAAGTTGAAGGAGAGAACTATTGTGATTACCGGGGCAAGTGGCGGAATAGGCCGTGCTGCTGCAACACACCTAAAATCTAGCGGTGCTAATGTCATAATAACTGGAAGATCCAAAGAAAAGACTAAAGCTGTGGCTGAAGAACTAAAAGTGCTTTATTACATAGCAGATTACTCAAGTTTGGCTGAAGTGCGGCAACTTGGATCAGACTTAAAAAGAGATTACTCTACAATCGATGTTCTCGCGAACAATGCAGGAGGAATTATGGGTTCCCAGAGAACTGTCACAGAGGACGGCTATGACAGAGCAATCCAGGTGAATCATCTTGCCGGATTTCTGCTTACAAACATCTTATTGGACACTCTTTGTGCTTCAAAGGCAAGTGTGATCAACACATCCAGTGCTGCTCAGCAATTTTCAGGGCTTACAGACCTAAGTGATCTGAAACTTGATAATGGCTATAGCCGCATGGGAGCATATGGCAAGAGTAAACTAATGAACGTTCTCTTTACTAAGGAGCTCCACAGACGCTATAATTCTCTAGGAATTTCGGTAGCTGCGTTCCATCCGGGGGTTGTAAGAACAAATTTTGGGGAAGAGTTCGGAGGTAGCACTAAACTCCTCTATTCAGGACCCATAAAGTATGTATTGAAAACACCTGAGAAGGGTGCAGATACATTGATCTGGCTAGCAACATCACAACCAGGTAAAGACTGGATCCCAGGGGAATATTACAGCAATAGACACATAAAGCGCCCCAATAAGCAGGCTGAAGAAGCTGAAAACGCAAAGATCCTTTGGGAAGCTTCGTTAAAGGCAACTGGATTATCCTGAGATTCAACTATTTGGTTCTTATCTTAAACTGGGTAGGCTACTTTTCTTGAATATTCAGATTAATTTCTAATCAGTTTCGGAGAATTTTGCATAGGTTTACCTGTAAAATTAGTGAGAATTTGGTCCAAATATCGCCAACAATGAACAATTTGCAATAAAGGTGTGAATCAAATGTGTGCAAATTATGCCTTTAATATCATCGTTTGTGGAAAATCATTTCTTTGTGATCAATGTCGTATGAAACGATGTATCTCTTCAGGAAGTCATGACCTATCAAACCATCATGTATTATGTCCTGAAAGATCACTTTTGGGTTTTCCTGCATTAAATCTGGGTACCCATCAAGTGCAATTGCTCCCTTCATCTCCGCAAGAAATCGCTCGTAATCATGTCCTGTTTCGTCTGTTCCCTTGAATGATTCAACATTCGGGTCATCGTGGTTTACCCCCAATTCAGACATTAGCTTTGAGTTGAGTATTAGCAGATCTGATCCGGTGTCAACTTCAAATTTCCCTAATCTTCCGCTTGGGAGCTTTATTTTGACATATAATGAAACTGAGGGTCCATTGCATTCAATTTCAACTGGAACTCTAGTTCCATGATCAAATTGACTTTCCCTGGCAGTGGTATCAATAATCTCGAGAAAAGGACCAGAATAATTCATTGTTAAGACACTTCCTTTGAAAAATCCTATAGAAAGGATACCCTTAATTTCTTCCAGAACAGGGGGGAAGCTTGAAGTGTCAAATATACCAACTTCAAGGTTTTCTCTCACTAAGTTACCTACCTCAATGGATGGTACCTTAACCAGTGGTAATTCCAGTTCTTGACCAGACATCCTCTTCCCTATCATTGTTCCAACTTTTTTCAGGGATAGTTCTTCCACGAAATCTCTGGACAGAACTGTTGGACCTATTCCAGTGTCCATCAGAAATTTGACCTCATTTCCGTTGACTTTGACAGGGATTTGCATTATGTGGTTGCCAATTATCAAAAAGGGGATTTTTTCCATATGGGTGAAATATACGCTCATATTATACTTATATTGGCACTCTTGGAGGCTGGTGCTATATGACTATATTTTTTGATCTGAAGTTCTGTTACCAGAATTTCTCAGAATCTTGAATTTTTAAAAATTTTAGAATGAATTGGACAAATCCTAAACAAAACTGTGGGCTCAGCTAAACCACTACCAATCCTGGCTTATTATCTTGATAATTGGGATGGATTTAGTGTCCATTCCCGCAAGGGTTCGCCGGTTCGAATCCGGCCCTCAGCATTATTTAACTCCCCCTATCTCTCCCCCTTCCTTTCTCGCCCGCTTTTATGTAGGCCTATTTCTTGATTACCTGTCAACCTGAATTGATTTTTTTATTAATTATAAAATAGGTTTGATTTAACTTACAGAGTGGCTATCTTAGCCTATCACCAGATTAATATATACATACCTAATGGTATTGTATGCGGTCTCTGGTTCTTACGGATACGGTTTAGGACATTATGGTTAGGGCAGGTAAGTTGTTCGTGAATAGATACCATGCTGAAGGCCATGAAGTTGAGGAATACAATCCACGCAGTATTAACTTTGAGAACATAGTCATTGCCAGTACTGAAGGAAACATCACCACTTCTGCCCTGGCGTGGAATTCAGCTATTGGCAAGCTTCCTGAATAGCCTACAATTATTCTTTTGTCTAGAACGCGATCGACGTCCAGGAAGTCCAAGTTGCCAGTCATTATCAGGTAAATTTTAAAGCTTGTGTCGCTGTGTTAAGTTCTAAAGGGGAAAAAAATAGCTATATTAGGCTATTATAGGCTAACTGGCATAAAGACAGGTTTAGGATTTTAATGCTGATCGTTGAGGCCAATGCTCCTGTAAGTGAGAACCAGTCTGAGAAATGGGAGCCCCTGAAACCTTGCCGGATTGAAGCTTTTGGAAAACTTGCTGTTTTTCCCGTTTCTCACGTACCAGTACATAAGCTCCCGAACTTTCAGGGAGGTTGAAACTAGATCTGCAACGACTGGGTTGGAGGTATTCTTCAATCTCAAGAGTGTATCATCCTCAAGTTCGTCTCCTAGGGATAGATTTATCAGAAACTGATGGGATGGAGGTTCTGTGAGATCTACGATTGATTTGGTCAAATCATAAATATACTGAATCATTTTCTCATAATTCTCTGCCCAGGTGGCATCGGAAAACTTTAGTTTTGCAATATCAGAAGCTATGACACTTTTCAGGAGGAAAAACATCTCAACCTCAGAATCATAGTCTTCCATGGTGTTGGAGATAACGCATTCAAACTGCGGGAACTTCATATCTTGTTCAGAGACCATGAAGTTGAATATCTGTCCAGACTAAAAACTTTCATTTACCAGCAGACCCGTACAGAGATGATAAGCAATCCTGAAAGAGATGAGATAGGAAACGCGAACAATTATTATTTTCCCTTTATCTTAAATTATGCACACTCCATAAGCTGATGGAATATCAAGAGTCCTAGCCTGCCTGCTTATGAGGTGTCGCCATACATTGAAAAACTTCAACAGGAAGTTTGCCTTTCGGCATTCCTTAATAGATATCCCGATAAGAGGACTTTGTACCGGCTAAGTACAAATTATAAAACCTTGGCTTTTCAGGCTGTTTTTGGAACTGTCATAAAGAAATTTGGGGATGCTTATTGGCACAGGAATAATCTGCTAATGACGCTGTAACTATGAAAGGAGTGTTAAATGCCCTGCAAATCTGAAGTCCCCAAAAGGGCCAAAACGCATCAAAAATCACAGGGGAACCGATAAAGAAATGAAAAGCAGTTGGCATGATAGGAACAAGGAGTGGGTGAAGCAGGTAGATAGAAATGTTTGCAGCCTAGAATGGTACCCGCGTTTGGGCTTCTAATGACTAAGGGACTTAGAAGAAATAACATAAACAATTATGGGTCTATTCTTGGCTTGATTTTATAGTTCCATTCACCGTGGAAATCCGATTTCTCTATTGCAATCGAATTAAATTCTTCATCAGTTACCCTTAT
>OFHI01000027.1_pt1 | contig 38283 bp, 32 predicted proteins | sample 1522021 | NCBI WGS metagenome assembly OFHI01 (sample SAMEA2464839, study PRJEB22497) | soil metagenome | biome: Grassland; feature: Farmland; material: Clay | place: Australia | collected 2013-02-01 | depth 1.4 m | reverse complement strand
AGAGTGGGGAATTAACGCCTGTGGACAGATGTACCACTGCACTGGAACTTCTCGAAAGGGAAGGCATCAGGGCAAGCGCACTGGTCGAAGCAGGAAGCCCCGTCCGTTAGGGCGGGGAGGATTTCACCAGTGCTGCAAGATGACACCTAGACTGCTTTTTTCATACCTTAACCAGGATGACCCGAAGAAATCAACCATGAAGAAGCTTGAGAGATTCGGACTTGCAGCCATGGTCCCGTTGCAGAAAGGCACCAGGTCCCTGAGTCTCACCCCATACGCTGATAACTTCATCCTTCTATCCGACAGGGGGATCGTTGAAAAGGTGGGGCTGCACACCATTGACGGTTCATGGAACCGCATCGACACCATAAGGAAATTCAGGCTGAAATACCCCCGCAAACTGCCGCTTCTTGTGCCTGTGAACCCGGTGAATTATGGAAAACCCGGAAAACTGTCGTCCGTGGAGGCCCTTTCAGCTGCCCTGCACATACTCGGTTTTGCAGATGAGGCACATGAAATTCTCTCCAAGTTCAACTGGGGCACAAACTTCCTTGTCGTGAACAGGGAACCCCTGGAGGCCTATGGCTTATGCAAGACCCAGGATGAAGTGCTGTCGGCAGAAAGTGAATTCTTCTGATTTGCTCAGACCTTAATCCACTGGGAACCAATGAGCTCGTACGTCCCGGAGGCGTAGGACGACATCATGCTCGAGAGCTTCTCCCTGAATGCTTCCGGAATCTTTTCGAATGGCGTTTCCTCTCCAGGCAGCAGGTGAATTCCATCAACATGCTGGAGGTCCTCGACTGATGTGCTGGTGAATCCTAGCTTCTCCTTCATGAGGTTAAGTTCATCGCTATCCAGCCTCATCCTCTCACTTGAAACCATCTGCTCCAGCTTTTCCAAAGATTCGTCGCCATACAGGATGGTTTTGGGGTTTCCTCCTGCGGCCAGCGTGAACATCATTATTCCGAGGCATTTCGAGCATTTTCCGCATGGAACCATCCCGCCCTCCCTGGACCTGCAGGAATGGCAGGACCTCTGGAGCCTGAAAAGCTCCGGATACCTGTTTATGAGAATTTTTTCAACCACGGAACCGGATATTGCATAGACTGCGCTCCAGACCTCGAAATCCATTCCCTTTGAGGAGAGATAGGCACTCATGAGCCGGTTGAAGTCGTGTGTCTGGTCAAATACGCCGTAGTAGTGGTGGATTCCCCTGTAATCAGACATCTCCCTTGGATCATCGAATTCATCGCCGAGAACCATGGAACCGATACCCAGTTTCCGGGCAAGAGGCACGAAAGCCATGACGTAAACCGGAAAGATGAACAGCTGAACAGGGTAAGTGTCCGTTTTTCTCCTTATGGCCGCCTGGTCAATCTGTGGAAGGTTCCTCAGAAAGAACCTGTACAGCCTGTCCACGTTTGACCATACCTTGTGCACATCCCGGTAACAGGACTTGTAGTACGCGTAGGCAGTGGATGCCGTGAACCAGTGTGAGCCGCTTTCATTGAAGTAGAAAGCATGTGTTCTTGCCCCGGTTTCCCTGAGCATTCCGTAGGTAAGAAGGCTCTCTTTTCCGCCGGAAGAGAGGACAGCGACTTCGTCGCTCCCTTCACGGGAAACTTTGCCTGGTTCCATGAAAGTGCGTGACCTGACGATCTCTGTGACACCACGCGCATTTTGAGGACTTATATCCTCCTCCTTGGGCAGGTACTCCTTCCTGAAAAATTCATAACGTCTTCGAAGAAGCTTGTTCACAAAGACTTCGGTATTGTTGATCCTGACCAGTTCCCGCAGGTATTCCATATCCTGGTCGGAAACCGGGAAATCCAGTACCAGTTTCTTTGCAAAGAGCGTGAAATTGATCACTGGCAGGGCAGACATGAGTCCCGCAATATTCTCGTTGACCGTAACAGGTTCTGAGTAGCTGTAAATGAGGCTGAATGATTTCTCAATGTCTCCCGTTCTGACTGTTACTGTACTCCTGATCCTTCCGTTTCCGGATGCTTCGGGAGCAACCCTGATCTCGTCTATCACAGCAAGCCTTTCTGCGTAGCCCATCGGTGATCAGTGTTCCACAATCTGCAGCAGGAAAGAAGATTTTGAGCTTAGTGGATCAAACACCGGTATGTTCAGCCTGGCCTGGAGTTTTTCTATCTCAGCCCTGACCTCTTCATCCGTCATGTTTTCCCTGTTCAGGGATATTGCGATTACCTTCTTCTCCGAGAGCAGTTCAAGGATCTTTATGTATCTCTCAAGTTCCGGGATCCTTATTTCTGGAAATCCATCGAAATACAGCCTTTTTGGAGCATGCTGAAGTATGATTGCATTTGGCCTGCAGGCCCCAATGATCTCAAAACTTCCCGGGTATGCAGGGTGTAGCACAGAGCCCTGGCCCTCGATCATCATAACCTCAGGGCGCTCCTCCCTCCATGCATCCACGGTGACCTTCTCCAGTCCTCCCGGAATGAAATCGTTGATCATGGAATCAACCACGACGGTGTGCCTGAATCCCTGCATCCATGCCGTCTGGCCCGTCCCAATCATTGTTGCAGGGAACCCGCGGTCCGACAGTGAGTTTGCCATTATGACTGCTGTTGTTCTCTTTCCAATGGCACTGTCTGTGCCCAGCACAGCTATCCTGTATGATCCCACTTCCTTTATCTCGCCGGTGTATGGCGGCCTGAAGTCCATGAACATCTTCCTGACATCGGTTATCCTTGATCCGGAACGCCTGGCCATTGCGGAGAATTCACTGTCATCGCTGACGAACTCGTGCAGGCCGCTGACAATGTTCAGCCCCTGCCCAATGGCTTCGCGTATGAACTTTCTGTACTCTTCGGGCATGTATCCCCCGTCTGTGGCTACCCCCACCACAAGGGTGTCCACACCCAGATCCATTGCCTCGTCCACAGATGATATCACGGGTATGCCTTTCCCCACGCCGGTGAGAACCATGCCTGCGTCCTGCCCCGCTTTTGTCGAATCGATAACCGCAACGATGTTGAATCTCCTGGTGAAACGTACAAGGCCGTTTGCAGTTTTTCCGTATGTTGTGCCAAAAACGCCCTCAGCCAGGACTACTGCGTTGTCCATGTCTTAGCCCTCCCTGTCAGAACCACCACAATGTCCCTGTTTTCCAGCTTCCTGTTGATCACGCGATCCACTGCTGCAAGGGAGGCAGCGGAGGCGGGCAGCACCGAAAGCATCTCTGACTGTTCAATAAGTCGGGAATAACGGTACATTTCCTCGTCTGTCACGTAGGTCGCAAGGCCGTTGCTCCTGTAGAGAGCGTTTAACGCCTTCTGCCCATCATATGAGCGATAAGCGACGAGCGGCTCCGAAGCCTTCGTTTCTCTGATGCTTGAAGGGTCCAGTTCCATCAGTGTCCTCCTTTTCTTCTTCCATGAGGCAACAATTGGATTGCCATTTGGAGTGCTGGACCCTATGAAAGCGGGGACCTTCCTGATGGTTCCTCCCTTACGCATCTTCTCGAAGCCTGAATAGATGCCTGCCAGTGTCGTTCCGTTGCCCAGAGGCACCGATACATAGGACGGGGCGTGCCCAAGCTGTGCCACAATCTCGTAGGCAATGCTTTCATACCCGTCCATGTCCAGCCCTGAATTCCGGGATCCGGGACTTGAGTCGTACCAGTTTTCGTCACTGGACATATCCCTCATGTACTCCACAAGATCTTCGTACTTCCCATCCACTTCAAGGATCCGGGCACCATTTACCTTGATCTCGTTGTTGCGCTCCCCAGCATAATTTGCCGGAACGGCAACTACGGATTTCATACCGTAAACCCCGGCAAAATAAGATATGGATGCCCCATAGTTCCCGCATGTGGCAAGAGAAACCGTGTTGTATCCCTTTTCCTTTGCCTTCAGAACATGGAGCCTGGAGATCCTGTCTTTCTGTGTCCCGGTTATTCCCGCTCCCTCAAACTTAACATAAAGTTTCTTAAGATGCAGGGCGCGTTCAAGATTGGTAGCTCTAAAAAATGGTGTCTTTCCGGGAGGTTCGTCTTCGTCCATTTCTTCCATGGCTTTTCACTCAGGCGTTATGCCTGACTTAATAATAGATATCATCTACGAGTATATAAGCATATTATATCAAATGTCATAGAATTTTATCATGCTGAGTAGCTGCTAGATAGACCTGCCAGGTATCAATAGTTCTCTATACAAATATTATTATATAATAGTATTTGGTTTGTCTCCACACCGCGTTCAGACCATAATAATCTCGAGGTTGTTTATGTCCGCATAATCCCTGAACTGCTGCTTTGAATTCGACTTAACCCCTTTGCGATCCAGGATGAAGCCTTTGCAGCCCGGTGTTTTGCTTACCGCCTGTGATATGAGATTCTCATCAACGTGCCCAAGTGCGTGTTTTGAAATCATATGGCCCATGTCCACAGAGTTCTCGATGGAGTATTTTGTGATCTTTGGCATATAGTGCCCACCACCGGCTCCCACGAATGCTCCGGAACCATTTCCATTTTCAGAGACGATGGATGTCACCACGGTCTCAAGGGCCTCTGGGTCCTCCCACTGCTCTTTTGTGGTTCCGATCTCGATGAAAAAATTAGGAATGTCAAGCAGAGGGCCATGGTGCGTGGCCTCGAAGGTGACGCTGAATAAGCCCCCTTTGTAGTATTCACTCATTAATCTCAGGGTTGAAGACATCTTGGCGGGATCGCTCATTGACAGTTTTCTTTCCCTCCCGCCAAGTTTCGCGTCGGAAAAATTCCCCGTGGGATGGACGGTGAGCGACTTTATATCTGCCTGCGACGAATGGCGTGAGAGGAATATAACATCATCTATATCCTTCTCCAGATTGCCGAACAGTTCGCTGAAGTTGTCCAGGTAAAGATGCTTTTTTTCTATATAAGAAAAAAGATAATTTTCATACGCAAGTAATCCCGGAAAAGCCCCTGATTCCCTGAAATTGAACCTGCCCAGAAGCGTGCCGGCGATGGCCATGCTCGCCTCGTCCTCCCTGGAAGCTATGATTAGGTGCATTCTTGGCAATGGAACTATGATATTTTAGATTCTATCATGTCGTGGTACAACCTGTCGGCTTTTGTTGTGATCACTGCTTTTTCATCCCTGATCTTTTCCAGGTATGCCCTCTCGTCCGGATCTTTGGTCTCATTCATCAGGGAATCAAATACGCCCATGGATTCCTCCTCTATCTTGGCAATGAACAGAAGGACACTTTGCAGGCTGTTAAGATCAACCTCATCCTCTGTCTCCAGATGCTTGGTTGCCCAGATGGATGTGGGGGCCTCCACCTTCCCGAGGTTGGGATCAACCTCACTGTTCCCATACGCTTTCAGCTTCTCTATGATGTTCTTGTGGCTGTTCAGAAAGAGCTTGAGGAAGTAACTTATATTTGACTGTACAGCCTTTTCAGTCAGTTCCCTGTATCTGAGGATAATCCCTTCTTCATGCTCCAACAGGGAGGCAAAAGGCATGCCTATCTTTGTCATGGTATTTTCATATAGTCAATCAAAGGTAATAACCTTGCCATTTAACTAGGCGGCTAAATCTTTTAATGCGTTAATTGCCGGGGTCTCCAGGTGGACAGTGCCACAGCTGTGAGCATTACTGCACCGCCGGCTATGGTGAATGTACCTATGTGTTCAGCGAGCAGCAGGGCGCCGCCTGCCACACCCACCACGGGGATGAGGTAGAGTTGTATTGAGAGCCTGGAAACTGCTCCCCTGTTCACGAGTGTGTAGAATAACATGTAGCCCACAACGGTACTCATTATGGAGAGGTAAAGCATGTAGAGCCACCCGTATGGGGGAAGAGCCGCAATCTGCGTGAAGAAGCTGCCCCGGAGCAGTGGCAGCAGCATTAACGTCCCCACAAGGCCGGCCCAGATGGTGAAGGATCCCGCTCCGTATTTCTGCACAAGGGATTTGGAGAATACAGCAAAAACGGAATAGGAAAAAGCGGTTCCCACTGCTTCAAGAATTCCCGGAATGGTGCCTGATCCGTTTGCCAGATCGCTGCCAATGGCCAGAATAAGGCTGCCTGTAAATGCCAGAACGATGGCCGCAATTATTCGCTTACCATGCCTTTCCCCGAGGAAGAACCAGGAGAGAACAAGTATGAACACCGGCCCCAGTGCCACCAGGAGAACGGCCATTCCTTCCGGGATGCCGCCTTCTGAATAATTCAAGGTCAGGTGGTAACCAACTACATTGGCAAACGATACCAGCAGGAATCTGGGTAGATCTTTTCTTTCAAATCTCTGCTTCAACCTGCCCATGAAAGGTGTCAGGGCGAGAAGTGCTGACCCTGCGATGAACCAGCGCAGAAGTGTTAGGTTAACCGGGGTTAACAATGGTTCGAGTGCCTTGATAGCAACAAAGGACATTCCCCATATCATGCTCAGGGCAACGAGGAGAATGAAAGCTACAGCACTGCCTTTTTGTAACCTTGAAACACCTTCACTCCTGTAAGGTGATGGAGCAGAAGAGAAGGATATGCTTCCATCAGGAGCCGGTCTGTTCTCTTCCTGCATTTTCCTTTTCCATTTCAAGGAGGAATTTCTTCCTGTGCGTTCCAAGGGCATACCCGCCCATGGAACCATCCTTGCGCACTACTCGATGGCATGGAACTATGAGGGGCACATGATTGGCTGCACATGCATTCGCCACAGCCCTGTAGGCCTTTGGCATGCCTATCATGCCTGCCACCTCATTGTACGACCGGGTTTCTCCGTACGGTATTGTCCGAAGTGCTGACCACACACGCATCTGGAAATCAGTTCCAATGACATCCAGAGGAAGGCTCAGTCTTTGGCCGTCGAAATAATTCAGAACCGAGTTGATACGGGTTCTCACTTTTTCAGACCGTGTTAAAATAGCTTTGGGAAACTCGTCACGAAGCCCTTTCTCAAGTGCTTCCTCACTGTCGCCGATGCTCAACGCACAGATTCCATGCTCGGTCTCTGCCACAATAAGGAAACCCAGGCTGCACTCAGCAGTAAGAAAATTTATGATAGCGCCTTCCCCGCCTTTCCTGTAGCTTGACGGCGTCATTCCCAGTTTTGATGAGGGGTCCTCGTACAGCCAGCTTTGCGAATTGTATCCCGTCTTGTAGACCGCACCTGGCAGAGGTTCCCCATTCCTCAGGTTCCTTTTCAGGAGCATAATCCTGCATTCCTCCACATATTTTCTGGGAGAGATGCCCATGACTTCCTTGAACATCTTCTGTATGCTGTATTTTCCCATCCCAAACTGCCTTTCAAGGTCTGCCAGGGAGAGGTTTGAGCTGGGATTCTGTCTTATGTAGTCACAGATCTTCTCAACGGTCTCAATTTTCTTCTGCTTTGCCGATGGGGCATCGGGACTGCATTGCGGGCATGGTAAGTAGCCTGACGACTTTGCCTCGTATGCACCGCTAAAAATCCTGATCTCTCCGGAACCTCTTTCAAATACGCCACACGAGGGTTTGCAGAAAATCCTGTCGGAGATGCGCCCGAAAACAAACTTTCCATCATAGCTGCCGTCCTCGGCCTCGACCGCCCTGATGTACTTCGTAACGGGGATTCCGACTGTTGTCCTTGCATTGGGATTTGTTCTTCTCATGCCTGCAATGACACATTTGCCATGGAGTAAAATATATTTTGTCGGAATCTTGCAGTTCATCTTCCGGGAGGATCCAGCATAATAGGCTCCGGAGGATCTCCCGAAGTTCAGCGGACAATATCCGGGCACTGCCCCGGGATAATGCAAATTGTTTTAATGACAATAAAATTTACCATTGAAATGGATCTTGACATACCGGCAATAGAGGAGAAGTGGAAGAAATTCTGGTCTGAGCATGACATATACAGTTATGATGCCGCTGTCAAGGACAGGAACAAATGGTTCGCCATAGATACCCCGCCCCCAACCATTTCCGGAAAAATGCACATGGGCCATGCCTTCTCGTACCCTCACCAGGACTTCATCGCAAGGTACAAGAGGATGAGGGGTTACCAGGTTTACTACCCGTGGGGGTTTGATGACAACGGTCTGCCTACAGAAAGATACACCGAAAAGACCCTGGGAATAAAGGGTGAGCGCACTGAACTCCTGGAATTCATAAGGCTCTGCATGCAGGAGAGCGACAAAGCAGAGTTGGAGCTCATCAGGAACTGGAGGGACCTCGGCCTCAGCGCTGACTTCAGGAATTCCATAAGAACCTCGTCTGATGAATCAAAACGCCTTTCCCAGAGAATGTTCCTGGATCTGGTGAAGAAGGGAAGGGCCTACAGGGAGGAGGCGCCAACAATAAGGTGCCCCACATGCAGGACCGCCATATCCCAGATAGAACTGAAGGACAGGGCGTTCTCAACAGACTTCATTTACATAAGATTCGGAACACCGGACAACCATGTCCTCATAGCAACAACAAGGCCGGAATTGATAGGTGCCTGCATTGCCATAGTCGTAAATCCGGAAGACAAAAGGTACAGTGCAATGGTTGGAAAGAAGGTCAAGGTACCATTCTACGGCCATGAAGTGCCCGTCATTGCAGATGAGGCTGCGGTCATGGACAAAGGCACTGGGGCAGAGATGCTGTGCACCTTTGGTGACCAGAACGACCTTAATCTGTGGAGGAAGAACAGCAGCCTGGGCCTCAGGGTCCTCATCGGAGACACCGGCAGGATGAATGAGCTGGCCGGTGAACTCAAGGGGCTGAGCATCCAGGAAGCCAGGAAGAACATTGTACAGAAGCTCAAGGAAGCAGGGATCATTGAGAAGACAGAGAGAATAAAACACTCGGTCAACACACACGAGAGGTGTGACACGCCTGTCGAGATCAGCATCAGCAAACAGTGGTCCGTGCGCTACATGGATCTCAAGGCCGAGCTGAAGCGCATAGCCAGCGAGGTTGACTGGATCCCGGAGCACATGAGGACCAGACTGGACAACTGGATTGATGGCCTGAAGTGGGACTGGCTTATCTCGAGGCAGAGATTTTTCGGAGTGCCGTTTCCGGTCTGGTATTGCAGGAACTGCGGAAAGCCGGTTTTTGCAATGGAGGACCAACTCCCCGTTGACCCGCGCCTTGACAAGGTTGAATTGAAGTGCCAGGCATGTGGTTCATCTGAACTGGATCCGGACACTGACATCATGGATACATGGGCCACTTCGTCACTCACGCCAAGGCTGTACCTCATGCACCACAACCTGTTCCATCTTCTCTACCCAATGGACATCCGGTTCCAGGGGCACGACATCATTTCATTCTGGGCTTTCACATCAATTGTGAGGGCATATATCCATGACGCCAAAGCGCCATGGAGTTCCATATTCATCAGTGGCAACGTTTTCGATCCTATTGGCCAGAAGATGAGCAAGAGCAAGGGGAACATAATCGAACCCGCGACCCTGGTTTCCCAGTATGGGGCGGATTCTGTGCGTTATTGGGCATCAACCACTGTGCCCGGTGAAGACATAAGGGTAAAGGAACAGGATTTCGTCAGGGGACGGCGCACGCTCATAAAGATGTACAACGCGGCAAATCTGGTGAAGATAATCTCTGGAGAAAGTGGAGACCTTCAGGAACCAGGGCAGGCAAAATATCCCGTAAACAGGTGGATAATCGGCAGGCTGAACCGTGTAATAGAGGCAAGTACCCGGCTCATGGACGGTTACCAGGCTTCAAAGGCAAGGGCAGAGGTAGACAACTTCTTCTGGAACGTTTTCTGCGACAACTACCTGGAGATAGCCAAGAGCCTGAACAACAACAGGGATAAGGTGCCGGCCGACTTCATGAACGAGACTGTGGGTACCCTCAATTACGTTCTGCTACAGACAATGAAGATGTACGCACCAGTTCTTCCATTCATCACTGAGGAAATATACCACAACTCCGGTCTTGGGCATTGCAGGAGCATTCATCTCGAACAGTGGCCCTCGGTTGAATCACCATTTCCAGAGGATGAAATTGCCGATTTCGATTACATAATATCCGTAATTGGTGCACTACGTTCATTCAAAACGTCAAAGAAAATGCCCATGAATGCAGCATTGGAAGAGGTAACCATAGGGGGAAAGGTAGATCTCATAGAGAAAAACCTTGATGTCATCATGATTTCCATGAACATCGGCAGGGCCAATTCCAGAATGTCGGAAAATATTGAAATAATGGAGAGGGCATAATCATCAGTCAAGACAGATGCCGGAAGTGATTTAGATATGGACAGGCCTAACAGGAAGCGGTTGCTAAAAATTGGAGGCGTTATGATACTCGCCTCCCTGGTTCTTTTTTCGATTTCAGTTTACCTTATTGACAGCAACCTCGTATCGAGCAACAATGTTATAATATCCGCCAATTCAACCTACACCCTGCCCAAGGGTATGGTCAGTGCGGGTGACGACATAGATTACACCATAAACTCCAACCTCAACGGGTTCAACCTGACATCTTATGTGTCATATGACTCCGGGGCAACGGCAGCCTACGTGAACGCAACTAACAGTTCGAGCGTCACCAATGTGGTTGTTTCCCAGTACTCCGGAAACATTTCCCTTGTTGTCGTTAACCACGGCCCGGGAGCCATAAACGTGGACGTTTCCATCGGGACTGTGGATTACGCCACCCTGGTCACCACCATCTTTGGATTTGTTCTCCTCCCAAGCGGGATAGTCCTTGTTGGAATCTACTCCTATTCCAGGCACGTGGAAAGAAGAAAAGAAAAATTATTAAGGGGATTTGACTGAAAAATTAGAGTATCGGGAGATACCTGTCAAGTTCCCATGATGTAACGTGCGACCGGAATGCGTCCCATTCCCTCTTTTTCACCGTTATGAAATTCTCGAAAATGTGTTCGCCCAGTATGTTCTTCATCAGTTCGCTGTTTCTGAAATGATGAAGTGCCTCCCCGAGACTTTCGGGCATGCTCTGTATTCCCATGCTTGATCTCTCGTTGTCATCCATGTGGAATATGTCCCTCTCCACAGGATCAGGCGGAGTCAACCTGTTTTCAATTCCATCCAGGCCCATTCCCAGCATGATGGCAAACTGCAGGTAAGGGTTTCCTGCCGAATCGGGGAACCTCAGTTCCATTCTCTTCCTCATGCCGGTACCTGCCGGAACTCTCACAAGAGCAGACCTGTTCTTGTTTGCCCATGATATGTATACAGGAGCTTCAAACCCCGGAATAAGCCTCTTGTAGGAATTAACCCAGGAGGCAAGGACCGCAGAGGCCTGGTTGACGTTTTTAAGGATTCCGCCAAGATAATTCATGCCCAGGTCGCTCAGGCCGTATCTGGCATTCGCATCGTAGAAAAGATTCTCCTTCTCCCCGGATGACATGATGCTCTGGTGCACGTGCATCCCAGACCCGTTAACGCCGTTTATGGGCTTTGGCATGAATGTGGCATACATCCCGTGTTTCTGTGCCACGTTCTTGATTATGCTTTTCAGCATGGTGACCCTGTCAGCCATTACAAGTGCCTGTCCGTACCTGAGGTCTATCTCATGCTGGCCGTATGCAACCTCATGGTGTGCTGCTTCAGGATGGTAGCCTAGATCGTACATGTGCTTCAGGATTTCCTGCCTTATCTCATTTGCAGCATCTATTGGAGTGTTGTCAAAATAGCCACCGTAGTCGCTAGGGTTTGCAGTCGGATTTCCTTCGCCGTCCCTCTTGAAGACAAAGAATTCGAATTCCGGTCCCACAAAGAAGTCCATTTTCTTGTCGTGGAGCTTTTGCACCGTTCTCTGCAGCACATACCTGGGATCTCCTGGAAACCTGTCTCCATCTGGCGTGTAGATGTCGCAGATGAATCTCACGGTCCTGTACCCGTTCTTCCCGTCCGGCATTATTGTGTATGTGGATAGGTCGGGATGGGCTCTCATATCTGATTCTTCGATCTGGGCATACCCTGCAACGGAACTCCCGTCAAAAACTACTCCTTCTGTCAGGGCACTTTCAAAACGGTTCTTAGGAATTGTGAGGGTCTTCACTGCACCGACGATATCGGTAAACTGAAGTTGCAGAAACTCAACATTATCCTGCTTTAACTTTTCCATAGAAGCCTTGATCTGGTCTTCCATGCTCAGCTAGATTTTAGGTATCCATATATAGCTTTAGTTTCGATAAGCTATCAACAAATTCCAGTTATTCCCAGGGGTGATTAAAGAGACCTTGAGGGAATACAAGACTACCTACAGAAAAGTGGTTTATATTTCTTCATCGATTGGTATTTATCTCTTACATCTTAGGGAATAGCAATAATATAGATTTAGGAAGCTGATCGGAACCCGATTCGGAAGTGAATTAGTGTCAGGCAACAGTTATTGCGTTGGTAACACTAAGATTTTTGAGGTAAAAAAATGTTCGAGAAACTTAAAATGAAAGTAGATGAAATAGACGTAACAAAGGTAAAAGTCAAGACAACCCTGGCACTTGGTGGCTTTTGCGTAGATTAAACTTTTAATCTATAAATTGTATAAACAATTCCTTTAAACCAAACTTATCAGATTCTTCTGTAAATTCATTTGTTTTAGTTTCTATCAGGGAAGGTTCATACCTATACAGTTTAAGCAGTTTTACGTAGTGTGAAAATGCTTCTACAATGTAGTTATTCTGTTTTTTCACCATGAAATTCTGACGTGATTTCTCGAGATTATTGTCGGCAGATTTCAGATTTTTTGTCGCGATGTCATAGCACATGAACATCTCATAACAAGTTGCCAGACCGTTCGTGTCAAAATTCTTGCGGAAATACCCCATTGCATTTTCAATGTATTCATAGGAGTCTCCGGGCCTCATGGTGTATATGTAAATCAATGCAATACTCAGCCCGGATCTGTTTTGAATCATTTCGTTACCCGTTTCCTTGGCCAGGTTGTGTGCCTCCACTACGGCATCGATTGCAGCATCGTACTGCCCCAGTGAAAGCAGGACTGCAGACTCATTCTGGTAACACCATTGCAGGTGATAAGGATCCGTAACCTCGTTGAAGTAGTCGATTGCCTGGTGATTGAGTGTAAAAAACTCCTTCAGGTTTCCAATCTTTGCCAATGCGAAAGCCTCGTTCATTTTGACCTGGTTCATACCGAGTTTGTCATCGACTTCCTGGAACAGGAGAAGAGAGCGTTCAAATAACTCCATAGACTTGTTCAAATCCCCTTTGTAGCCAAAATATGAACCTAATCCAAGATCACATTTTGCTACATTTGTGATATCATCCACATTTTCTGAATAGAATAGGGCTTTGTCATAGTGATTTTTTGCAAAGTCCAGATCCATTTTGTACAGATTTATCGTTCCGTAAACGTAATGCCCCTTCCCTAAGAGCCTGTGATCAGATCTCTTGTTTCCCAGATCAATTAATGTGGATGCCAGATCCAAAGCCCTGTTGTAATTTCCAGACTTAAGGTAATGGTCTGTAAGTTTCTGTGTCTCATCTGCCAGATCTTCCTCGTTCGTCAGATAGTGTGTCAGATAATTCTTCACGAGATTGACCAGTTCCCCGTTCTTGCTCATGTACTCAGGAGTAAGCCCTCTCTCAAAGATCTCTATTCCGGTCTCTGTAGGTTTCAGGCTGATCTTGTCTCCCTCATCATACGAGATGTAGATCCACTTTAGATCTCTCATGAACTGCAGAATGGACAGGGATTTTTCCTCACCATAGACATTGAAATCCACTTCGTCCAGTATCTTATACTCTTCCGGGGGGAGAAGATATTTGGCTAGAATCTTGGTACCTGGGGGGGCTGCAATGTACATGGCTGTGCATTAGGTGATAGCGTGGGGTTAAAAAAATTAAGGTTATGGTTATTGCAGGCACGAAAAATTTCGCACCTATGAAACCAGCCTTCTAAGCACGAACTGCAGTATGCCGCCGATCTTTATGTATTCCTGTTCAACGGGCGTGTCTACTCGAAGGATGAGCTCAGTTGATTTCTCGGAACCGCTCCCCTTTTCAAAGTAATTCATTACGGGCCTGGATCCAGGCCTTACGCCATCCTTGAATATGATGTCGATCTGTTTCTCAGGATCGATGTCCAGGCTGTTGGCATTCTCTCCGTTCTTGAACTGCAGAGGTATGACGCCCATTCCAACGAGGTTGCTCCTGTGTATTCTCTCGTATCCCACTGCTACAACCGCCTTGACGCCAAGGAGATATGGGCCCTTTGCTGCCCAGTCTCTTGAACTGCCGGTTCCATACTGGTCGCCAGCAAGAACAATAAGAGGAACACCTTCACTGCCGTATTTCATTGCTGCGTCGAAGACACTCATCTCCTGCCTGTCAGGGTAATGGAGCGTAAAGCCTCCTTCCGTTGAAACCAGTGTGTTCTTGATCCTGTTGTTTGCAAATGTCCCCCTCATCATTACCTCGTGGTTTCCCCTTCTGGATCCATATGAGTTGAAATCTGAGGGCTGCACATCGTGCTCCATGAGATATTTTCCTGCGGGCGTCTCCTTTCCAAACAGCCCGGCGGGAGATATGTGATCAGTGGTTATTGAGTCGCCAAGAACCAGCAATGGCCTTGTTCCCTTGAATTCCTCCACGACGATGCTCTCTTTCGGGTCAAAACCGTCAAAGAATGTGGGCTTCCTGATGTAGGTGCTTTCGCTGTCCCATGCATACCTTACACCAGATGGAGCTTCAAGCTTCACCCACTGCTCATTGTACTGTTCCAGATTGCTGTACCTTTCAATGAACATCTCCCTGCTTATGGATCCTTTCATTGCATCGGTTACCTCTTCCGGACTTGGCCATATATCCCTGAGGAACACCTCGTTGCCATCCCTGTCCTTTCCTATTGCCTCGTGATCGAGATCGATTGTTACTTTACCTGCAAGTGCAAAGGCAACGACCAGAGGAGGCGACATCAGGTAGTTTGCCCTTACGTTCCTGTGAATTCTGGCTTCAAAGTTCCTGTTTCCTGACAGGACTGCCGCGGTGCTCAGGTTGTCCTTCACTATGGCGCCCTCTATGCTTTCATTCAGTGGCCCGCTGTTTCCAATGCAGGTAGTGCATCCAAAACCAACAAGGTTGAAACCAAGCTCATCCAGGTATGGCTGGAGGCCAGATTTCTGGAGATACTCTGATACAACTCTTGATCCCGGCGCAAGGCTTGTCTTGACTTTCCTGTTCACCTTCAGGCCCCTTTCAACCGCCTTCTTTGCAAGGAGTCCTGCAGCTAGCATCACGTACGGATTGCTCGTGTTTGTACAGCTTGTGATGGCAGCAATGACCACATCGCCTTCAGCCAGTGTTTCCCTGGTACCATCTATGTCAACTTCAGATGATTTGAGGAATACCTCTCCGGATTTTTGCCTGCGGATTCCGTCTGCCAGGCCACCCTCGTTCTCGTATCTCTTTTCTCCGTGATGGTTGTTTGCCTGCCCGTCTTCCATGAATTTCAGGAAACTGTCGCCAATGCTGCCAAGATCGACACGCTGTTGTGGCAGTTTTGGCCCGGAAACACTTGGTCTCACCGTGTCAAGGTCAAGCTCAACAACCTGAGAGTATGTTACGTTCTCCTGTGATCCAAAGATTCCCTGTGCCTTTGCATATTCCTCCACGAGCTTGACCTGTTCATCTGATCTGCCGGTCAGGCCGAGGTAGTCAAGCGTTTTCCCGTCGATCGGGAAGAGCGCCACGGTAGCCCCATATTCCGGGCACATGTTGGAAATGGTTGCCCTGTCTGGAAGGGTGAGTTCTCCAACGCCTGAACCGAAAAACTCCACAAACTTCCCAACCACCTTGTTCTTCCTGAGAAGCTCTGTCACAGTGAGGACTAGGTCGGTTGCAGTGACACCGGGCTTAAGTTTTCCGCTGAGATGTACTCCAACTACCTCGGGAGCCTTGAACGTGACCGGCTGGTCAAGCATTGCTGCCTCAGCCTCTATTCCCCCCACGCCCCAGCCAACAACTCCTAGGCTGTCGATCATGGTCGTGTGGGAATCTGTACCTACCACGCTGTCCGGATATGCCCATAGCTTTCCGTCGGCTTCTTTTGACATGACGACTTTCGCGAGATACTCGAGGTTCACCTGGTGGCAAATCCCCACTGTTGGCGGAACAATCCTGAGGTTGTCGAATGCTTTCTGTGCCCATTTCAGGAACCTGTATCTTTCGCCGTTTCTCTCAAACTCTTTGTCCCTGTTGAGTTCAACCGCGTTTGGAACGCCGTAATAATCCACCTGGACGGAGTGATCTATCACGAGGTCCACGGGCACCTGAGGCTGTATGATCCCCGGTTCCTTCCCGAGGTCCGAAGCCGCATCCCTCATCACCGCCAGGTCCACCACTGCAGGGACGCCGGTGAAATCCTGCATGAGAACTCTTGCCACCTTGAAGGGGATCTCAAAATCAGACGGGGTGCCTGCATTCCAGTTGAGCAGGTTCTCTATGTCCTTCTCCTGTACCTCCTTTCCGTCGAGATTTCTTATCAGAGATTCCAGGATGACACGTATTGAAACAGGGAGTTGAGAAACTTCATGGCCTGTTTTCTCAAGTTCCTTAAGTGAATAATAGTTGTACTCTTTCCCGTTTATCTTAAAAGTCTTGATTTTCTGGAATTTAGAGCTCATGAATATCGGGTCATGATCACGACACAATAATTATGTTTTATCCACCCCACTGATTCTGCCGAAAATAAACGTGCAGAGACCGAGGAGAATCTTTTATGAACCACCCGTTTATCACTCCTTTGTTCCCTAAACTGATCGAGATGAGCACGGTAAAACTATGTAAAATAAAGCTTTCACACGTGACCGGAGCAGACAGGGCAATAGCCTTCGGCCATCCGGCCATGCACATTCGGTCCGGCATAATACTCCTGCCAGAGCATTCCTCTGAAAGCATTCTTCGCATAGACACTGAAACGGACAGGCTCCTGGAACCCGTTGAAGACTATGGCAGGGTGTCCCTGATTGCGATCTGTCAGGAGAGGGACCTCGCATTCGCAGCCATGGGTGGGAAGAAAGAGGTAAGGGCCTTCAGGATAACCGATGAAAAGAATTACCTGTCCATGAAATTTGATTTTGAGCCGGAAAGCATTACCTTTGATGGCGACCGGGACCTACTTCTCGTGTCCGGACACAGGGAAGACTCCACCCCGGTGGTTGAATTTTACCAGTTTCCCGATGGAAGGATGTTGAGGGAAATGAAGGCCGAAGGAGAGCCGCTTTCGGTGACATATGATGATCTTGATGACCTCTTCATGGTCCTTTATGGACACCCCTCCAGCCTCGTAACCCTGGACCCGAAGAAAGGGCTTGATTATTTTTACAGCAGGACCCTTGGAGGCGAGGAGGGCCTCACCTTTGAGCTTTGCCCTTCCGGAAAGAAGGTTGTTGTTGGGACGGTGAGCGGCAAGATTGTCTCCATCAAGGCAGAAGATACGGGAACCTCTGTAGTGGCGTCATTCAGGGAGCAGGTTTCGAGGGTTATTTTCAACCCACTGGTCGGGCACCTTTACGTGAGCTTCTCGGGCAGCAGGCATCTCGCAGTAATAGACATGGAGACCGACAAGGTCCGGGAGGTAATCAAGTGCTCCTCCGAGATTTCCGACATGGTTTTCGATGAACTTCACAACAAGATATATGTCCTGCTGCCGGAAGCTTCCGCCATAGAAGTATATCTGGATCAGGGAAGATAACCCGGTTCGCCCGTGTTTCACTCCCCTGATAGATTTAAGTATCTAAGAGCCAATTTACATCCATGTCTTCCAAAATAAAACAGGTGGAGGTTTTGGAGCTTGGAGAGAAGGGCAAGGAGATCTCAAGCCCCTGGAGTTCAACCATCCTTCTGGTAAGGCTGACTTCTGAAGATGGACTTGTAGGCTATGGAGAGGCGCCAACTACATTCATGACGCTCCCGGTTAAGGAAAGCATGGAAGAAGTCAAAAGAGTCTTCCTCGGTGCGGATTTTTTCAATATTGAGAAGAACCTGAAAACTTTCTACAGGAATTCATTTTATCTCTCAAAATCCATGGAAGCAACTTCGGCCCTGAGCGCATTTGAGATAGCGAGCTGGGATCTAATTGGAAAATCCTTCGGAGCACCGGTGTACAAACTGCTGGGCGGTGAGTATAACCGGGAGATGAGGGCATACGCCAACGGCTGGTACTCGGATTGCGTAACACCGGAAGATTTTGTCCGGAAAGCAAAAGATGTTGTGGCGAAGGGTTTCACTGCCATGAAGTTTGATCCGTTCGGTGACAACTATGACACCCTTTCAAAAGCCGGATTGAAAAATGCTGTGGAGATCGTTGGCGCCCTGAGAGAGGAATTTGGCGACAGGGTGGATCTCCTGATCGAATGCCACGGCAGGTTCTCAACCAGAGCCGCAATAGCCGCTGGCACGGAACTGGACCAGTTTGAACCGCTCTTCATGGAGGAGCCTGTACATCCGGAACTTGAGTTCGGCCTGGCGGAAGTGAAGAGATATGTCAGGACTCCAATTGCACTGGGGGAACGGCTCCTGAACAAGACCGATTTTGCCAGGTACATCTCACAGGGCCTTGTTGACATAATTCAGCCTGACATCACAAACTCCCTCGGAATTCTTGAAGCAAAGAAGAATGCAGCAATCGCGGAATCCATGGGTGTCCCGGTAGCATTCCACAATGCCTTCGGGCCAGTCCAGACCGCAGCCACCCTCAACGTGGACGCCACTCTCCCCAACTTCCTGATACAGGAGAGCTTTGAAGCCTTCTGGCCAGACTGGAAGCGAAATCTCGTGAAGTCAGGTTATAAGCTTGAAAACGGTAAATTCACGCTATCGGGCAAGCCTGGAATAGGAGCAGACGTAGACGAAAAGATTGTAAGCAACAATGCTGTTGACGGAATGGAACCGTTTGATCCAGGTGAACCGCCATGGGTGGTTTCGGGAACATTCAGGCCGCCGAGTGGAAAATAGAATGACAGAGGAAAACCCCAGCAATCCGGATAACAGGCTGCAGGATCTCATAAACCTGAGAAGTAGGGTGATAGAGGATCTCGAGAAGAACCGCAAGCTTCTGGCCGAGATAGAAGCGACAATAGCCAGCAGCAATCCGGATATTGTCACGAGGACAGTATCTTCGCAGGGCAGGACGCTGGATGCAAGCAACATTGGCAACGTAAGCACCGGGATACCCCGGCTTGATGACCTGCTCAGTGGTGGGTTTTCCCAGTCATCCAATGTTCTTCTCACCGGCCCCCCCTACAGTTCAAAGTTCATGGTTGCGGACAATTTTATAGCGAGCTCCCTGATTTCAGGATATCCTGTCATTGTGGTTTCACTGGACCGTGATATAAGCAGCCTGAGAGAGGATCTCAGCGGCATGGGGCTTTCCATCGAATCTTATGAAAAGACCGGTCTCCTGAAATTCGTTGACGCATATTCCAGAAACATACAGATGGAGAGTGACAACAGGAATGCCACGGTTATCGACAACGCGGGTAACGTCAGCCTCTTCCTCAAAACCATGGACACTATCTGCAACAGTGTGGTTTCCGGATTTGGAAGGTACAGCATGGTCTTTTTCTCCCTCACGGGCTGGATTACACAGTCTTCCGACGATAAAAATTTCCCGAAGGCTTTTCAGCACTTCTCACAGCGCAGGAAGCTTGAGGGGGCTACAACCCTTTACCTCATAGAGGATGGAATTTTCCAGAGGAGCCTTTACGAGAACCTGAACTACTTCATGGACGGTGCCATTGAATTCAGGAGTGAGGCATCCACTGAATATCTGAGGGTACGTGGCCTGAAGCACGTGAGATCCCGGGACTGGATCGAGATCGCGAATAACGGTGATGGCATTTCACTTGGTTCCTTTGAACTGAAGAGGATAAAGTAGCCATTCTCAGTACACAGTGACCGAGACAAGCAGTATTACCATGAATGCCACTATCATGTAGGCCATGTACCATCCTATTGAGCTGTTCATGACCTTCAGTGTAACAAACCTGCTAAGCCCTCTGTAGCCCTTTCCTATGTCGTTCATTATGAGCCAGAAGATGTCTATGGCCGTGGACGAATGACCGTAAATTCCCGTTTTTGTCCTGAGAACCCTGTGGAGCATGAGCCTTATGTTGTTGGAATATGCATAAGATGTGTACGGGTCAACGGGGACAGCACCTCCGTTCCAGACAGGTACAGTGCGTGCCTTTGGCCTACCGAAGGCGAAGTATGCCATCAGGGAGAACAGCAGTAAGAGCACGAGGACGTAATCTGGAGAAATGAGGCCGAACACTCCCTGCCCGAATGATGATACGATCATGAAGCCGTTGGCAACGAGGACTGCCGGTATGCCCGACTTGAATTCAGAAGGGATGAACAGGAGTGACACCGCAAAGAGAATTATGAGAAGCAGACCTGTTCCCGAAAGCACCTCCTGCCCAGGTTCACGCTTTTTCCCCGGTTCGTGCCTGAAAATGTTCCCAAAAGAGAGGATCTTTATCATGGAGCCTGTGGCCATGCCTTCAGCAAGGGCAACTATTGATCCTGTGACAATGGCGGTCATGCCGGCTGGCCCTCCAAAATAGGCCTCCATGAAGAACGACTCCAGAAGCATCCAGGTGGCGAGCCCCCCAATTGTTGGAAACAGGCCTGATAGGGACATGGTGGTGATAATTGTGCCAATCCGCTGCGAGTAGGTTGTTGGCGCCTCCTGTTCTCCGAAATACTCGCCCTGCGAGTTTCCTATCGACATGAAGAGTCCTGTTTTTGACACCGCGTGGGAAAGGCTGAAAATAATTATTGTCACAAGTATGAAGCCACGCAGCGTCGGGCTTGAGGCTATGATGTACAGCCCTATAGCTGACAGAATTGCTGCATTGTTCTCTATGGTGCTGAAGCCTGCAAGCATTTTCATGTTCTCTGAAATGTAAGCGTAAATGGATGCGAAGAGTATTGATATTGATCCTATGGCAAGGAAGAGATAGCCCAGGCCCGGGAAATCAGGATTAAGGAGAGTCAGCTTCATGATGAAGAAAACGCCCATGAGAGTCATGGTTGCACTGAGTACGGCAGAAGCATTTGCAGGTGCATTACCGTGTGCAATGGGCAGCCACTCGCTGATCATGAAGGGCGTCATGCCCATCTTGATGAGGGCACCCACGGAAATCAGCAGGAGGGACACATAGGAGTTTGTGCTGATGAAGTCGAAGCTGCCTGTGATTGCATATGCATAAGCTGCCCCGCTGATTATGAGTATGGTGCTGAACTCGCTGAACATCATGAACGTGAAAGCGGGGCCGTCTGTCTTCTTGTTCAGTGCAACTATGAGGTAAGCTGGAATGGACATGGTCTCCCATCCGGCGATTATTTCGAGATAATTGTTCGAGACCAGTATGAGTGCCATCCCCATGATCATTGTGGGAATGAGTGAGGAGAGCCACTTTCCGTACTTCTCCCCGTATTCCAGTGAATAGATGGAGACGATCATCCACACCACTGAGGCTATGAGGGAGAAATATGACAGATAGTCCTGCTGGCGGTACTCCAGGACAAGGAAAATGGCCGCTGAAACCAGTGTGCCGAGGTATCCGCCCTTCTTCCAGATAGCACCAATCAGGGCAGCTATCCCGAAAGATATCACTATGATGTCGCCCGTCATTCAGTCACCTCTTGCCTTAGCGATTGCTTCAAGAATTGTGTAAGGGGAAGGGGGGCATCCCGCGATCTCGACATGGTAACGGTCCGTCCCCATTGGAGCAGTGCCCATTATTCCACCTGATATGGCGCACGTACCGAGGGCTATTACCAGTTTTGGCTCTGGCATTGCTTCATATGCATTCCTCAGTGCATCTCTCATTCCTTCCGTATAGGTTCCCATTATCACAATGGCATCCGCGTGCCTTGGAGTGTTTGTAGGGAAGATGTTCAGCCTGTTCGCATCGTACTGCGGATCAAAGATGGTGCCGAACTCCACATTGCACGCCCCGCATGAACCGCTGTCCAGCTTGTACAAGTAAAGGGATTTTCGGAGCAGTTTCTCGGTCTTCTTCACGCTGAAGATAGCCTGATCCCCGGTAGGATGGAAATCCGGTTCGCATCTCCTGCAGAATATGCATTTTCCTGCCTCCCATTTTCCATCCGTTATGGCTTCCGTGGGGCAGTTCACCTCACCTGTACCTTCCATTGCCGAGGGCCTCAGAGGAGGGCTGTCCGGCTTTTCAAGTGGGAACTTCTCTGTTTTCCTGCCTTTCCTCAGGCCTTCTCCGAACCAGAAATTGCTCATTTCAACTCCACCCCCAGCTCAGAGATCCATATGCCGAAGCTTTCCCAGTTGAAATGGAAGTCCGTGAAGATGTTGCCCTTCATGGATTGTTCGAACGCCCTCGCATTCATGGAGGATGGTGACACACACCATATGTCTGCAAGCTTTCCATCATCGAGCTTCACGTAATAGAAGAGGTCTCCCTGCGGGCTTTCGACCCTGCCTGCACCTTCACCGCTTTCCTTACCGGTATGGGGGCTTTTATTCACGGCTCCGGGGTCGCCCACCGAATGGATGAGTTCAACCGACTGCAGGATCTCCTGTCCTCGCACCATGAACCTTCCGAAGCAGTCTTTTTCATCCCTTACAACGGGTTCAAAGGATAGTTCCGAATAAGGCAGATCCGGAGAGTCAAGCCTGGCATCTACCCTCCTTCCCGCTGCTCTTGCCGCTGGGCCTGTGAGTTCCACACCGGCTGTGATTCCATTGTTCTGCAGCCTGTTCAGGAAGATCTTTGATTCCTGGAGACCCTGAAATATCCTGTTGAATTCACTACCGAGAACCGAAAGCGCCTTCCCGGCTCCGGCAACATTGATGGAGGCCTTTCCTGTCCCGGATATGCCGAAGAAGAACCTGTGTCCGCTTGCCTCAGAGATGATCCTGGATGCCTTCTCCCTGAGGTAACCGATCTGGTTCACAGGAACACCGAATCCTGCTGGCTCACACATCCTCTTTACTACCTCAAGGTTGCTCCGGATGCGCTCAAGTTCCAGCATTACGATCCTCGCTTTCTTCACCTGTTCAGGCACTTCAAACTGCAACGCGTCTTCAACAGCTGCAAGAAATGCCACGGTGTGGCTGGCCGAATGAAAACCGTTCAGTCTCTCGATTCTGAGAAGGGCATCGTCAACCGTAAGCCCTTTCAGTCTTAGCACACGTTTCTTGAAATCGGGGTTGACCTCAGCGGAACTGATCATTTCCCCCGGGGTGGTGAGCCTGAACCCAACGGATTCCATGAGCCCTCCGGTGGAGGGCCCGTAGTAAAAGTCGAATTCCCCGGGAGCAGGATTGTGGATCGTTTTTCCCGCTGATCCCGCACTATCCATTCTCACTATGGTTCTCTCATATACCGAGTACCGGCCGTAGTCGCCTATATGCCTTCCTTCAGGCTTGCCAAACTTATAATGCTCCAAGGTACACCACCGCGTAAATTATTCCAATGGCCAGGGGCAAGACTGCCGAAATAATAGAAACACCTGCCATGACCGGGTCCTCCTCCCTGACATCCCCCGGCTCACCTCTGAATACCATCCTGGAAACGTTATGGTTCACCGAGATGAAAGCCGCCATGATGAAGAAGGCAATGAGGAAGAACTCCACATACAGATGCAGAATGAGAAGCTCAAGGAGGATAAAGAATTCCCCGAAGAACGTTCCAAAAGGGGGCGTTCCTGTTACAGCAAAGGAAGAAAGCAGGAATGCTCCCGACGTCCTGGGCATGGATTTCCATAGCCCTCCCACATCCTCTATCCTCTTCTTCCCCGTTGCCCTGAGTATGCTTCCGGATGAGTAGAACGCACCGGCTTTCCCAAAACTGTGCGCAACAAGAAGGACAAGGGCCCCCGCAACACCGTATGCACCTCCAGCAGCAAGGCCGATGAGTGCGAGATTCATGTTCTCCATTGTGGAGTATGCAAACATCCTCTTGTACCTGGTCTGGTAGCCGATGAAAAGGGAAGCGGCAACAACGGAAATGATGCCAACCCAGATGAACAGACCCCTCATGGGATCAAGCTCATATATCCTGTAAAGAACGTAGAGTGCCGTTGGAAGCAGCACCCCCGAGAACATGGCGCTCACAGGAGACGGCGCCTCGCTGTGTGCGTCCGGCAGCCAGGTGTGCACAGGAAACACTCCGACCTTTGTGCCGAATCCCAGCAGGGCAACCGCAACCGCAACGTTCATTGTCAGGGAGGGCACTGTGTGCATTGAGAGAAGGGTCGAAAGCTCAAGCGTTCCCAGGGTGTAATATATCAGAATAATGGAGATAAAGGCAAAGGTTACGCCCGCAGACACTATTACTATGTACCTCCAGGTTGCTTCCACGGAAGTTTCATTTTTGTCCGCCATCAGAAGCAGGGCAGAAGAGATGGTCGTAGCCTCGATCCCCACCCACATCAGTCCAAGGTTGTTGATCTCCAGGGAAAACAGCATGGAAGTGGTGAAGAGGCCCATAAGCAGATAGAACCTATTTTCCCCGATGCCTATCCTGGTGCCTTTGAAGTATTTCTTTGAGTATATCAGCGAAAGCAGATAAACCGACGTCACCATGATCACGAAGAGCCATGTAGTGCCGTCGATGAAGAACAGTCCGGAGATGGGCAGGAAGAAATAGAGCGAGGCTGCAACACCCACGTTCACTGCTGCCAAGAGGCTGTCAAGATGTTTCAACCTGGTGATGTAAGCCGGGAATGAGGCAAAAGGGAGCACGAGTGTCGCAATGCCCAGCCAGAGTGCGAGCGTCATCCCTTCAACTCCTCCACCCTTTCGTGGGTGAATTTTTCAACCACGACAACCGAGGAAATCACGACCAGGGCAAGAACGTCCAGAAAAACGCTGGCCTCTATCAGCAATGGAATGGGCAAGAGGAATATTGCAAAGAGAACGATGGCATTCTCCTCTTCCACGTAACCGATTATCTGGGCGTAAGTGGTTCTGCGGGACGCTATGAGGAACAGCCCCTGAAAGAACAAGGCAAGAGGGAAAACAAGGATTCCCTGGTTCCCTTCTACTGACCTTAAGGTTATGCTTGAAAAGACCAGAGAATAGAGGATAAAAACGGATGTCAGCACAAAGACGAGGCTGATTAGAAAGAGATAGGCCACGCTTACCTGTCTTTCGTGTATGTGTTTCTGGTCTTTCCTTAGGCCTTTCTCCAGGAAATATGTTATGAGGAACCCCCTCAGAATGACTATGAGGAGAGCCAGAATGAAAAAGTCGACATCGTTTGATATGAACCCCATGATGAAGGAAACCACAGCCAGCAGCAGGGACTGCACAAGCTGCCCCCGAATCATTGGCCTGATGAACTCCTGTCCCTGCATATAGAACGCCGTGACCAGAATCAGGCTTGAAATGGGTATGAGCATGGTCTCGAGAACAGAAGTCACAGGATCACCTCACTGAAGATCAGGAACAATATGGAAAAGGTGAAGGCTGTTGCAAGATAATCCAGCACCCTGAAGAGCCTCAACTTGGCCAGCGTGGTCTCTATTATGACTACTATTGTGATAAGAAATAGCCATTTCAGAATCATGGCGGGTATATCCAGGAGAAACAGTGGCCAAGTGGAATAGAGCCCCCATGGAATTATGAAAACGTTAAGCAGAACAGAGCCAAGTAGATATTGCTTGATGTAGCTGTTCCATTTGCTTATGCCCAGAAGCTTGCCGCTGTACTCGTAGTTTGCAGCTTCATCTATCATGCCCAGTTCCTGCAGGCCTGAGCTTTCGAGAGGAATCTTACCCGTTTCATAGAGAAACAGCATGAAGAAAGCCAGGCTGGAAAATATGTGAACTATGGATATATTCTGAATGGGATTCGAGGCGAGAAAACCGTTTGTAACATACGGATTGTTCGTGGCTGTAATGAGGGACACGGCAAAGAAAACGGTGATAAGAGTGCCTTCCGAAAGGAAGTTGAAAGACAGCATCCTGGATACCCCCAGGGCAGAGTAGTTGCTGTTGCTTCCCATGGCAGATGCAACCTTCACGAACGCTGCAAGGGAGAAGAGAATGGCCCCTCCCAGGAAATCCGCGGAAGCCGTGAAATAAATCGGTACGGGGATGAGTACCGGTATGATGAGTGAGATAAGTGAATAGATTCCAAAGGCCACGTAAGGTGCATACAGGAAAATGATTCCCGAGCCCTCGGGCCTGAGCGTCTCCTTCTTCAGAAGTTTGAAGATATCATAGTATGGCTGGAAAATGCTCGGTCCCTTCCTGGACTCAACCATGCTTTTTAATTTTGCAAAAATGCCTGCAAAGAGAGGTGCAGACCAGACTACGAATAAGTACTGAACCAGCGTTTCCCAGACTGTTATGTATTGAATGAAGACCACCAACGTATCGGCAGGCGTCATTAGCCAGTCAATACCGGCGGTTCACTTTTCGTGTGGAAACGCCATTCCACATTTCTGTTTCATGCGCTAATCACATTCCTGTATTTATTATTTTTAGTTTGCAGTGCCTCATAATAGCTCATTTCTGGATGGTTGCCAACAGGCTTGTTAAAAATGAACCACTCAGTCTGCCCGTCGTTCATCATCATTTCAGACTAGGCTGAATTCATCACAGTGGCAAACAATGATTATTAGACACTATTTGTGAATTTCTCTAGTAGGATCGGGGGAATGATTATTGGTATGGTGCTGTTAGCAGGAAGGAGGGCTGAAATGGAATTTGAGATCACAAAGGAGGATTATGATTTAATTGAACAGGCAAAGGAGGCCATCAGGAAAGGCCACAAGAAAAACTGGCACAGTGTTGGTGCTGCACTCAGGACTTCAGAAGGGGAAATTTTCACGTCCATAAATTTCGACGCCACTGTGGGAAGAATCGCCGTTTGTGCTGAGCCATTTGCGCTTGCGAACGCAGTTATGTCTGGAAGGGGACGGTTTGACACAATTGTAGCGGTCATGCACCCAAAACCCGAGAAGGGAAGAATGGGCTATGAAGTCGCTTCACCCTGTGGAATGTGCCGGGAGATGGTTACAGACTATGACCCGGAAACAAAGGTGATTGTGAAAGCCGATGGAGAACTGAAGAAAGTTCTCATGGCCGACTTGCTCCCCTATAAATTCAAGAGTCCAGATGGAGTGCAATAGTGTCACTGCGTTAAATTTTTATGATTACTGCGCTCTCTTAATTCCCAATGGGGCTGTGGGGTAGCTTGGTATCCTACGGGCTTTGGGAGCCTGAGACTCCGGTCCAAATCCGGGCAGCCCCATCTGTTCTATGTCCGGATTCATGCTTTCTGACCAATTCCGTCATTTTTCCACTTCCTTGAAATATCTCTCCCAAGCGGGATCTAACCACCTCCGCAACCTCATACTGCGTGACATGGGTATAACGCTGTGTTGTCCTTAGTGACCTATGGCCGAGATGGATTTGGACCATGCGGACATCGATTGGTTTTGCTCCCCGGTAGCCTTTTAACAGTGCGGTGGCACACCAATGTCTTGCAGCGTGCCAATGGAACTTTTTAATCCCTGTGAAAGCCCCGATCCTTTTTGCAATGTTCCTGATGTAATCATAAGTCATTCTCCCCTTTGGAGTTGTGAAAAGCGCAGTCTGATCGGTGTTTGGCCTGTAATCGTTGATATATTTCTTTACATCATCCATAATTTTGTCGGGAAGCCCTATTATGCGCTCTGCCCCCCTTTCTCTGACCTAATCCTGATTCCGGTTTCCTGGATATCGGAAAGGTTGATCTGTACTATTTCGCCAATTCTTGCGCCCCCAAAGAAGACTATGTGAGCAATGATTGAATTTCTGATGGACGCGCTGAAGAGATTCAGCATTCCGGATGAGATAACACTCACAACCGACGGGTATCACTACCGAGATGCTCTAGTGGAGATATCCCGTCGCGTGCGGACAAGGGTGAAGAGGCAGAGGTGCCTCTTCCAGGTAATGAAGAATCTCTCAAAGAAGATACATGATGCCTGCAGTGATGAGGCTCTCTTGGACGTGAAGAACCTCATCAGGTACGTGTTCTTCCCCACTGGGGAAGAACAAAGAGGTTGTTGCATCCATGACAATAAGAATGGATCGGAAGGAGGCGACATTCAGGCTCTGAAAATAGTTTCAATCTACAGAGTTATGTCTATGCCAGAGGGAGAAACGAGGTGTAACAAATGGGCTATCCCACTATCCCTTGATTAATGAAAATTGAAATTCTACCGCTAGAACTTCATTGGCTCACTTGCGGTCCTGCACAACAGATTTGAATGAGTATGAACTGCTTACTGCAGGTGCGAAATGAGTGAAGGTGTTGGTAATGGTTATCCTCTCAGCGAGATTTCGAACCTTGTGAAGGATCGCCTTAAATCAGCAGAATGCGCATATTTTGTGGCATTGTGCGAAGCTATGGATGCACGCGTTTATGACGGAAGCAGCGCGAATGTTTCTCCAATCAGATCGCGTGAAGAACTGCATGGAGAATTGGACCCGATTTTGCTCCTGTATGACGCTGAACTACACCTCCTCAATGGGGATCAAGAAGGGTTCATGTCTGAGATGAAACGCATTGGTGACCTTACTGAGGGAACTCTTCACTCAAGCGAATCGGATCCTTTCTTTTTCTGGAACCATGTATCTGTGCTTGAGGCGATTGGGGGAATTGATTTTAAACACCTTAGGCGTTCATTGCATCTTGTTTCAAAGATTCCACCAAGGATCCCTGAGGCAAAAAGGGCAAGGTCCACCGTTGCCCTTACACTAATAGACTGTATACATCTTTCCTGTTCTGACATGGATTTGATCAAGGAGCTGCCGGATCTGATTCTTGGTATTTCAGACAGAGAAATGAGGGTGGAAACCCTGGGACTGGCCGCAAGAAAACTATGCATGAAGGATGAGATCACACCTGCAGCAGATGCCAAGACTATTCTGTTCGTCAGGGAACGGCTATTTCCCCTCATAAAGGATGAATTTGAGAAGGCACTGACTTCGATACAGTTAGCGCTGTCAGAGTTGCTGTTCTCGGGCGCGAATAACGGAACAGGCAAAGAGCTGAGAGAACACGGGATGAAGATCCTAAGAGATGCGGAAAGAAGGTCAAAGGGACGAATCAATGGAAGGCTGAGAACTGTTCTGAATATGAATCTTGTCCGTGTGTACGCACAGATCGGCATGACCGGGGATTCGAAGAGCCTAAGGGATGATATGCTAGGGGAAATGAAGGAGGCCTTGGACTTATTTGAGGAAACCCTTATGGCACTGGAGGAAAGCAGGCTGCTATCCAGTAGTAAATTTCCGCCGGAAATAATTGAGCAAGAGGAACAGCTGATTAACTACGTTGAATTCATGGTTTACTCCACATGCTTTGGACTTGCACTCGCAGCCAGATTCTCCTCTAATGGGGAACTTTCAAAGGCATACCTGCGTGACGTGGAAGGTCTCATCGGCAGGATACCTTTTCCTGCCCTTCAAGCCAGGATATCCCTTGAGATAGCGGCATCCTATTCGAACATAGGCATGGGGTCGGAAGCTAACAGAAACTTTGCCCACGGCCTGAAGTACCTGGAAAGCCTGGATAAATATGAGGCCGTTGAATTCCTGATGGAGGAGGTAAACCACTATGTATCGGAATCTTACTCAAGAAGTGCCGATGCCGAACTCTTGTCGATGTACATGAAGGCAGTCAGCAACGTCAAAATAGATGGTAGTGACAGGGATGAATGCTTTACCAGTTTTCTTGGAAGCGTATACTTCTATAAACGGTCTAGAATGTATGGGCTGACCTTTAACTCGTGAACCATTCTAGCCAAAACACTATGCCTGAGAAAATCAGATTACGGAAAGAGCTGCCAAGCGTCCGAAGACTTCAAAATCTATTCCTGCACATCAATCATAAGGCCTTTCCACGTTACTCTGTACCCTGCCTGTTCAAGAGTTTCAACTGGCGAAAACCCCATGAAGTCAAGGTAGTTAACCATGGCCTCGCTGTCCGGATACAGTGCTTTGAGATGGTTGATCACTTCTTCGCTCATATGCTTCTCCGAATTTGATGATTCGGCTTCCCGCCTGGCTTCAGGGTTGCGCTCAACCCCGGTCTTATCTTTCACCATGGGTCTGTCTGATGCAAGTACATCCCTGAAGGTGAACCAGTCTACCTTATCCCTGAAGCATCTGGCATTCCTGGGGCACTTCTCGCCCTTCACAATGATGCATATTACCTCAGAGTTGCCTGATTCGATTAGAGTGCCCAGATCTGTCCTATCCTCCATGTAGTATTTAGGTGTTGACAGGAAAATATTCACGTTCCTGGAACCCGCGTGAACCAAATAGTCTGGATAAAATGACACTGTCCCCAAGGAGATTTGATCCGGATTCGGCATCACGAAGTTCGGAAGAGATTCCTCCTCAAATCCTAAGGATCCCGTGAACTCAGACACAGATTCGTCCAGGTGGTAAGCGAACTCTTCATTTTCACCCCCCTTCCTTAGAGTAACCCTGGCATCAATCTCCCAGTCCTGGAATTTCAGTATGTATCTGATAAGGAAAGCGAATCTTGAACCGTAACGTTCGCTGTGTTCCAGAATTGATACCGGTCCGCTAACCCTAAGCAGGTGCCTGCCACCAAGTTCCTCTTCACTGTACAGAAGGCCCAGAGACCTGATGCGCCTAACAAATCTGTTCCTGTTGGTGATGGTGGCTATATCCATGAACTGGGCCTTGAGCATCACCGTCTCTATCTGCTCAATGTTGTAAAGTCCTGCCAGCGCTTCTGGCGATATGTCTGCGACCCTGCCCAGTATCTCATTGCCTTCTTGATCCGCATAAATGGCGCTCTCAATGTCCCCAAGTGAGGCATTCATTTCCAATGCAACCACTGAAAGTATACTTTTCCTCTCCTCCCCTGTGACTGCAGGAGTTCTGGAGTGCCTGAATATGGCTTCACGTACAGCCAAGGGGTCCAGGAGGGATGGTTTGTCCATCCTTGAGATCCTGAACATGAGCAGTGAGAGACCGCGAAGTATCTTGGGGTTCTGTGATTTCAGCTCCAAGACCTTCAATTCCTTCTCGATCTCGCCCCTAGATTTTCCGAGGCATCTGGAAAATGCTTCAATTACTGAAATACAGTGGTCGCCTCCCTGCCCAGAGAGAAAGACACTCCTTGCGACACCGTTCCTATTCCGCCTAACTGTCATTAACTGAACCGGGAACACCCTTTCTTCGCCTCCTTGAAGTCCCATACTCGCTTGTGCCGCTTGCAATGATCTCATACAGCACTGCTTTTTTTCCACTCGTTGGTCTCAGAAGCCGTCCCAGCCTCTGTCGGAACTGTCTGGCACTACCTGAGCCACTGAGAACTATTCCTACTGTGGCATCAGGGACGTCCACGCCCTCATCCAGAACTCGTGAAGTGGCCAATGCAGTTATCTCACCTGACCTGAACATCTCGAAGTATCTCTTCCGTTCCTTTCCCGGGGTGAGGTAGGTGATGCATGGAATCAGGAATTCCTTTGATATGAGGTATGCGGATGCCGTGTCCTCAGAGAAGACTATGGTCTTCTCTCCGCGGTGCTTTCCCAGCACATATCTCACCGTGTCGACCTTGACCCTTGCGTTGAAAGCTATTTCCCTGGCAGTTCTCCATGCAATCAGAGCCTCACGCCCCTCCGGGTTCCATGATGACAGTATGAATTTCTCGAAGTCCCATGGTCCCTTCATGGTGATGCGGTGCCTTCGCAGGTATGATATGAATATCTCCCTGTTCCTCCGGTATTCTTCCTCCTCCTCAGGTTCAAGCTCTACCGGGATCCTGACTATCTCGTAGTTGGAGAGGAATTCTGAAAGCTCTTCATAGCCAAGCTCATAAACCTTCCCTCCCATGAATTTCTCCAAACGCTCATGCAGCATGTCAAGGCGTTCAAATGTGGCCGTGAGTCCCAGCCTGAAGGGGGATGCATACATCCTTGCTATGTCCACATATCTATCGGCGGCGAGATGATGAACCTCATCTGCGAGCAGGAACCTGAACCTGTTTCCAAGGGTTTCGGCCATTAGGTAAGCCGAGTCATAGGTGCTGACCGTAACATCCCGTATGTCCTTCTCCCCGCCACCAATCTGGCCTATTTGCACATTGAAGACTTTTTCAAGCCGATCCCTCCATTGCTGCACCAGCTCGATGGTTGGAGCAATGACCAGAGTGCTTGTCGACAGCCTGGATATGGCCTCAATTCCCACATGGGTCTTCCCCGCCGCTGTGGGGAGCACTACGATGCCGGAGTAATTGTTCGATGTCCAAAGATCCACTGCCTGTTTCTGGTAAGGCCTAAGCTTCTCCTTATGTGAGAGAGATATTTTTGAATCTTCAAAAACGTGATCGTCTGAATCCGGCAGATTCCGCCTTAGGGATGCATAATAGTATCCCTCCGCAACGTACTGCTGAATCCTTTCATCGAAGACCACGTTGGGTGGAGTGACGGGGGACGATCCTTCAAGAATTATCCTGCCTCCGGAATAAGTCAATTTCATGAGATATTTAAGGAAAGCCGTTCCACATTTAAACATGTCCAGAAATCATCAGGGGATTATGGCAAACTTCTGGGTGTTCTCAATAGTTCAGCATGCTGCAAGCAAATGCGGCCATAGGAAGATTCAATCCAAAACATTTATTTCTTGATTGTTAAAGATTAAAAATGAAATGCACAGTTATCCTTGAAAGGGATGAGGACGGTTACTTCGTTGCAAGTGTCCCGGCATTGCCTGGATGTTTCACCCAGGGCAAGACCCTTGAAGAAGTGATGGACAACATAAAGGAAGCCATAGAGCTCTACATAAAAGATCTCAAGGAACACGGAGAAGAGGTCCCCGAAGACACCACCCAGGGCATTGTGGACGTAGAAGTGAATGCCTAAACTACCGGTTGTTTCCTCGGACGAGGTGATTAAGGCACTTTCCGAATTAGATTTTACTGTTTCAAGCCAGAGGGGAAGTCACATTAAACTCCGAAAGGGATTGACTTTTTCGTCAAATTCTTTTAACTCTTCCCTCATTTCACCCTTCACATCTTCCGCAAGTTCTTTGAGCCGATCTGCTATCCCCGCATTCTAAGTCATTACACAAACCCGTATTTTCGGCTACATATGCGAAATCTGAATATAATTTCATTCGAGGGCCTCCAGAAGATCACCTAATGTCTCAGGAGACCTATAAAATTCTTCTTTGTACACATCAATTGCTTGTTTGAGTATGTTTTCCGTTAATCCGAGATTTTTGGCTTTTTTATGGGATGAGGATCTGGTTCTATGAGTTCCTATTTTGCCCATATTGAAACCTTAAAAACTTTTGAAAAAATTAATTGAAAAAATTCTGTTAGTAAATCACGTATCCGGGCAGCCCCATCTTGTGAAAAACCATATGATTCCTAGTTTTGTCTTTGTAAAGTTGAATGACGAAATTGACTTTTGATCTCTCTTTATAAATTTAGCAATGTGATATACAAAAGGGATCATGTTGTTATTAAAGTTAAGAAAAGGCACAAAAGTTCTGGATTCACTGACGATATAGATAACTTATAGAGATGAGGAAAGCAGTTTGTCTTACTTTGAATTGCTTAGAAAAGGGTAATGAAATGATTTTCAATTCGGTGTACCAACGACATAAGTAAGGGGCATATTCACGTAATACACTCCACCATTGGCATCAAGCTGGGTTTGACTTGAGGCCTGGAATATATTCACATTCAGATTGCTACCAGATGTCCCACCAAGTGCCTGATTACCAACATTAACCGTATTGTACTGCATTTGAAGAGTCGTAGAGTAACTGATAGATGAAAAAGCTGACAGAATTGCAAGATCAAGGGATGCACCAGCCAGGGCTTCGTTCACAAGATCAACTGCGTCAGCAGCACTACTGGCTCCTGGTATCACACCTGCTGCAGTTGCAACAGCCAAACCTAGCCCTATTCCCGCCATGGTTACCGACACGGCATTTACGGCTGACTGTTCAGCACTAGCCGCACTTGTATATCCAGAAGCTGCCCCTGTGAACGACCACTGAGAATAAGTCTGACCTGGAGACAGAGAAACCTGGCCATCTGAAGTGTGGGCCAGCGCGCCAAATATGGCATACCAGTAAGGGGAGTTTGCTACATTGGAAAGGAAAGTTTCGTACGGGTCAAAATTGCTGTTTGACACTCCAGTCACCGTAATGGAAGTGGTGGTCCCACCATTTACATACTTGCAGTAAGTTACCTCATCGTACTGATAAGTAATCTCTGTAGCCACCACGTGAAGTGTGACTGAAGGAATATAGATCATGCTTACGTTTTCGTTAGATTGCGGATAAGCGTTCATACTGGCAGAGCTTTCCGCAAAAGAATTATCAGTGCCACTCCACGATGGTGAAGAGGTCATGATAGAGTAAGATTGAAGCGTGTTCTTCGATGCGCTGTTGAACGACATCTCCAGTGAGCCGGAGAATGATGTGAATCCATAATTAAGCTCAGAATTGGAACCGGGAGCAAGTGTGGCAGACATCAATGGAATTTCTGTGTTTATTGTCTTGTCGTACGTGGTAGTGTAATCAGTCTGTGTTCTACATGAACCGGGACCTATGGTGCCAGCCGGAGTGGCCGTGGCGTTCACTGGAAACACGTCAGAAGGATGGGCGATATCAAAGGATATTGAAAGGTTGAAAGCTGAAAGAACTCCCGGAACAGAATTTAGAAATTCTGTCGACATCGGGTTGAATGGAATATTATTATAATATGAATACACATATAATAAATTGTTGTGTTCATACAGCAGGGACGCATACATCATGAGAGAGACTTGCTGGGTGTTATTCTGCATGTAATTTTTCCATTCTTTAACTATGGTGAAGAATTGGTCAGATAAATGACCCATTACGATTCCCTGAGCATTTGCATTTCCTTGAAACAACCTTACCTCATATGGGTTGTTGGTTTGATTGACATCAGAAAGATTGAATGTGTGAGAGGAGTTCAGGGATGTGGGAACTGGAGAGAAAATCGCAACTGTTACGTTGGATAGGTTCAAGCCTGACCCGGGCCCAGAAATAAATGGACTGGCGTTCTCATTCAGTATTTGGGTTCTCACTTCAATTTGCGGGCCAGGTGCTACTGATTTACTAGCATGATCAATATAGTATGCACTCAAGGGAATGGAAAAAGATAACACGGCCAAAATTGAAATTATAATGACAACAGCCTTGCGATTAAATTCCATTTGAGTAATATAAACTGTTTAGATAAAAAAATCTCGTAGCTTTTTAATTGAAAAAGGAACTAAAAATGAGTGAGAAAATAGACAAAATATTTAGCATTAGACCTTTTTTTGCAATTTTTCAAAGGAGGATCTGAACCCCTGTTCACATATAGATTAAATCTTAGTTATTTTGACATATCTCTATAAAATCAATGTCCGTTGTAGAGAGTGATGGTAAAGGATTCTGTCCAAAAATCCTGCATTCGGGCAGCCCCATCTGTTCTGTGTCCGGATTCATGCTTTGTGACCAATTCCGTCATTTTTCCACTTCCTTGAAATATCTCTCCCAAGCGGGATTTAACCACCTCCGCAACCTCATGTTGTGTGACATGGGTGTAACGCTGTCTTGACATTAATGATCTTAGGATGAGATTAGCATTATCGAATCTAATACATTTTTTGTGAAAGAAGAAAACAACTTTTTTTCAATGAGTTTGCATGGTGCTATAGGATTTGGACAGGAAGACTGGACATGTTGTAGTCTGGCTGCTACGCGGATAGATGTCATTGTCACTGAACTTGGTAACTAATATATTTAAAAAAAGTACCAGAGTTGATCAACTATAGACTGCTATCGTATTGTTGTATTCCAAATTCACTGTTCTTGACTGGGATGGAAATTTATATGGCCCGAGGGTATTGAATATTGTAAGGGTGAAGTTGAAATAGAAATTGTGGTATCCTGGGTATTGACCCAATGCATTATAGACCTGAAATGCGCCAACATTTGAATTAACTACAACTAACAGACTATCGCAGGAAATGCTGTAAGATGGATGAATGTCGACTCCCAGTCCTTGAGGGGACACAAGCGTCAACATATCTATTGAAAAAGGAACGGATGTGGAACTCCTTATGCCACTTGGTAATAACTGCCATACATCCAAAATGACCAAGTCGCCTGGGCTGTTCGGAGAATTGACGACGACAGGGTTTAAACCGTTGAAAGGCTCCACAACATAGACATATGAAATGTTTTGTAAACCTAATGAGAAATTTATGTAGCCTTTTGCAAAGCTGTAATGTGCCCCCGAACTAAATAATGTATTAAAGTCTGGTGATAACTCTTTATCAGTGACCGGTGAAAGTTTATAGGTATTAGTGGAGAAATTAACTAATGAAAGAGAAAGAAAAATAGAAAAGAGAAGTGACGCTGATAACACAGCGATTATTTTCTTTTTCCTATTTGAAAGCCCCATATTTGACCCCTAATAATATTGCCCCAAATAGAGCGGTATTGAGACAGATGAGGTATAATAAGAATCATATTTAGGTTCAGCTAAGTCTCCTACTATTATTTTCATGGAACTCGAATAAGTGAAATAATTTAAGACTGCGTTAGAACTTGTCGAACTTGTTGGTGCACCAACTAAGTAGGAAATTCCATCGTAGAAGTTAAAGATAAAGTCTGGTGTTTCACTCAAACCGCCTGTATTGAGGTATAATTGATCAATAGAAGGGTTGCCATTAACATTGAGTATATTGTTTTGGGCATAAGGGGAAAAAGACATAGACTGGAATAAGAGTACACCGATAGCAGCCATTATAGCCGACCCTCCAAGTGAATATTGGGCCAATAGCACTGTTAAAGCGCTCCAAAGCGCGTACTCAGCCGGCCCCCAGTCATTTGATACGTTCGTTTGGGCCCCATCGTCCATTGATGTAACTGACTGATACACGTAAGTTCCACTTGAACCGATTGAGTTTCCATCCCAAATGACATGTTGCGTAAAATTTGATACTGCTATACTAGTTGAAGACCCGTTCACAAAGGACGATTCGAAAAGAAAGGTTATGCTTGAACCTCCAGACCAAGGAGTATTTTGGGCAGACTCTACTTGGATCGTCTGATAACCTATAACATTTGAAGAGCTATCGTATAATCTAGAAGTAGTTGCTGCATCAGTAGGGTAACTATTGCTCCCAGAAATGGATAGAATATCATACACTTTTATCACCTGATTCACCTGTGACGGCGTACCTGGTCCCCAATAACCCCCATACTCCATCTTCACGCCAGTATAAAACCCGGGAACTGCTGACCATTTATAGTCATAGGTACCGGTTGAAGTCACAGTTTTTTGGAAAAGGAAAGTCTGGTCCCCACCTGAAGTCAGTGCATAGAAATCCATTGTCACGTATGTAGTTCCATCTGGATTGTATGAGCCCATAGATGAAACATCCGCAGATATGGTTAACTCAGTTCCGGCTCCGAAAGTATTGGTGTTGCTACTCACACCAAGTAGGCTAATGGATGCTGTTGGTGGACTACCTGAGGATCCCCCGCCTCCACTTCCTCCACCGCCCCCTGGAAGTCGATCTGGTCTTATTACTGGATCAATGCTGGTAGTCTCGTTGCTGGATAGAGTAAATGGGCCAAATGGAAGAGATATTACATTATTCCTCGTGTCTGACATAAGAATTCCAGCGTGGAATAGAGACATTTCGCTCTTCCATGAGATTTGAATGTTGTGATCACCATATATCCATGACTGCGAACTTATGGGGACAAATACAGTTTTCTGAGAGGTAGGTAGATTGATAGAACCTCCTGAAAATCCGAAAGTACTTACTTGGTCACGATGATTCGTGGTTACCACAAAAGTTGCAATGTATGTTGCATTGTGAGTATTAAGATTCTTAATGGCTATACTTGCGTCTATATAGCCAGGGTAGAAGGAATAAATCTCAGCAATCCTGATCTGCGAATTGCTTTCTATTAATGCAGCTGAATTCTGTACTGCGTTTGTAATCCTTGTAATTCGGGAGTCGGTCAAATGCTCCGTTTTAAACCCATTGGGGGTGATCTGTTCTATGCTCCAGGCAACTTTGTCAGCGCTGTTTCCAAAAGCGATAAAACTCTGATTCCCCTTGAAGAATATTTTTTCATTTCCCATTTGGTACTGGCGAATATCACCATGGACCGGCGAGGCTGTGCTAATACTAGATGAGCGTTCTCTTAATTTCTATGCTATTACAGTTTCATCCATTTTGTAGGTCCACCTGAATATGACTGGTGACCTGTTCAGCTCATCGAAATACTGGTCTATGCGTTCTTTGAGCTCTTCA
>OFHI01000025.1_pt1 | contig 39231 bp, 36 predicted proteins | sample 1522021 | NCBI WGS metagenome assembly OFHI01 (sample SAMEA2464839, study PRJEB22497) | soil metagenome | biome: Grassland; feature: Farmland; material: Clay | place: Australia | collected 2013-02-01 | depth 1.4 m | reverse complement strand
ACCTTGAGACGGGCTATTGATAGATTAGTGGTCTCGGGAGAGATTAGAAAGCTGAGAGAGGACGAATACGGGAGATTTCGCATAAAGAGAGAGGATCAGGACCTGCGTAGAACCTATTACGTGTTTACAGAAAATGCAGCCACTTTGGCAATTTTTGTGGATGTTGTCAATAAAATACCGGAGATAATTGAGGATATCGGACAAAACGAAAAGAACGAAAGAAAGTTTAAAAGCGAGCAAATTGGACTGTATGCAACTGAGATAACAAAGGGAATTTCGAATGACTATTACGAGAAAATGGATGAAGAAGGACTCTTTAAACTGTACAAGATAGCAGAGCAAGGTAAAGAAGTCATAAAAGATGAAGGAGTCCTTATAAGACTTCTTGACTGGTGCTTGAGTAATCTTAAGACACGAAGTCAGACCTCTAATTTCAAAGGCATTGAGCTTGGTATGTACCTTGTAAATAGATTCAAGGAGCACTTTATTGCTCTGTCCAAGACAGAAAATGCAAATGATGCTAGCCTAGAGATTCAGGTTATGGGCGACATACTTATAATCTTGGGGAATTTATCTTACGAACCGCTCCAGGGTATTATTCTCGCTATGTTAGGCATCGATGAAACAAAGGTTGTGGGCTCTTCAGAGACTGAGAGCCTTTTGGAAGATATCAGAAAACTGAGGGATTCTATCAATCCACACTACTTCAGAGAAATGATACTTAAATCAACGCAAAACGCAAATCCGAGACCAGTTTATTTGTGTCAGATAATCAAAAATAACGTGGACAAAATATTCAAGAAGCAGGTTGAAGTGATTAGCTCCAAGCCTGAACTGGCTGATGCTCTCGGCACAATCAGAGAACATGCCAAGAATATATGAGATTCGGGAATAGCGCCACTATCACCATGTTTCATAACGTTTCTTCAAAACTTCGAACACTCCCATGATAAAAAAACTCGCTTTCTTGTACTGGTCGAAGGCATCGGCCTTGTTGTTGATGAAAGTATCTAAGTCAACCTTGCCTTTCAGGTTCAATTGCCAGCTTTGAGAATAAATTCTCAGATTTTCCATCGCAGAGTGAGCCATTGTGTTTCGTCTTTTAACGAATATACACTCGCTTGGTTTTAAATTCTTTTCGGCCTCGTCTTGCAATAAGTCTATAGGTGCTAGCTTCCGACTGACCTTATTCAGAGATTCCGAAAGAGATGGAATTTCTAGGTATTTCCAGGACCCTCCTTTAATGGCGTATTGAACAAGTCTTCCATTCCGGTGCCCGTATAGTTCGGTTTTTAGACCAATCTCTCCTAGAGGTTTTGGTTTTTTGATCTCATATTCTATTGCTGGTGTCAAACAATTTTCTTCCAGATCTCTCCATTGGTTTCCCTGAAGAATGAGCAATCCTTGGAGAACTCTTTCCACCGCCATAGATGATAAGATGATAGTTCCATTGAAGAATGCAAGCATGTAATCATTAGCAGCTTCCCTCATTAATTCTATTGAATCGTGACAGCGGTTCTGGACTTCATTTCTTTCTTCTTCATCAAGAGGAAATTTGAAAAGTCCGTATTCCCATGTCCGGTATATTCCTTGCATCTCGCCTAGGCGCTTCTTTATTGACTCATGACTCAATACATGGTTCGGCTCATCGGTATAGAAGAAGTTATCAAGACCGGTGAATTCACCATTCAATTTGAACATGCTTAAACCAAAGCATACGTGCTCAAAACCATTTTTCAGATATCAGGATATGAACCTATTTATATATGGACCGGTCGGGATTTGAACCCGAGACCTCCTGCTTGCAAAGCAGGCGATCTACCGCTGATCTACCGGCCCCTGCAAATTGCAGTAAGAACGTTATTAGAAGGTCCATTATAAATTTGTTCGGAATAGAATGCATTATCCTTTTGTCTCATCTGCCCGTAGACCCTCGTCAGGTGTTTATACCTAAATATGTTATGACACTACAAAGGCATGGGGAGACCAGGTTTTGGAAATAGATTTTCTTGACACGCTCGATAATAGTATGAATGAGAATCTTTACGATTATTTCTCAGTAAACGTAGACAGCATTCGCAGCCTAGCATTCAGGGAATCAACATCTCTTGATTCGATATGCAAAGATATACTGGAATGGGAACAAAACAATGACAAAAAGAACATCTTCCTGATAGATTCCTACAAGGAATCCAAGAGGAGCACTGCGGCTGCCTTCATAGCACTCAAACTGAAATCTGAAAAAGAGGATGTATTACTGGTCAGAAATGCCAGAGGTCTCAAAGTGGGCGCGAGAAGACGTAAAACTGGGGAAACAGGAAGACCCTTCATCTTCATTAATTATATTGAAGGGGGGCAGATTTCTGAAAAAGAAATCCAAAAGATCATTCTAAGTCTTGGAAAGAGACGGATAAGGGATATGCCTGTTGTGCTGTCAGTTCCCAGTATGTACTCTGAATTTTTCATACGGGAAGAGGATTCCCCAATTGTTGCCTATCCTCAGAACCCAATCAGCAGAGCCTTTGTATTGCTTGGAATTGTGGCCTTGATGACGCCGTTCTTCAACTTTCCATACATGCAGATACCGATAGGGGGAGGAAGTGCGGTAAATGATGCAGGATCAATAGCATTGGCGCTATTCATTTACGCACTAGTGCTCATAATTTCTTCTAGGAAACTACTGTCTAGAAAGAATACAGCACCTATAGCCATCGCCCTATCACTTTTCATTCTGGCAGATATCGTGGCGGCTCAGATGCTCATTCCAATACCCATGGGGATTCCGCGTGTAACTACATTACCAATCAATCTGCATATCACAGGGAATTTGGGGGACATCAGCCCCATCATTGTGATCACCCCGACACTCATGAAGATCGCATCTATAGCCATTCTACCAATGGGCTTCACGAATGGAAGAGGGCGGAAAATACTCACACTTGCTTTTCTTGCATCACTGCCAATAATCTATTTCTCTGCCGCTCTTTCCACAGTTTTTTTGGAGCTAATGCCTAGCATTTCAGCGATTCATGTCGCACAGTTTTCTACGCAGTACCCGCCATTGGCGGTGTTCTATGTCGGAAATGGAAACTGGCTCCTTGGTGCAGTAGCCGGATTGCCATCCGCAGCTCTGTTTTTCACATCTTATATCATCATAAGCGGCAACATGAAAGGTGAATTCATAAGAAGCCTCAAAAGAACCGGTAAACAGGGTAGCGCAGCATGAGCCTGTCCCCATCTCACGCAAGATCGCAATCCAAACAATAAATATGTTGAATTTATACGATAGTGGCAGCAAATGATCATAATAAAGCTCGGAGGAAGCATCATAACAGACAAATCTAGATACAAGACGTTCAGGAAAAGAATTACCGAGCACATAATAAAAGAACTCGCAGACATGGACGAAACAATGATTGTCGTTCACGGCGGCGGTTCCTTTGGACACATAATGGCAAGAGAGTATGAGCTCCCCGGAGGGATAACTGAAAAAAGAAGAATTGGAGCAGCTATCATACATAATGACATGGTGGAACTGAACCAGATGGTAACTTCCATTCTTATCGAGAACGGAATAAGTGCAGTCTCCATACCTCCATCCTCATATATCCTTGGAAACAGAAGAGATTACGACATATTCGACGCCTACCTTGATGCTGGCATGACTCCAGTCAGTTTCGGAGATGTATACCTGATGGGAGGGAATGAGTTCGGCATATATTCGGGAGATCAGATTATGCTTGATCTATCGGAAAGGCTGAGGCCTGAGCGGGCGATTTTTGTGAGTGATGTAGACGGCCTCTATGATAAGAACCCTAAGCTGCACAAGGATGCCAGGCTCCTCAGGAGCATATATGACGATGCAACGTTCGAATTGAGTGCCGCAGATGTTACCGGTGGAATCAAGAGGAAAATTGAGACAATGAAAAAGATGAAAGAATTTGTACCCGAAATATATATGTTGAACGGGGCTAAGCCGGAAAGGCTCAGGGAAATAGGAACCAAAGACTTCCTGGGAACAATGATATCATGATAGAAAACAGAAAGACGGAACACATAAGAATCGCGGAAAATGAGACTGTCACTTCTGACCATAATTACTGGGATGACATCCACGTTATTCATCAGCCCCTCCCCGAGGTGGATTTTGACAATATTGACACCTCCGTAGGCCTGCTTGGAAAGAAACTTGACTATCCCATCATAATATCTTCTATGACCGGTGGGACACAGCTGGCCAAGAAGATAAACTCAAACCTCGCGGCTGCAGCAGAAGAGTTCGGCCTTGCCATGGGAGTGGGAAGCATGAGGGCCGCAGTGGAGAAAAAGGAGCTTGCGGACACCTTCTCGGTGATAAATGATTACAAGATGAGGGCAAGAATAGCAAACATAGGTGCCCCCCAGCTTATCAAGCAGGGGAAACCGGCATTCACAGACAAGGATATAGAATACGTTTTCAACCTGATAAATGCGGATTTTCTTATTGTTCACTTCAACTTCCTTCAGGAAATGGTGCAGCCTGAGGGAGACAGAAATTCTGAGGGAATACTGAAAAGGGTTTCGGAGATAGCGCAAAGCTACCCAGTCATAGCAAAGGAGACCGGGAACGGCATATCCAGGGAAGCTGCCATTCAGCTTAAGGACGCAGGTGTGAAGGCCATAGATGTGGGAGGCCTTGGCGGGACATCATTTGCAGCAATAGAGTATTACAGGGCCAAAAGCTCAAACGACGAAGAGAAAATGCACACCGGTCTATCCTTCTGGAACTGGGGCATTCCTTCACCTGCAGCAATAAACCACTGTCTTCTGGGGTTGCCCGTTATAGGTAGCGGAGGCTTGAGAAATGGCCTTGATCTTGCCAAGGCTGTAATGGTAGGCGCCACTGCTGGAGGCTTTGCAAGGCATCTACTGAAGAATGCAGACACATCTTTCGACGAACTGAAAAAACAGATATCATTTCTAATCCGTGATTTCAAGATTGCAATGTTCCTCACTGCTTCAAAAAATGTTGAGGATTTGAGGAATGCCAGGCTCTTCATCACTGAACCGCTTAAGTCATGGTTCAACTATTATCGGAAGTGAGCAAGATGGATGAAGACGAGGAGATTCCCCAGGAATTTCAGACAAATCTCAAATGCCCGTCTTGCGGGGAAGACCTTTACCTGATATTCTACAACACTCAGATAGCATACGAGGAAGGTGTGAGTATCGAGACCTATTACTGCAAGTCATGCCTTTTCAAACAGAGTGCTGTAGCACCTATGGAGCGGCGAGATCCGGTGAGGACAACCCTTAAGCTGAGGAGCCAGGACGACCTCCGCGTTGTTGTCTACAGATCGACAGAGGCCGTTTTGCAGATTCCGGAGATAGAAGCAGAAGTGCTTCCCGGTAAGTCAGCCACAGGCGAGATCACAACGGTCGAGGGGATACTTAGCAGGATCCTTGAGAAACTGGATATCATAGGTGAAGACGCGGAAGATCCTGAGAAAATGGAAAAAATAAGAAATGTCCTGGAGGGGATCCTGAACGGGAACGCACCCGAAATGACAATGATCATTGAAGACCCGTCAGGAAAAAGCAGGATAAACAGTTCAAGGGCTAGCAGGGTAAAGCTCGGGCCCTGATTGTTCAAAATCCTTTGTAGTATGTTTTCATCCCGGACTTCGTGCTTAATGTACTCTTGGAGATAGCTTTTCCTTCTACTAGGGATTCCAGTATGGAACTTATTTCATTCCTGTCCTCATCTGAAGCTTTTTCCGGACTCCCGAAGAATGCCGTAAGAATCTGATTCTCTGTAAAGCCGCTCCTGTTGTTCTGAGTGAGAAATGTCAGAACGCCTGATTTAAGCGATTCAATGCTGCTATTCATGATTTTTAGCACCTGCCAGGGGTAATATCTGGCTAAACACTTCTGGTTTATTTAACATTTGTCGGAATTCATTACCGATTCCAATCAATATTTTAATGAGATTTGAAATTGGGAATGATCTGGAGAATGTTACGAGTAACCCGCGTTTCAGGGTTTAAACAATAGAAATTCTTCTAAATTTATAATTGTTAAATACATCCTTTTTTTCATCCCTTACTGATAAGGTATCTATACCTTTATGGATAGTTGTTGGGGTCCTGAATATGAGCTAATTTTGCGTATATGCAGATCACTTTTATATAACCCACTTCAATGATAGTTCGGTGAAAATTAAATGGCAGTTGATTACACGTCAGCTTTACTCGCTATAGCTGCATCCATTTCAATAGCCGGCGGTCTGATCGGAACTGGAATGGCTCAGCAGGGAATCGGAGCTGCCGGAATGGGAATCATTGCAGAAAAGCCGGAGAAGTTCGGCCAGGTTCTGTTCTTTTTCGTTATTCCGGAGACGCTTTGGATAATTGGATTTATTCTGGGTATAATTCTGCTGTTGAGAATTTTCTAGAGGTTCGGACAATGCCTCTTGAGGACATTCTACAGGAAGTGGAAAAAAGGAAGGACCAGGAGATCAAGAAGATCTCCGAAGAGTACGAAACCAAGATCGGCAGTGTGAACTCAGAGGTTGAAGAAGAGCTTCAGAGGCTTGAGGCGTATTACTCCAGGAAATTGGAAGAGGATTCCAGGGCCCTAAGGGAGAGGGAGGTGGAACTCGCCAAAATGGAGGCCAAAGGCCTGGAAAGAGAAAAGATTTCTCAGCTTATGAATAATGCACTGCAACGAGCAGATTTTTTCCTTAGAAATATTGCAGACACCAGGGAATATTCTCAGATACTCAGGAAGATGGTCAATCTCAGCATGGAGATACTTGGCGAAAACTGTATTGTTCATGCAAGAAAGGCAGACCTATCATTTCTTCAGGACATGAACAGGATAAGGATCGCCAAGGATCATATCAAGGAGCCCGGGATAATAGCAGAATCTTCAGATGGAAATAGAGAGCTTGATCTGACCATCGGAACTGTTATGGACGATCTTAGGGAGAAAATATCCCTTGAATTTGTAAAACATCTGGGAGAGGATTAATGGACCCTACCTATGCAGGAGCGTATGGCCGTATAAAGGCTTACACAACCGATTTTCTTAGACCTTCTTTCGTCGAGGACCTTAAGCACATCGACGATCTGGAGGAGATAACAAGGCAGTTGTACAACACTTCATACAGGGAGGACATTGATGCCCTTTCTGCCCTCTACAAGAACCCTGTGCTTCTAGAGATGGCAATAAACAGGCATCTGATAACAAAAAACAAGGTTGCCCTTTTTGCGCCCCCACCAGCATCAAAAGACCTCATCAAGGCGTACCTCTCAAAATGGGACATCCAGAATATAAAGTCAATAATGTCTTCGAAATACCTCGGGTATACAATAAAAGAGTCCGAGGCTTTCCTCATAAGCTTCAGGGATGTTCCCATGGGCATTTTTGGTGGAACAATGAGCCATGAGGACTTCAGGATCATGCTCTCAATGGGCTCAATAGAAGACATGATAAACTATCTTCTTAAATTCGGGTACCAGCCTATTCTTCAGCATCTGGAGATTTACAGAAAGACAAAAGATGTTTCAATGCTTTATTCATCCCTTGACGCATTCTATTATTCCAGGCTCATGTCCCTGCTCAAGTTCTACAATGGGGATGAGGGCCCACTGATCAGATTCTTCAGGGAGGAAATTGACAGCAATAACATAATGGTGCTGCTTAAGGCAAAGGACCTTGATGTGGGGGTTGACCGGATCTCCAGCTTTGTGATACCTGGAGGCACATTGTCAATGGACGATCTGAAGGAACTGTTCTCACTTCCGACTGTTGAAGATGTTCTTGCAAGGCTTAAGGACAGGTATAATTTTGAAGAGGAACTCAGGGTCTACAACCTAGAGGGAACTCTGGGGCAGTTCGACACCAGAATGAAAAAGGAAAGGCTTGAAAAATACCTTCCAACCTTCGAATCACAATCCCTCTCGATAGGTTCGATCTTCTCACTTCTCCTGAGGGCTGAAATAGAAAGGGAGAATTTACATTCAATTGTGTATGCAAAGACGTACAAGCTTGACCCTGAAAAACTGGGCAACATAATAATTCTGAGGTAGGTGCTTAATGGCAAAAGAGCAGGTTGGAAACATAGCTGTAGTGGGCGAGCGTGCCTTGGTTCTAGGATTCAGGCTCATAGGTGTCGAGAATTCCTTCATGGCTGAAGGAAAGAAGGGAGTTGAGAAGCTCCTTGAACTTTACAAATCAAAAAAATACTCACTTATTATGGCTTCAGAAAACATAAAAAGTGATATGGACAGAAAGATGTTGGATACAATAGAGACTTCCACGAACCCACTAGTGGTTTTTATTCCCCTTCCAGGCGGAAAGGAGGAGGAATCGGTCTCGGAGCTTGCAAAGAGAATTCTTGGAGTAGATATCAGCGGGTGAAAAAATGGGAAAGATAATTCGTGTTTCAGGTCCAGTCGTAATCGCGGAAGACCTAGAGAATGCCAGAATGTACGATGTCGTAAGAGTAGGAGACCTCGAACTTGTTGGCGAGATAATCAAGATATCCGGAGGAAAAGTTACTGTTCAGGTGTATGAAGACACGAGTGGCATGAGGCCAGGGGAGAAAATAGAAACCACAGGGAGACCACTCTCTGTGGAATTGGGGCCAGGCCTTCTCAAGTCCATCTATGATGGTATTCAGAGGCCTCTTGACGTTATCAGAGAGCAGACAGGAGACTTCATCAGGAGAGGTTACACAGCTCCACCACTGGATGAGAAAAAGAAATGGCACTTCACTGCGACAGCCAAGCCTGGCGATGAAGTCAAAGAAGGCCAGATAATAGGTGAAGTTCAGGAAACCGGGATCATAACCCACAAGGTTATGGTTCCATTCGGAAAATTCGGCAAGATTAAGGAGATAAAGGATGGAGACTACACCCTGAGTGATGTCTTTGGCACTCTTTCAGAAAACAATGGCTCTGATGTGCCACTGAAGCTGAAACAGGAATGGCCAGTCAGAAGCGCCAGAAGAGTGCTGAGGAAATTCCCGCCTGAGACGCCACTGATTACAGGGCAGAGAGTAATTGACACGTTCTTCCCGGTTGCAAAGGGAGGGACGGTGGCAGTTCCGGGACCTTTCGGAAGTGGAAAGTGCGTAACAGGAGATACACCTTTACTTATGGGTGATGGTTCTGTAATTCCGATAAAGGAGCTTTATGAAAGGTATGAAAGCAGAGGAATGAGGTCCACATCAGGTAACGAAGAGATTGTTAGGCTCAAGAAACCAATAGAAATGCTCTCTTTCACTGAAGGCAAGATAAAGAAAAGCAAATCATCCCTTCTCTACAAGGGAAAAAGCGATTCAGTTGTGAGGGTAAGGACAAGGACGGGAAGAGAGGCCAGGGTGACACCAGTCCATAAACTTTTCAAATTGAATGGAGATGGAGAGATTGTCGAAACACAGGCGAAAGATCTGTCAGTAGGAGATTACATAGTTTCTGCAAAGAATACTGAGATAGAATCCAAGGACCAGCCGATAGATATCTATGAAATGGGAAATGCCAGAGTATTCGACGCTGACATCAAAACATACATAGGGCAACTTCTGAAAGAATCCTATTCAAAAGGAATAACTATAGATCTGCCTCCAATAACAAAGCATAGCCTGGGCAGAAATGAAAAAAGCGTGCACCCAAAACTCTCCTGGATCAAAGAGATATGCACCAAGATGGCAAGACCTCTACCTCACCCGAAGCTTCTCATCGGAGATGGGAAAAGCACTCCAGTTCGGATTCCAGAAAAGATGAACGATGGGCTGGCTGAATTCCTCGGATACTACATATCTCAAGGCTATGTGCGCGGGAACGAAACAGTAGTATTTACGAACAGGGACGAAAAACTCCTCGAAAGGTTCAAAAAACTTGCATTCGATCTTTTCGGCATAATCGGTTTGATGGAATGCCAGGAAGGAAAGATACCGAAAGTTCTCCTGCACAGCAAAATTCTGGTAGGTTTCCTGGAAATTCTTGGAACAGGAAACAATGCATATTCCAGGAAGGTCCCAGACGTACTTATGAGGTCAGGCAACTCCAGCATATCCTCTTTCATGATATCATACTTCATGGGTGGCGGCTCGTTCAGCAATAGCACGGTAGAGTTCGGCACTGCAAGTAAGTGGCTATCAGCTCAGCTATCTTACATCCTTTCCAGATACGGAATAATGAATACGATGGCAACCAGGAATGACAATGACAGGGTTTACCACAGTATATGTGTCAGGGGAATCGCAAATCTTGGTAAGCTGCTGAGCTTGTTCAATACAGACCATATAAAGGTGGAGAAAATTTCGGATTATGTCAAAGGAAAAAATTCCGCGTACGATTCCATAGACATCGTGCCTATTTCCGGAGAGGTCACCAGTGAGCTTCACCGAAATGCAGCATACTCAGAACACCTCAGTGAGGGCATAGAGATATCAGACTACATCGGAAATGTCGAACAGATGGGGGCAGGTACCTTCAGGAGTTCCTCAAAAGCGATCAGCAGATCCTCCGGAAATCTTCTTCAAGAAGAAAGTCCTGAAAACCTTGCTAGCTCCCTAGACTATGTATTTTTTGACAGGATAGCTGAAATTGAAGAGATATCAGGCCCGTTTGATGTTTACGATGTCTCGCTTCCGGATTATGGAATGAATTTTGTCGGCGGCTACGGTGGAATTATTCTTCATAACACAGTTGTCCAGCATCAATTGTCCAAGTGGGCAGATAGTGACATCGTCGTTTACGTTGGTTGCGGGGAAAGAGGAAACGAAATGACTGAAATTCTTACAACTTTCCCAGAGCTTGAGGACCCTAGGAGCGGAAGACCGCTTATGGAGAGGACAGTTCTCATAGCAAACACATCAAACATGCCTGTAGCCGCCAGGGAAGCAAGTATCTATACAGGAATAACGATAGCTGAGTATTACAGGGATATGGGTTATGATGTGGCCCTTATGGCAGACAGCACATCAAGATGGGCAGAGGCATTGAGGGAAATCTCAGGCAGGCTCGAAGAAATGCCCGGAGAAGAAGGCTACCCTGCTTATCTCGGGCGAAGGCTTTCTGAGTTCTATGAAAGATCTGGAAACGCCCTTGTTGTTTCAGAAGGAGAAAGGCAGGGGTCCATCACTATCGTAGGTGCAGTATCGCCTCCGGGAGGGGATATATCTGAGCCAGTTTCGCAGAACACTCTCCGTGTTACCAGGGTTTTCTGGGCGCTTGACTCCTCCCTGGCTTCAAGGAGGCATTTCCCCTCGATAAACTGGCTGAACAGTTACTCACTCTATCTTGACACACTGAAGGAATGGTATGGGAAGAACATCTCAAAGGACTGGAATGATCTTTATTCTGAAGCTATGGGAATCCTGCAGAAAGAATCCGAACTGCAGGAAGTAGTTCAGCTGGTAGGGTATGATGCACTTCCGGAAAAGGAGAAAGCTGTCCTTGATGTTGCAAGGACAATCAGGGAGGATTTCCTGCAGCAGAGCGCCTTCGATGAAGTTGACACATACTGCTCAATGAAGAAGCAGTACCTCATGCTTGACTCAATACTGAAACTGGGAAGGAAACAATCCGAATCTGTAGACAGGGGTCTTTCAATGAACGCAATTCAAAGCCTGCCCGTCAGGCAAAAGATCTCGAGAATGAAGGAAATTAAGGATGACAATTTTGAAGATTACTACAACGAGATACAGGCAGACATCAAGAACCAGTTCAGCAGCCTTCTGGAGGTGCAGTGAAAATGCCGTCAGTCAGCTATAAGTCAATTGCAGAAATAAGCGGGCCGCTTATCTTCGTTGAAGGTGTGCCGAATGCCGCCTACAACGAGCTTGTAGAAATAACACTGGGCAACGGTGAGAAGAGGACAGGCCAGGTTCTTGACACAAGGAAAGGAATGGCCATCGTTCAGGTATTTGGCCAAACTTCCGGAATGGACACAACGAACACAAGAATAAGGTTTTCAGGCAGCACTGCCAGAGTTTCTATCTCGGGAGACATGATGGGCAGGATCTTTAACGGCCTCGGTGAGCCTATAGACAACGGTCCTGAGATAGTCAGCAAAGAGAAAATCGAAATTGTGGGGGACTCAATAAATCCGTACTCAAGGGAAGAACCCTCAGAGTTCATTCAGACAGGAATATCAACAATAGATGGTATGAACACCCTGGTAAGGGGGCAGAAGCTTCCAATCTTTTCAGCCTCAGGACTCGCCCATAACCAGCTTGCCGCACAAATTGCAAGACAGGCGAAGGTGATTGGGAAAGAAGAGGGATTTGCTGTCATATTCGGTGCCATGGGTATAACCAGCGAAGAGGCAAACTATTTCATCAATGAGTTCAGGAGCACAGGGGCCATTGCCAGGTCAGTAATGTTCCTGAATCTCTCATCAGACCCGTCCATGGAAAGAATCGTGCTTCCACGGGTAGCACTCACAACAGCCGAATATCTGGCATACGAGGAGGGAATGCATATTCTAGTCATTCTGACGGATATGACAAATTACTGTGAAGCGTTGAGGGAAATATCATCCGCAAGGGAAGAAGTCCCCGGAAGGAGGGGCTATCCCGGTTATATGTATACCGACCTCAGCACGATTTACGAAAGAGCAGGAAAGATAAAGGGAAAGAACGGCTCGATAACACAGCTCCCGATACTGACGATGCCGGGCGATGATATCACGAACCCGATCCCGGATCTTACTGGATACATTACCGAAGGCCAGACAGTGCTATCAAGAGACCTGCAGAGGAAGGGAATATATCCCGGAATAGATGTTCTCCCCTCACTTTCCAGGTTGATGAACCAGGGAATAGGAAAGGGCAGAACACGAGAGGATCACAGAGGAGTTGCTGACCAGCTATATTCAGCATACGCAAGTGGAAAAGACCTGAGATCTCTAAGCGCGATTGTAGGCGAGGAGGCACTTGGCGCAAACGACAGGAAGTACCTGAAGTTTGCAGACGATTTCGAGCTGAAATATGTTAACCAGGACATATACGAGGACAGGACAATAGATCAGACTCTTGATCTCGGCTGGGAACTTCTTTCTGAGCTCCCGGAAGATGAAATGAAGAGGGTCAAGAGGGATCACATAGAAAAGTACGGGAAGTGGAAAAAGGATTAAGAATGCCGTCGCAGGATGTAAGACCAACAAGGATTGAACTCATTCGAACTGGCAGGAGGGTAAAGCTTGCCAGAAAAGGCCTTGATCTGCTCAAGATGAAGAGATCATCCCTTGTGATGGAATTCTTCAACATCAGCAGGCAGGTCAAGGGAATGAGGGAGGACCTGAGGAAGGATGTTGGGGAGGCCATAAGCACACTGAAAATGGCTGAGGTCCTGGAAGGCACCATGACTGTTGAGCGCATTGCATTCATGTCAGCGGATTCAAGTGTCGGAATAGGCTCGAAGAACATCATGGGCGTCAGGATTCCAGAGCTCACCGTCAATTATGCGCAGACAATTCTTTCGGAGATGTATCGCGTCGTATCGGTGCCCGCACCGGTGAACGATGCAATAAAGAAATTTGAAAAAATATTCAGGTTTATTGTTGAGATTGCAGAGAAGGAAAACTCTATGAGAAAACTCCTCTATGAAATAGACAGGACCAAGAGGAGATCGAACGCGATTGAAAACATACTGATACCGGATCTTGTCCAGACCCAGAAAAGGATAAGGATGAGGCTGGATGAACTGGAGAGGGACACTTTCACCACTCTCAAGATCATTAAAAGGAAGATTACTGAAAGGGCGGAGGCTGAGGAGAGTTGAACAGGTACTACAAGCCCAAATGGAAGGTCCAGCAGCAGAACATCCCTTCGGAAACGCTCAAGAGCAACCGGAATCTCAGGAAGTTCCTAAGGATACGAAAAACAATATTCATGTTCAACATCGTAGTGTCTGCTATTGTCCTGGCTTTTATTTTGGCAGGGGTGCTCTAAATGACTGAGGATTTTGAAACACTTAAGGTAATTCGCGACAAGGAGAAGTCGGCCGATGAAGAGGTTGAAGAATTTCTCCAGTCGCAGAAGAAGAAATATGAAGATGCCAGAACGCGCGGCACTTCACAAGTAGAACGCAAAAGGGAAGAGCTTGAGAATCAGTACAACCGGAAGATGGAAGAGCTGAAGAGGGAGCTTGAGACCAAGAGGCTTGAAATTATTGAGGAAGGGGAGGCAAAGGCCACTACTATCAGGCTGAGCATCTCTGACAAGGACATTGAAAAAATAGTGCTGGATGCACTCAACCAATACCTGGAAGATTGATATGGCACTGTTCCCTGAAAAAATGGCACGGGTAAGGATAATAGCGGCAAATTCTGTCAAGGACACCATAGTGTCAGCACTTCACGATTATGGAATAATACAGCTTGAGCCCGTTTCTGAGGAGATTTCAAAACTTCTGCAGCAGGGAGCAACAAATCATTATTACAAGGAACTGAACAGCCTTCTCCAGAAATTCAGGGGCATGGAGACTCAACTGCCAAGGAGAAAGGTCTCGGGCAAGAAACAGTTCGAATCAATCGAAGAACTCCTTAAAGAAGCATCCACCGTGAAGGTTGAAAACGACATCAGGATGCTGAGAGAAGAGGAGGGGGACATACTCACTGAGATCAGGGAGATAGAGCAGAGGCTTTCGGCAGTGAACTTACTGAAGCACCTGGACTATGATCTGTCGGTTTTCAACAACAAATACGTTGCATCTTTCATTGTCAAGAAGGAGAAAAACAGGAATTTCAAGGAAATCGTTGAATCCTCTCTTGCAAATTCCAAGGTTCTTGACCTCGGGAATGACTATGTTCTGATAGCTGTGCCTGAGGAGAAGGATTCTGATCTAGCCCAGATTGCCAGCAGGCAGAACTTCAAGCTTATACATGTTCCAATGATGACCGGCAGGCCTAGTGAGTACCATGATTTTCTTAACGTGAAGCTCAGTGAGAATCGAAGATCACTGAATCAGTTAAGGACAGACATCAATGAGCTTGCAGACCGGGTCTACGCTATAATTGCACAGCTGAGGGAGGCCCTTGAAATAGAGGTTAAGAAGATGGAAGCATCAGAGAAGCTTTCCTCGACAAGGGACACCTTCGCCATGGAGGGCTGGATCCCTGAAAAATACTTCTCTCCACTTAAGCAGAAGCTTCATGAACTGACTGAAGGAAGGATGATTTTCAGAAAGGTCGATACGAACGAAATGCCCCCGACTGTAATGAGCAATCCAGGAAGGTTCAAAGTGTTTGAATTCTTCGTAAGGTTTTACTCCCTGCCCCAGCACGGGGAAATAGACCCTACAATGATCTTTGCCATTGTGTTTCCGGTATTCTTCGGCCTCATGGTTGGAGACTGGGGATACGGCCTGACCATTCTTGGGATCTCACTTTGGATGATTCACAGAATCAACAATCCGGTTAGGAAAAGCCATATTCCAAAGCTCCTGTCAAGGTTCGTCCTCACCATAATGGGCCCGGAGTCTCTCAAGACACTCGGTAAAGCCCTTATTCCCGGTGCGATAGTTGCAATAGCGGTAGGGCTGCTATTCAACAACTTCTTCGGATTCCCGCTTCTTCCATACACTGTCTTTGCTGTAAGCACTGGATTTGGCGGCACTACTGTATACGGTTTCCCGCCAACCGCCACGGAACTGTTCAGCGTTGACTTCATGGTGAGGAAACTGCTGTTATTCTCCGGTTATATAGGATTGGGCATGGTATCTCTCGGCCTTGTCTTCGGAATGGTAAACAGGATCAGGTTCAAACAGACAAAGGAGGCAGTGGGCAAGCTAGGATGGCTTGTTTTCGCCTGGGGAATTGCACTTCTTGGCCTTGCGCTAATTCATGGGCAGGCTTCCTTCAATTTCTCGCAGAGCCCTGCAACTCTAATCTATGTAATCATGCTTGTAGTGGGGCTGGGCCTGATCATCGCAACGGAAAAGGCACAGGGAGGCATGGAGATACCATCAATCATCAGCCATATTCTTTCGTATACAAGGATCCTGGGAATCCTCCTGGCTTCGGTCATCCTGTCGCAGATCATCGACCTGATATTCCTGAAGGGAGTAAACAAATCCCCGGAACTGGCCGTGGTCGGGGTGATAATTCTCGTATTTGGCCAGCTTTTCAACCTTGTAATAGCGGTGTTTGAACCTGGAATTCAGGGAGCGAGGCTTATTTACGTGGAGTTCTTCTCCAAGTTCTTCACCGGGAACGGAAAGCTTTTCAGGCCCTTCGGCACGAGAAGGACGTTCACGGAAAGGACATTTGAGCTCGAGGCTCCAAGGGAATCCGGAAGGAATTCAGGGAAAAGGGGAGCGGCAGCAAAGCAGAACCAGTAGCGCCCACAGTCATTAAAATAATTATCTTTTCACATACAGCAACATATATTATTCAGATCCAGCTAGACGATTATGGCAGATGAGAAAAAAGACGAAACAATTATAGAGAGCTTCCTGAGAGCTGTGGAAAACACAAAGAGCACAACAGAGCTTAGTTTTGAAAACCTTGAGATTGGCATATCATCAATTCAGACCAAGATCAATGTAACAGGCAGGATCAGCATTGTTGTAAGGCCGATGCATGAATGATCTGGCGGAGACACTTGCAGCCTGTGCACTCTCCTCACTTATATCCGGAAAAGTAGGAATAAGATTCAACCAGGAAGATCCGGTCGAGATCGAAGCCTCTGGGGGAATCATTACAGTAAGAATCACAGAGAAACACCTTTCAAACATAATGTTCGAGGGGATAAAGCACAGATTCTCTGAACTCGGGAACATAAGCCGCATTGCTGAGGCACTCAACAGATCTTCAAGGCGGCTGGACCTTGAAATTGAGGGCAGGAAGATATTCTCTATGGGAAAAGGGGTCAGCTCCAGGCTCGGGAGTGAAAAAGTGTATTTCTCGAACATCCTCAAATCATTCAGGCACTGATCCCTGCTATTCTAGAATTTAAGCTTAAAATCCAGCTCTGCGTGAAGAAAAGTTTATACGTTATAAACGGAATCTGAAACCGTATGGAGAAGACTGAAGAAGACTGGGCTGGCAACCTTACTCTGGAAGGCTGGCTTCTTGAAATGGCCTATGCAGCGCTTTGTGTGTCCAGGGGAGAAAATGTCGTGCCGCGTTATGAGACCCTGGGAGTTATCCATGATGTCCTTCTAGAGGAGAACGAGGGGTACGTTTTCTGTGAATGTGTTGGCCAGGACGGCATAAGCATGGACAAGCTCAATCTTTTCGAAGACTCCATCATAACGCTCAACTCACGATTCAGGGATTTTGACAGCGAGAAACACGTTGTCTCAGCCAGGCTTGTAACAACATCGGACCCGTCTGAATGGGACCAGCCTCAGCAGGAAAGGCTTGAAGAGATAACCAGGAAGCTAGCTGAGAACTCAGTAGGGCTCAGGATCGAATCTGGAAAGAGACTGCTCTATGATCTGATATCAAGGTCGATCATAGGCCTCGGAATGATAGACAACAAAATATTCTTTGCCGGGCCAAATGAAAGGGCAATAAGATACGACGCCACATCCAGCAAGTTCAAGTACGGGGAATGCCAGATAGATTTCCAGGAATTCAGGAAAATACCGCAGTCATTCCTTCCGAGGGACTACTGGTCCCAGAGATACCGGGATGTATTCGACGAAGCCGCATCATCGGAATGTGAGGCAATTCCGGAATGGTTCACCTGGGAGTTTCCATCCAGATTTGGAATAAGCTGGAAATCTCAGGAGCAGATGAAAGATGCTCTTAAGGAGGTTCTCAAAAAGAAGGGCAATCAGGTAGTTTATGAGAACAGAATGAGTTTTCTTACATTCAGGAAAATCAACAAGACCGGGTATTACACAGCAAACGTAACATATTCGGGAAGCCACATGCACAGGAATGATGGATTCATGATAAGGGATGAGCTGATAAGCCTCATCAGGTCTGCAAAAGCGCACTCTGCCATGAACCGAGACCATGAAGCTTACCTGAGGGTTTTCACCGATACAACTACCTTTTCCCCCGATTACTGGAGCACGCTTGGATACAGCAGGTACAATGGCAAGGTTGTTTACCCCGAGATAGTTAGAGGAGATGAGGTCCTCATGGACTCCATGAATTACGGCATCCTCGGCCTCAAACTTTCTGGAAACAAGGTAACCCTGTCCACACACGACGCTTCAAACGTAATGAAGATTGAAGGCGGAGGTCTGAAGTGGGAATCCGGAGAAGGGACTTACCCCGCTCAGCTGAAATTCTGAGAGCCTGGTGAAGCTCCCATAAATTCTCACATTTTTCTTGCCATAAGGGTTTCCATTGCGTGGGTGTGCCGCAGTTCCCCTGAATTGCAGCTGAAAGTTTCACTTTCTGACTTTATTATTTTCCAGTCAAAATAATAGGAAGCCAGCTCGCCCTCCCTGTAGAAATACTCATTGTCCCCCAGTCGGGCACAGTTCCCATGAAAGGCTTCACAACGAATACGTTGAATGCATTAAGCCCTCCGGGAGATGTGTGGGACTTGTAATCCGCAAAAGCATCGCCCCTATTTTCCGGCCTGATGAAAGTGAGGCTACCGCTTGAGTAGATAACACCATACTCACTTTCAAGCTTGAAGTCGTTAAGATCGGACTGTACAAGATCAACCTCGACCTCTTCACCTTTCGCCCATTCCAGGGACTTGTTGATGCCAGGGAGCGATATTTCCACTCCTGTGGCAGAAAATCCATTACGGGAAAAGTGCATCAGGCCTCTCCCCTCACCGGAACCAAGATCAATAACCTTTTTTCTTCTTGGATCTTCCTGGGAGAGAATTTCCACAACCTCCCTGCACAGGCTGTTCGGATCATTCCTCCAATAGAGCCCCCTCCTGCTGTATACTCTGTCATAATTTTTCAATGTTTTTCCTCCGGATAAAAAGGTGATACATGAAGAGGATATACTCATAACATCAAAATAATCTGCAAAATAATGCAAGAAGAGCTTACTTGTTCTTGTAAACCTGCTTGATATCCTTTGTTTTTGTAGCCTTCCTGGATCTGAGTGCTTTGTAAATCATCAGTGCCATAGCAGGGGGTTGCGGGGTTCCGAGGTATTTGTCGGGTATGTTCTGCCCTACCGTCCTTTCAACCTTGAACATGTATATTGATCCCGGGCCGCTGATCAGGTAGCTTACCACACTTGCCAGAAAGAGGGCAGGCAGCATCGTGAAGTTCCTTGCCATTTCCGCCACTATTATTGTGGCCATGAAAGGTGCCTTGGCAGATCCAGCAAAAATCACGCACATTCCTACCAGCGCATATGAAAGGTATCCAGGCGATATGCTGGGGAAAAGGGCGTCTACACCCATGCCGAACAGAGCGCCAAGCATAGCTCCCATGAAAAGGGAAGGTGAAAATATGCCTCCACTTCCGCCGGAACCGATGGTGAATGCCGAAGTTGCAAGCTTTGCAAGAAGAAGAAGAAAGATGAATAAAGCCAGGCCGGTAACAAGATGGACAGGAAGATCCTGCTTGAAGAAAGAATTGATAACACTGTAGCCAAGCCCCAGAGACTCCGGGAACATCAGGCCAACCGCTCCAACAACCCATGCTCCAAGAAACGGGGAATACCATTTCCTCTGAATTCTGAATTTTGCAAAGAGATCTTCAACACCGTAAAGGCTCCTTGTCCAGAGGTAGGATGCAAATCCTCCTATTACCCCGAGCAGGAGATAAAATGGAAGATCCGCGTCGTTAAACTGAAGATCCTGGGCAAGGAAAATCGGACCCGGTCCAAGGAGGGCTACAGAAACGCCATATCCAACTAGGGATGAAAGTGCCATTACGATCAGGTCCGTCGTCCTTATCTCTTTGTTGAGGACCTCAAGCCCGAAAAGTGCACCCCCTATGGGAGCCTTGAATGTACCGCTGATTCCGGCTGATGCGCCTGCCATTACCATAAGCTTGAGGGACCTCTCGTCAAGGTGAAAGACAGAACCCACAACAGAAGCAACGGATGCTCCAATCTGTGCAATAGGACCTTCCCTTCCGGCGCTTCCTCCTGACCCTATGGTTACTGAAGAGGCTAGGATCTTGACAATGGCTACACGGCTTCTTATCTTCCCTCCCCTGGTCCTCAAAGATTCCATGACCTCAGGGACACCATGCCCCCAGGCCTCAGAAGCATATTTGTAAATGATAGGCCCAACTATGAGGCCGCCAATAACAGGAAGGAAGATCACTGGAACACCATGCCCTCCAATGAATCCAAAGAAAATGTCCTGGTTAAGTATGATGAGAGCGCGAAAAACGTAAGCTCCGAGGCCGCCGGCAACTCCGGACACAAGTATCAGGGGACCCCAGAGACGAAAGAAGTTAAATGAATCCTTCTCCCAGTTTTTAAGCTCCTTTCCAGACCATAAACCTTCTGGTTCAAATCTCTGGGACATACTTCAGGGGTATTGGTTAAAAATATTAAAAGATACGGTGCTTGAGCGTTCAAGAAGAAAACTTGGGCATTCAAAATGCTTTTGTCAAATATATATTAATTTTCTCGAAGGCAATGTTATCTGTTTGCCATGGCAGTAAGAACCAAGTATACAGGCATTACTCCCCTGCAAACGTTATGCCTTCTCATCTATCGGTATCCTGACAAAATTACACAGTTTCATGGGATCATCGAACTTATCAGTCCTGAACCTGACTCTTCCCTTGGTGGATATGCCCATTTTCCATTTTCTCTCGCTATTGAGGCGTGCAACTTCGTTTCGCACGTAAACCATCATCTCATCAGGGTTCCATCCTTCTGTCTCAAACCTGACGTAGACACAGAAATTGTAAAGCTTCCTCTTCCTGAAGTTGTGAGAGGACCTGATTATCACTTCATACTGCAGTTTTAAGTCTTCCACAGATGAAGGAAGATATATCATGTTTCTCAGGAACTCCGGGAAATAACTGAAAGCCGACTTCTTCATAAAATTCCTGTTGGTCATTACAAATCTCCCGCCAGACTGAATTCGTTCCGGCTCTTCCTCAGAGGCATAACAGTCATACATCTTCGTGAAGAATCCCCGCATCGCCTGAAAGTTTCTCACAGACGAACTCGCTATAAAGAAATCAACTCCTGACTCATCAGCACTGACGAAGAATCTGTTTTCCTCGCCTTCGGAAGGCAGGATCAGGTACGACCTCTCTTTATAGAGCAGCAGATCCGTGTTTACCGACGGTCCTTTAAAATTAAGCTTTCCCCAGCGGTATTCCAAAGTGCCCCTGAATTTTGGGCAACCATAAATATATTCCTCAGATACTCTTGCATGAAAGACCATGGAGTAGAGGATTTTTTCCGAATGCAGACACTCAACAACGTGACTCTCTCACCAGACGGAAAATATGTGGCGTTCATATCATCAGATACATACAAGGAATTCAAGGGGCTCATTGAAAACAGGGTCATTCTCAGGAAGCTCGCGGAAGGGAAAGAGGAGATCATTTCCGATGAAGGCAGAGCAAACTCCTCTCTTTCATTTTCTCCGGATTCATCCAGGCTTGCCTATGTGAGCTCCGAGAAGGAGAGAAATTATATTGTCATCAAGGACGTGGACTCCAACGGACAGGAAAGCTCCATGGTCAACGGAAAGATAGACTCACTTAAATGGCATGATGACACTTCCATGGTAGCTCTTGTTGAGGACTACCACAAAGAAGAGAAGAAAAAGAAGAAGGAGGGAAACGACGGCTACTTCTTCGAGGAAGACCACAAGTTTCACTCGCTATGGAAATACACCCCCGGACACGGGATGAGAAGACTCACCTCAGGGTTTCAGGTTTGGGACTTTTCATCACTTGGAAACAGGGCTGCCGCTGTTGTGTCAGAGTATCCCTATAACTGGTCATGGTATGAACCCAGGATTGCTCTGATTGACCTTGAAACCGGAGAACAGCGAACTCTGTACACCCCGGAGAAAAGGCAGCTTTCATCTCCGTCATTTTCAAAGGACGGATCAAAGGTCTTCTTTATTGAAAGCCTGATGAGCGACAATGGAGTAGAATCCGGGGACATCATATCATGCAGCATTGAGAATGGCAAGGCAGTGAACATGACTGAAAACGCTGAAAAATCATTCAGCTGCTTCAAGGAAACGGCGAACGGCGTGATTTACGCCCTTGGAAACAATATGGGGACATTCGAGATCCAGTCCATTGGGGAGGGGAGGATCATATGGTCTTCATTCGGGGCAGTTCTTCCAGCTTTTTCACCCAAGTTCTCCAGCGAAGGCGGCCTTTTCGCTTTTGCCTTCACAGCCAAAGACAGGCCGCAGGAAGTGTACCTGGTTGACGGCAATGGAGAAGCAAAAAAACTCACGGATGTTAATTCCCATCTTTCAGGCCTCAGGAGCTATGACTCAAAAATGGTGAAGTGGAAATCCACTGATGGCGTTGAACCGTACGGACTCTTCAGGAATGCCGGAGAAGGTGCCCCATTAGTGGTAGTAGTCCATGGGGGGCCGACTTCCGCCAGCACCGAGAACTTCATGGATTATTCAACGCTCCTTATGGGAGCAGGTTTTTCAGTGTTTCTCCCCAATTACCGGGGAAGCACGGGAAAGGGCAGAAAATATGCGGAACTGAACAGAGGTGACATGGGCGGAATGGATTTCAAGGACATAATGGAAGGCCTCGACTACGTTCTTGAAAATGAGCCGGTGGACAGGGACAGGATATTCATCACAGGAGGATCTTATGGCGGGTTCATTTCCGCGTGGGCGGTCACGCAAACGGACCGTTTTGCTGCTTCAGCATCACTCTTTGGAATCGTTGACTGGATAAGTTTCCATGGAGTTTCCAGCCTTGCAACATGGGACAGCATTCACTATGATCAGGACCCATATGCGTTTGACAGGTTCCTGAAATTCTCTGCAATAAGGTATGTGGAAAATGTTAAGACACCTATCCTTTTGATGCACGGCATTGAAGACCCGTACGTTCCAGTTGGGCAGTATTACCAGTTCTACAGGGCCTTGAAAGATAAGGGAAAAGAGGCCAGGCTGCTTCTCTTTCCGAGGGAAGGCCACGGCTTCAGGGAGAAAAAGCATTTTGAGATGTATATCACAGAAATGATCAGATGGTTCAATTCTATCCCATCGAAGACAGGTGATCCTCAAAATACTGCGTGAGTGTTTCGAAAGCCTCTATGAGAACGCTAGGTTCAAGAAAGAAGCACAGCCTGAATCCGTGCTCTACACCAAAAAAAGATCCTGGCACGAGCAGCACTCCTGTGTCTTCGTATATCCTGCTGCACAGGGTTACAGAGTCTACATCGAGATCATACCTGACAAAACCGAATGGGGCTGAATCAGGTTTTTTCCAACTCAGGCGGTCGAACCTGCTGACAAATTCATCTGCCACTGGCAGATTTGACTGAATCAACCTCTTCACGATTCCGGCAAAACGGCTCCTGCCCCTCAGGACATTTGCAGCCAGCCACATAGGGTAGCGTGGGTTCGCGGCACTTGACATGGATTTCACTCTCAATATGCCTTTCCTATCTTCCTCATGCGACAGGATCCACCCTGTTCTTATCTTCGTGAGGCCGAAGAATTTTGTCATGGTTCCAGACACGATGGTCCGCTGATCCCTGTTGAACAATGAATCGGGCCTGTCCTTGAACTTGAATTCAGTGAACGTCTCGTCCACATAAATCCTTGAATTCTTCCCCAGCCTTTCTGAAAACCGGTCAAAGAGCTCGATTCGCTCAACACCTTCGGGATTTCCAGGTGAAGTGAGCATGGCGGATCCATCGCCGGAGTATGCTTCAGCAGCTTCAAAATCGGGTCTAAGGACAACACTGCTTCCAAGATTTCTGGGAACGATGAATAATGGCTCATACTCAGGAGCTGGTATGAGTATTTCCCTGGAAAGGCTCCCCAGATACCCTGAAGCAATGAATATGGCTTCCGTTCCGCCAATAGTTGGAATAACATTCTCCTCGTCCACACCATACAATTCTGCCACAGTCTGCTTGAAATACCTCTCAGGGTCCTTTTCCTTAAGGTAGTCATCATAAGATGTTCTTATTCCCAGGGACGCGAGATCCTGTTCGTATAGCTCATTCCTTGACAGGTCATATCTGCATTTTGCCCTGTTATTCCAAATCCACTCAAAGGTTCTGATATCTTCTGAATTCAATTCTTCCAGCCCCAGGACACCTTCAGGAATGCGGCAGCTGTGCCAGAGTCTCTTCTACAGCTGCTTCCACTGCCTGATCACTCGTGTACGAATTTTTCCAGCCCGTGGATTTGAGCTTCTCTATTCCAAGCTGTGCTATTTTCACGTCGCCTTTCCATCCGCGTCCGTCAACTCCCCCAGTGAAATTGACCCTGACATCTTTCAGGCCCATCTTGTCGATTACAGTTTCGCCAATTTTCTTCACGGAGGTTGTCATGTCATTGCCGAGGTTGAAAATGTCGGTTCTGCTGCTTTTCTCATGCACATAAATTATGGAGCCAACACAGTCTGAAACGTGCATGTATGATTTTCTCTGTGTACCGTCACCCAGTATCTCAAGCTCTTGAGGATTCTTTCTGAGCTTGTTTATGAAGTCAAAAATCACTCCGTGTGTGGAGTTCTTTCCAACAATATTTGCGAACCTGAATATAGAGCTCTTGAAGCCATAATAATGCGAGTATGCTGTAATGAAGCCTTCACACGCCATTTTTGATGCCCCGTACGAGGATATTGGCATGTATGGCCCATAAGTCTCAGGGGTGGGAAGCACATCAGTCTCCCCGTATACTGTTGAACTTGAGGCAAAGGCTATTTCTCCAGTGTCAGTCCTTCGCATATATTCCAGGACCTCCATGGTCCCTATTACGTTGCTGTTAAGATCCTTGATTGGATTTTCAGAGCCTCCCCGCACATCGGAATTTGCAGCAAGGTGGATTACGAGGTCTTGTCTGCCAAGATCCTCCAGGCTGTTCTTCCCAGTGAGATCGATTTTTCTGAAAATCACCTTTCCGCTTTCAACTAAACTTCTGATATACCTGTCATCTACATTACTCAGGTCATCCACAACCGTAATCTCATTATCATTATGGAGAATCTCAACCATGTTTGAGCCAATAAAACCTGCACCGCCGGTAACAAGTATCTTTTTCCCGCTTATCATCTGAACAGATACCGTAATTCAAAGGTAATAATTAATGCATTACACCGACTGGCATGTGTACTTCACAAATTCCAAGGGACCAGGCATGACGAAGGATTCTCTGAAGAGGGGTATCAGCCCGCAAATGAACACTTTTCTGCCCAATTAATTATACATATTATGTGACAGCGATTCTTACGTAATACTATTATAATATTTCGATATGTGCAAAGTAAGGGAGGTAGAAAAACTATGATTTGGAAAGTCATGAGAGACGAAAACCTGGGATGCAATTCCTACCTTCTCGGAGACGAAGTAACCGGGACTGGAATGGTAGTTGACCCTCTGGAGTCGGTAGGGGCCACAGAATACATAATGACTGCCCAGGACCTGGGAATCACTATAAATCATGTGGTGGAAACACACGTTCATGCTGACCACAGGTCAGGAGCAAGGGAACTTGCCAAGAGCCTTGGCCTCAAGGTCTCATTCGGGGCCAGGGCGGCTGTGAGCTATGATTTTCAACCTCTTTCAGAGGGACAGAAACTCTCTCTGGGATCAGTGGAAGTGGAAGTCCTGGAAACACCGGGGCATACGCCGGAAAGCATTTCTCTGGTGGTAAGGGACACCCAGAGGGGAGACGATCCAATGCTTGTTATGACAGGTGACTCCCTTTTTGTTGGAGACGTTGGAAGACCTGATCTTCAGGATGCTGGAGATGACGAAATCATACAAGCTTCAAGGATGCAGTTCGAAAGTGTAAGAAAAATATTGAATCTGCCTGATTACACGGAACTCTATCCGGCACATTACGGGGCTTCAAAATGCGGAGGCCTCTTTATGAGCAAAAAACCAAGCTCCACAGTAGGTTATGAAAAGAAATTCAACTTTCTTGCAAAGATATCCGATGTGGACGAGTTTGTCGACAGGCAGATGAAACTCCTTAAACCACCGCCTGAAGAGGCTAGGGAGATTAGGGCAGTGAATACAGGAACAGAAATGGAGGTTAATTAAATGGAAGGAGAAGGAAACTTTGACTACAACGCTTTGTGGAAGAGAATAAACAACGGTGAGGTCCTCCTCATCGATACAAGACTGGCAAATGAGTATACTAAGAAGCACATACCGGGATCGGTTTGCGCACCATACAGCAGATCGGGATGGGGCAGTGCAATAGCGAGCTATTTCGGAAATGATGTTGGGGATGTGGCAATTCTTGCCACAAACGAGACAATCGCCAAGGCAGCACAAGAAGAGGCCGGGAAAAACGGCTTCAAGGTTGTTACTGTCATCTCAGACGGAATGAATGGATGGGAGTCCTCCCAGTTGCCAACAGCAGAGATGAAAGAGATTACACCGGAAGACCTCTACGAGAAAAGCGATGACTATACGGTAATAGATGTGAGAGACCCATTTGAATGGAGCTCAGGGATCATACCCGGCTCACTGAAAATACCCATGGAAGAACTTCCAGCAAAACTGCAGGAACTATCAAAGGACAAGAAATATGCACTTGTCTGCGCATCAGGCTCAAGAAGCCAGTCTGCCGCTTTGTATATGGCGGATAATGGTTTTGATGCAGGAAATGTCATTGGTGGAATGTCCAGATGGCTCTCAAGGTCTCTGCCAGTAGAATATGAGTAGCCCCCGCCCCTCATTTTCTGGCCAATTATTTTGCTTTGATCCTGGAAAACCATTTTTTCTTTTCTGGTAAAGATTCAGAATCTATGGGTTAACTTACCAGCATTTCAGTTTGTCAGACCAAAAGGAAACATCATTGGCACAATACGCATTTATAAACCCATGTGAAACCGAAAAAGCATAATTTTAGCCAGTTTCCGGCGTGTGTATGACATTGTCATGCCGTTCTTGATTGGAAAGTAATTTATATTCTAAGTACGTAGAAGTCATGCGTTAATCTAGATAATTATTACTGCCAGCCGGTGTCCCAATGGAGATCCATAACTACTACGAGAATGGCCCAGGGTTCGATGAAGCTATATCATTAGTATCTGCTTTGCAAAAGCTCAAACTGAAAGGGAATGACTGGACATATTCAATAAACGCATGGGTTGAAGGAAGATCGGGGCTAATGCATCAGTTTGATTTTCTCATAAGTTCTGCGAAGAAAGAGGACAGGATTGTATGCATGCTTCTGAAAAGCGACGCCAAAGACAGGATGGGCAGAATTGCTACATTCTTCGCCCACTCAAAGGACGTGAATTCTACCCGGGCAGTCATAATTTTCGAGTCAGCACCAGCTATGGAAGAGAAGATGCTGTCAACATCCCTGGGGATGGAAATCTTGTTGAATGGCAGGACCGGTGAAGATTCCTACAGGGGGAGAGGGCCGGAGGCAGAGGAAAATGGCGCCCTTAAGTACAGGAAGAACAGTTTCTCAAGAGGACCAAAGAAAAGATACAGGGACAGGACCCAGATAATTCACGAAATTCTATCCTCTACTTCAGACTCTGGGGGCGCGACAATAACCAAGATCATTTTCAAGTGCAACCTGAACTACAGGAACGCCAAAGAAATAATAGGGGATATGATCAAGAAACAACTTCTTGAGGTAAAAAGGGACGAGGAAAACAAGAAGGTATACCGTATCACCAAAGTTGGCAGCAATATAATGGAGAAACTGCATTATTATGACTCCGTCAACGGAAAGCACATGAGATTATGAAAGCAGCACAAATCGCAACCCACCATTAACAGCGAGATCAATCCATTGTTAATTGCTGCTGCTCACGCAAGCAAGAGGAATATTCTGCAATTCATACATGTAACAATCATCTAGAACAGTCATGACTATTCTTTTCCGGATTCCCGGAACTGCTCAGCCGCCAGGGCAAACAAAAAATGGGAAGAGGGCAAAAGCCCCAAAAAATCAATGATTATCTGGCAGGAGGCATAAACACGTTCAGACTGAAATACTGGTCGGGTATGTTGTATGCAGCTTGATCTCCAAGGCCGATATACAGGTCGTAGGTGAAAGATTGACCATGTTTAAGCTCATGTGGTATGACGGAAGCGCTTCCCCACCAGTTCACCCAGTTAATGTTCCATCCGGATGACCCCATCAGTGTCAAAACCTGCTGTGTGGTTGGAGCATCTCCAAAACCTGTATAGTTCATTGGGGAACTTGAGTTGTTGTAACCGTTTCCATAGAGCTGCTGATCTGGAGAGTTAATGTACTGCCCCTGTGAGTTGACAAAGTAGTTTGAGTATGTATAGTTGTTGTCCGTTGAATTAAGAAGCAGGGTAGTTCCGCCTGTGTTTGTTACAGTTACCTGAAACTGCACATAGTCACCCGGGAGGAAATTCCCTGTCTGAAGGTTCACATTTGAGGCCATTCCTCCATTTCCATGGCTGATATAGTTGAAGTTGATCACGTTATCAAGGTTGTAGTTGTGCCCGTTAATCGACAGCGGGGTCTGATTGGCATTCGTGGATATGCCGGTTACGACTGTCTCAAAAGCAACACTTGCATGAGAACTCGTTAAGTTGAAATTGCTTGGGTGTTCCCATGCCATTACAGCTGCTGTAGCGCTTCCGCTCATAAGTATCACTATGATCGCAACCCAGAATTTTCTTGTTCTACCTTTTGCAAATACTGCCAAATTTTTCAAAAAATCTCTTTTCTTCATTTCTCACCACATTCAAGTTAGTCTTTCTGTATTAAAAGTGAACGTTTTCTTATAACAGAACAGGAATCTTTGTTACATCTCTGAAAGTTGACAAAATATCCTGTCCAAAAAGAAACATGAACATAACAGCGATCAATTATTGGGTCCTCTGCTCTTAAAATCGCTTCAACTCTACTCATGTTAGCTGTTATTAAACAAACCGCTTGGCAGGAGGTTTGATTAAATTCGGAGACGGAAAATGATGAATTGGGAAATGGAGCAAGGATTTACGGGTTTTGGTTTGAATGAAGCAAGCACCCACAATAACCTTGCACAATAACGATCCAGCCCCACGGAAAAAACTATTATGCAATGTGTGGTATATTTGATCGAAGCTTTATGAGAATTCTCATTGCAGGGGGAACTGGGCTTATCGGAAAGAGGCTGACCGAGACTTTGTCCAAAGACGGGAACGAGATAGTCGTAATGACAAGGTCTGAAAATTCCAATTCGGGCAACATTGCAACATATGTAAAATGGTCTGGAAAGCAAGATGACATGTCCTGGGTAAAGAGAACCGGAAAGATTGATGCGGTATTCAACTTGAGCGGCAGATCCATTTCTGACAAATGGAATGAGGAGGTCAAGAGAGCCATAGATAACAGCAGGATTGATTCTACAAAGGCAATTGTGGAGGGAATAAGGAATATGGATGATGCACCTGAAGTACTCATCAATGCTTCCGCAATAGGATATTACGGGTCCAGGGGAGACGAAGTCCTGACGGAGGACTCTGATCCCGGAGATGACTTCTTTGCCAGGCTCTGCGTAAATTGGGAGAATGAGGCATTCAAGGCTCAGGATTACGGCTTGCGGGTAATTGCCACAAGGACATCCATAGTCCTTGACTCAAATGAGGGAGCGCTCCCTCAGATAGTGGCGCCCTTGAGAAGGGGAATCGGCTCAAGGCTTGGAAGCGGCAAACAGTGGATGTCCTGGATACACGGTCATGATGTCTCAAGGGCAATGAGTTTCCTTCTGAAAGGTTCTATTCACGGGCCTGTTAACCTCTCTGCTCCTTCACCGGTTGTCAATAAGGAATTCATGCAGACCGTGGCAAGAGCTATTGGGAAAAAAGCCAGGCTGCCTGCTCCGGCAGCAATACTCAAAGGTATGCTGGGGGAAATGGCAGACTATCTTCTGCTCACAAGCCAGAGGGTGTCGAGTAAAAAACTGCAGGACTCGGGTTTCAGTTTTGAATACCCTGAACTTGAGACCGCATTGAAGTCGATACTTTCGCAGTAGGATGCTTCTGAATTGCCTGAAATATGTGTGCACCAATGATTTCAGAGGTCTCTTCCTCAATCAGGATCTTGTTTCATGAATGATTATGCCTCTTTCTCCTGCCAATGGATTATCGTTGCTTTGGAGCCGCTTAGAATCTATCACAGCTGTACTCATGCCATTTGAGCTGCAGTAAAATGTGGCTGGCATTGTGGTCGAGCCGGTTCCAATTACAACTAGATCATGTGATTTTTTCATACATGCTCACCAACAGTTTAACAAAATTGAGCGAGAAATACCCTTCCGAAAGGGAGGGGATTAAAGCGAAATCCTTATGGTTGATAAGGAAATAGTATAACTATGTCCTATGACCTCGACAAGGGGGCTCATTCGGTTTACTCCCTATATTACCACTTCATTCAGGTGGTGAAGTACCGGAGGGAAGTTTTCGTAAATGATGAGCTTGTGGATTTCCTCAAAACAAAGGTCAGGGAGATAGCGGATAGATTCAGTGTCGAGGTTGTTTCAATAGAATGCGACAGAGATCATTTCCACATGCTCTTCAAGGGAACGCCCGTTCTGAGGATCACTGAATTTGTGAATGCAGTGAAGACCATCACATCGAGGGAAATACAGAGAAGATTCCCCGAAGTGAAGAAGGTTCTGTGGAAGGGCAAAATGTGGTCACCCTCCTACTTTCTGGCTACCTCAGGCCAGGTAACATTGCCTGTAATGATGAAGTATGTTGAATCGCAGGAGGCTAAGAGAACTGAAAGCGTATAGGTTCAGGCTGTACCCGTCTGCGGAGCAGGAAGAAATGCTCAACGAACAGCTGGAACTCTGCAGAGATCTATACAACGCATTCCTGCTTGAGAGGAGGTACGCATACGGGGGATCAAGGAAATCCCTCACGTACAATCATCAGCAGAACGAGATACCTGAACTGAAGAATGCTTTTGAAGAATACAAAGAGATTCACTCACAGGTACTGCAGGATGTTGCCAGAAGAGTGGACAGAGCGTACCAGAACTTCTATAGAAGAATCAGAGAGAAAAAACAGGGAATCAAAAAGAAGGCCGGATTCCCAAGACTGAAAGGGAAAGGCCAGTACAAGTCTCTCACATACCCTCAGTCAGGATTCCGCCTGATGAATAACGGTCACCTGAAACTCTCAAAGATCGGAAGAGTGAGAATGTTCATGCACCGTGATATTGAGGGCGAGATCAGGACACTCAACATCTCACGTGACAGCACAGGAAAATGGTACGCTTCATTCTCGGTGAAGCAGGAGATTGTTGCCTTCCAGCCAGAGAAGACGGGCAACAGCATCGGGATCGATGCTGGGCTGTTGCATCTTGCAACGATGAGTGACGGAAACACTGTGGAACCTCCTCAATTCCTGAAGAAGGGAGAGAAGAGGATCAAAAAGGCACAGAGGAAACTGTCACGCAGGAAGAAAGGTTCAAACAACAGACGGAAAGCAAAGATCAATCTCTCGAAGCAACATGAAAGAGTGAAAAATCAGAGAGAGGACTTTGCACACAAGCTGTCAAGCCAGATCGTGAAGAACAACGATCTGATCGCCTTCGAGGATCTGTATGTAACAGGAATGATGAAGAACCATCATCTGGCAAAGGGCATAGCGGATGCTTCATGGAGCACCATCGTACAGTACACAACCTACAAGGCTGGGAGTGCCGGTAAGAGTGTGGTGATGGTTGATCCAGGAAACACATCTAGGGAATGCTCAAATTGTGGATACGGTAAGGAATCGATGAAACTATCTGAAAGGACGTTTCACTGTGATTCCTGCGGCTATGAGATCGACAGGGATCTCAATGCAGCGATCAACATCCATAACAGAGGATTGGAAAAGGTAGGGAGGGGCACTCCCGAAGTTACGCCTGTGGAGACTGGAGTCCAACTATCCTTCCGGATGGTTCAGCCGGTCAGGGAAGCAGGAAGCCCCGTCTGATAGGGCGGGGAGGATGTCACTCTATCACGGTTCCTGAGATGCTTTTCCCTTCCATTACTTTCTCATATTCTTCCATATTGGTGCCGTCAATGACACAGACTTTCAGTTTTGACCTTTTTGCAATGTTGAGGGCGGTTATATCCATGAAAACATTGGGGCCGGCTCCAATTGACTTGTCAACCGCGAGCTTGATAGCTTCGTCGTAGGAAAGATGATCGAATTTTCTGGCGTTTTTAACTTTCTTCGGGTCGTCACTGTAAACGCCATCGACTGAGGTTGCGTTAATCAGTGTCCTGGCGCCTATTCTCTCTGCCAGAAGCGTGGCCACAGTATCCGTCGTGTGCCCTGGCTCAGTTCCGCCCATGACAACGTGCCTGTACACCGCAACAAGTTCCGAGGCATCATTTACAGTTGTAGGTATCTTTGAGTTGACCCCTTCAAGGAATGTTGATACTGTGAGGGCATTCATTCTCGTAGCATTAATGCCTATCTCATCCAGTACATTGTCATTAATGTTGTACTCTTTCAATGAGGATATATAGGTTCTCGCAAGCCTCCCTCCTCCGACGACAATACCGAATTTGTCAAACTTCTCCGTATTCTTCAGCATCCTGCTGAACTTTTGTATGAACTCTAGCTCGAGGGTCTCCTTGGAGATGATCGAACCTCCGAGCGAAATTACGATAGGTTTCATTGAATTCTATCGATTAAGATTAAATACCATTATAAATTTTCTTAAACGTGGCGTCAGAAGATCCCCAATTAAGAAAATACGAATTCAAAAAAGCATTACAGGAGCTTGGGAACCTCAAAGGACGGGGTACTGAGCTTATATCACTGTACATACCGCCAGACAAAATGATCTCTGACGTAGTCCAGTATTTGAGGGAGGAGTTTTCCACTTCATCCAATATAAAATCAAAGTCGACAAGGAAGAATGTTCTTTCAGCAATAGAATCAATAATGTCCAGGCTTAGAGTCTATAAGTTTCCCCCCGAGACCGGCCTGGTGTTTTTCGTTGGACATGTTTCAACACGAGGGGACCAGACAGAGATGTACACAAAGATCATTGAGCCACCCGAGCCAATTCAAACCTTCATGTACAAGTGTGACTCTATTTTCCACCTGGAGCAGTTGCAGGATCAGTTAAAGGTAAAGGAGCTCTATGGCCTCATCGTTATTGACAGGAAGGAGGCTACCATTGGGTTTCTAAGCGGGACAAACATACAGCTTGTCGCAAACGAGCAATCTCTTGTTCCGAGCAAGCATCATCAGGGTGGGCAGTCATCCCGAAGATATGAGCGCCTAATAGAGAGTGCTGCCCATGAATTCTTCAAGAAAGCGGGAGAAATTGCCAATAATTCTTTCATGCCTCTGATAAAGGATATCCAGGCGGTATTTGTCGGTGGCCCGGGGGCTACGAAGGAATATTTCTTCGATAAGGGTTACCTCAGGAATGAAATCAAGGATAAGGTCAAGGACCTGTTCGATCTCGGATACACAGATGAAACAGGGCTCAGGGAGCTTGTTGACAAAGCATCCGACTCAATCAAGGATATGCAGATTGCCCGAGAACGCGACCTCATGAACAAGTTCATGTCTGAGATAAAAAAACCAGACGGCGGACTTGGCATCTATGGAAGCCTGGCCGTAGAGCAGGCTCTGAGGCAGAAGGCAATCGACACCCTTCTTATTTCCGAGGGGCTGAGCAAGTCAAAATATGTGTATGGATGCTCAAGCTGTGGAAACGTCATGGAAACGCAAAAAGAGTCTGATGGACAGCCGCAATGTGAGAAATGTGGCGCCTCAATGAGTCTGACCGATGAGTTGGATCTTGTGGAAGTATACTACCAGCTTTCGGAGGAATCAGGCGCAAGAGTTGAAATGATCTCCGAAGACAGCGAGGAAGGAAAACTCCTGAAAAAAGCATTTAGCGGCATAGCGGGAATTCTCAGGTACGTTCCGACAAATTCCCAGATCCCACAGAAAGCAGCCTGATGAAGGCCGAACTTACTGTACGGACATGCTTCTGCTGTTGTCCACTACAAAAACGTCTTTGAATGACTTCATCGACATCAGCGGGATCATATACCTTCCCTTGGAATCTTTCTGAAAACTCTGGAGCGTAACGCTGCCGGATGTTTTGACAAGAACCGTTCTGATCTCTCCAGAATCAGTGTCTATGACAAAATTGTCAACGATGCCGATTAGCTCACCGTCGGAAGTCATGACTTCCTTTTTAACGAGATCAGAAACAAATTTCTTCATAGGAGTCTCACGATTGATGCCAAAACCACTTCTCTTGATATAAATCTTTAGATGAAAATTAAACGCTGCCTGTATTTGAAAATAAAAAAGAATGGTTTAAGGATTTACTGGTAAAGCCCCAGTTCCTCCACGGATTTCTTTCTCTCCTTCGGGCTCTTCCCGAGGGTGTCTGCTATATTCTTGTAGAACTTCAGCACTTCATCGTCTACTGAAGCCCTTATTGATTTCATGGCTTCTATGAAGTGCCTCTCGAACACAAGCGTAGCTTCTGGATCCTCACGGTATGCGGTCATTCCCGCCTCACGGCACAGGTTCTCGAGGTCAGCTCCCACATAACCTTCTGTTCTTTCGGCTACAGCTTCAAGGTTAACATCCTCCGCAAGCGGCATGTTCTTCGTATGGACCTTCAGGATCTGTAACCTGCTTTCCTTATCCGGGGATGGAATGTATATCAGCTTGTCGAATCTCCCGGCCCTCGTTAGCGCCGGGTCCATAATATCCGGACGGTTGGTTGCAGCAATAACCACAACTCCCTGAAGGACTTCCATGCCATCAAGGGATGTAAGGAGCTGGTTCACCATTCTTTCGGTTACGCCTGAATCGCCATAGGTTCCCCTGCGGGGGGCAATAGAATCAATTTCATCAAGAAATACGATTGTGGGCGCTACCTGCTTGGCTTTCTTGAATATCTCGCGAATTGCCTTTTCGCTTTCGCCAACCCATTTGCTGAGAACCTCAGGGCCTTTTACAGATATGAAATTTGCTTTGCTCTCATTTGCAACAGCTTTCGCCAGCAGAGTCTTGCCCACTCCCGGAGGACCGTAAAGGAGGAATCCCTTTGATGCCCTTATCCCAAGCCTCTTGAAAACATCAGGCTTGATGAGGGGCAGTTCTACAGTTTCCCTCAGCTCTCTCTTGACGTCCTCGAGCCCTCCTACATCTGCCCAAGTTATGCTTGGTACCTCGATGGTAACCTCTCTCAGGCTGCTTGGCTCAATAGTCTTTAGCGCCTCCCTGAAATCTTCTGCGGTAACCTGCATTTTTTCAAGAACTTCAGTTGGAATGGGCTTGTCAAGGTCGATCTCCGGAAGGTATCTTCTCAGGGCATTCATAGCACTCTCCCTGGCGAGCGCTGCGAGATCTGCACCTACGAAACCATATGTGTAGTTGGCAATATCCTCGAGAAATTCATTCTTCTCCTCTTCTTCCATGCCAAGGGGCATTCCTCTGGCATGGATCGAAAGGATCTCTTTCCTGCCGTATCTGTCTGGTACTCCTATGTTGATCTCCCTGTCAAACCTTCCCGGCCTTCTCAACGCGGGATCGACGGCGTCTATCCTGTTTGATGCACCTATAACTATGACGTGTCCCCTCTCTTTGAGGCCGTCCATCAGAGTGAGAAGCTGGGCGACTACTCTCCTTTCGACTTCTCCCTGTACTTCCTCCCTCTTGGGGGCGATTGAATCAATCTCATCAATGAATATGATTGATGGTTCCGAGTCTTCGGCTTTCATGAAGATTTCCCTGAGCTTCTGTTCACTCTGCCCGTAGTATTTGCTCATTATTTCAGGGCCATTTATTGAGAAGAAATTTGCTCCCGACTCGTTGGCAACAGCCCTGGCGATCAGGGTCTTACCTGTGCCTGGAGGGCCATGGAGAAGAACTCCCTTTGGTGGCCTTATCCCGAGCCTTTCAAACAGTTCAGGATGCTTAAGCGGAAGCTCAATAATCTCCCTGACTTTGCTTAATTGGTCAGATAAACCACCAATGTCTTCATAACTTATCCTGGATACTTCCTCAAGAACCTCAGATGCTGGCTCTTCCCGTATCTCAATCTTTGTCTCTTCCCCCACCTCTACAGGTATTTTGCTGGGGGTGGTCTTAATAACCTTGAACAGTAGTCCTGAATGCCCTGCCAGTGTAAGGCCCGGGACACTGATGTTATCGGCCTCGAGCATGGGCCTCCTGATGAGGGCTTTCTGCACAAATTCATCAATGCCCTCTCCGAATTTCAACCTCTGGTCTTTTCTGATAATGGGTGCAAGAACAACCTTTTTGGCCTCTTCTGCTCTCACCTTTCTTACTTTAACCTTATCTCCTATTGAACATCCACAGTTGTTTCTGAGAACACTATCGATTCTCACAATACCTTTGTTCTCGTCTTCGGGCCTTGCCCTATAGACTCTTCCGACGGTTTTTTTGGTTTTTTCGATCTCAACAACGTCCCCTATTTCTGCGCCAATTGCAAGCCTGGAATCTTCATCGAGACGCACTCTTGACATTCCGGGGTCAGTTGAATTAGCCTCAGAAACCCTGAGGATAATTCCGTCATTATGTTGCATGGTTCCCCTATTTCGTAATGAGTATTAAAAATTTTATTTTATTTCACATTGCGAAGTACCTTGATATCCCGCTGTACCACAACATTTAAATCCAATATTCCGCCATCCCAACTCACACGGTAAATCTACCGAAACTGTTAATAATTTTATTGATTGGCGTCTCACATTTCACAAAATATCAGACAGATGTCGAACGTTATTAACATGGAGAGGATTTTGTGATATGCCCGAAAAACATATCCTGCTGATTATGGAAGAGATAGACAACATATTTTGTTTCGGGCTTGTATAACAAATCTATCCCAGCTGCAACGTTCTTCTCTTGTATAGAAAGGTTGGTCTTTCGAGGCGGCACTCAAAGCGCATGCAACGGGGAACAGGAGCAATCTGCGCATCTGATCCTGCGAACGGCATTATTGCGCATGAACTGGTCATGGGAACTCTGTGATATTATGCCCCATCCCCTGGTTTACCACACGTGAAACAGAGAGGACATTGTATCAGTGGAGTAAATCCCGGGATGTGAGCGCGTCCGGTCCGTGAGGGACCAGGATTATGGCACGGTCTTGGAAGCGAAAATCGTAGTTTACAATATTATGGTCTTTGGGAATCAAATATGCCACTGGTCAATAAGAAGGTCATACGTACTGCGGCCTGAGGGATGAATGCACGCCGTACGTAATACTTTTAATTGACTTATTTATTCTATAGGCTGTGACTGATGCTTCGGAGACTCTCTGGGATAAGGTATACTCTGAAAAGCCGCATACCTTGCACGGTTGGTACGAGCCGAGTCCAACAAGATCTATAGAGCTGATTCAGGAACTATCCGTTCCACTTGACTCAGTTATGGCAGATGTTGGCTGCGGCCAGTCTAACTTCATTTCCGATCTCATTCAGCATGGTTTCAGGCAGATATATGCAATAGACGTGAGTTCTACAGCTATGGAAAACCTCCGAGGAGCCCTCGGAAAAGATAGCTTGGAGGTAAAATTCATTTCGGCAGATGTGTCAACCAAAAATTTCCCCTCACTTGATAAGAAAGTTGATGTCTGGCACGATCGTACTCTGCTCCACTTTTTCACCGGTGAAAAAGAAAGGAAACAGTACCGCCGGAATCTTTTGACGAATCTCAGGTCTGGTGGCTACGCCATATTCGCGGAGCATTCAAGGACCGGGCCTGAATACTGCAGCGGGCAGAAACTATTCCGTTACGAAGCGGATGATTACCGCCTGTTGCTTGGCAATGACTTTGAGCTTATCAAGGTGTTCAAGCATGATCAGCCATCGCCTTCAGGGTCTGTGAGAAACCTTACTTACGCAGTTTTCAGGAAATCATGCTGATTTGCCTGCAGCTTGGTGGCATAGCTGGATAGATAACGTGAATATGGGGGAAGATGGAAAATGGATAAAACAAAGCGCCCAGGATGCGATGCTGATTAACTCAAGAGACTGGCGTCTAATCCCATGGTGGTATTGAACAAGAAAGTGGGAGGGAAGCCAAGGGAGATAATGAAAATCGTCACATGCCAAATTATGATCCCTCCAGTTTTATTAAAAAGTCTTCAGTCTCGTGCTAAAAATGTGATCGAATCGAGAGCGTTTTATGCAAGGGTGACGATCTGGGTGCCATGTCCGAAATAAGATACGATCTCGCTGTCATAGGATCGGGCATAGTTGGGCTTACATCAGCATTCTATATCAAAAAGGGCAACCCGGACCTTAAAATTGTCGTGATAGACAAGCAGCATACATTTGCCCAGGGACAGACGGGGAGAAGCGCTGCTGCTTTCAGGGATCTATTCTCTTCGGACACAAATTACAATCTGGCTGCCTCGAGCATAGATTTCTACAGCCACATCCAGAAGGAACTCGGGTATGACATAGGAATGAGATACACCGGCTATATGTTCCTACTCACAGAAGGCAATGAAAAACTGCCTGTTCTTGAAGAGCTGAGCAAGAAAACAAGGACAAGGACATTGGGAAGGGATGAGCTGGAAAACAATGGCAACATAAAACTTGTTCCCGACAGGGATGTATCTGAGATTATGGGGCTGAAAGAGATCGTAGGCGGCTTCATTGGCCTTAACTGCGGAATAATTGAACCCGATCTCCTGTCCAAATATTACTATGAGGAATTAATTCATATGGGGGTCGAATTCATGTTCAACACCCCGGTCGAGAGCATATCTCTGGAACCTTTTGACAAGCTAGATTTCCCGGGTGAGCCATTCCTCTGGCAGAAGAAGACTATTGGCTCACTTAAGACGCCAAGAGGAGATATAGTCGCAGACACCTATGTTGTTGCCACCGATGTATGGAGCTCCGAGCTGCTTGATCCCATAGGAATCGATTGCCATATAAGGCCTAAGAAGAGGCAAGTATTCCAGGTTTCGGGGGAGGAGATTGAAAAAATGCTCTTTTCTTCCAGGTTCAGCGAGTCTGAAATATTCCCATTCACAGTCCTTCCGTCAAACAGTGTATATATGAGGCCAGCACCAAGGGAAAAGTCATTCTGGGTAGGAGTAGCCGATGACATAGGGAGGGATTTCTCCTTTCAGGACGACCCCATGGCAGAAAGGAGGTACTACGATTACAACATCATACAGGTTATTCAGTCATACAT
>OFHI01000024.1_pt1 | contig 39309 bp, 30 predicted proteins | sample 1522021 | NCBI WGS metagenome assembly OFHI01 (sample SAMEA2464839, study PRJEB22497) | soil metagenome | biome: Grassland; feature: Farmland; material: Clay | place: Australia | collected 2013-02-01 | depth 1.4 m | reverse complement strand
CAAAAAGAGGCCTGAACTCCAACAGGAGATCGTTCAGTACACCCGGCGGATCAACGATAGGGATCTCCATCATGTCTGACAATGTTCGACAATCAGTTAAACTTTTTCAGAAACGCAAAACTATAGAATCTTCTTATCTATATTCTCGTAATCTTCAGGACTGGGCTTCTTTGTTTTGCCTTGCATTCTTCATCCTCTCCCTTATCTCTGCCTTCTCTTGCTCAGGTAAGGCTAACCATCTTTCCTTAGCTGTTTTCATTCTGTTGTACTCAGATTCAAGATAACCTTCAAATTTCAATCGTGACTTGATAGCATCCGGCATGGATTCCCAGTACTTATGGCGTGTCGGTTTTGCCATATCACATCTAGGGTCTGTTTCCACCTCTATTCTCAAATCGATTAGAAGGTCAAGAGGGCACTTAGGAGCTGAACAGAAATCGAATCTTGCACATCTTGACATTGATTCATACGAAAGTGCTTCTTTATTCCCTGAGAATGAATCGTTTTTTGTCTCGTTTATCCGATGTGTGAGATTTGAAGGGGCATAGGTCGATTGATTAGACGTGCCCTTATCAGATTCATTGAAAAGTAAGGACTGTTTCATGGTCTTGACCTCACATTAAAATGAATCCATGTGAAATCTGCATTAATCGACCCTGCAAATTTCACGATAAAACCATTTAAGAAATCCTGCTGTTCTTTTGTGTAAGAATCAAGACGGCCTTTCAGTTTGGCTTTCCATGTTCCTGAGGAATACATCACATTATCGTATTCCATTACCTCAAAGTTCCAATCTTTCAATGCCTTAAGTACGGTTTCGACACTTGCATACTCTTGGCTGCTGTTCTTAGCGTCCACCCCCAACATGCGATTTTTAATCGGGGTATCTGTGGTATCACTCTGGACATCGGATTTCAGCGGGTCTGATAGTTCCCCGATGCTGTCCTTATCATTTTTCATCGGGGTGCTTTCTGGGTGATTGCCAAGCCTGTATTTTGTAAGGTCTCCGAGCTTACCCGGATTACCCGTATCACTTTCCCCATGTTTGGGGTCTGGTATCTTTGTGATTTCTTTCACAGGATGCTTAGGGTCAATCTCAGCATCATAAACATCTCTGATTTCAAAACCCAAAGCCCTGAGTGTTGGTTCAAGTTCTTTCAGTTTGCGGCCCAGTTTGCGGTAATCTGTTGGGAGCTGTTTCCGGTTGCCCTCACCCACCATTACTATGAGTTGATTCAACAGTTCCTGCATTTTACCCCTCCATTGCTCCCGTCCTGACATTAAGCCTTCGATAGCTACGATCACAGTGTCATTCTGTGCAGTGTCCTTTATCTCTTGCTCCTGGGCTTCCTTGAAGGCCGCAAAGAATCTTCCATCCGGGAATCCCATTGCTCTGCACATCGATTCGGCCCAGATCACAAAGTCGGCCATACGCGGGAGCTTTCCTTCGTATTCCTTTGCCGTGTTCTGATACATTGCAATTGCGGATGGAATGATTTTTAGCATGTACCCTCGGATTCTTGGAGATAACCTGGTAATCAGATTTTCGATCTGGAGTTCAGTCTTCCTGCTGCTCACTATTGCCCTCAAAGATAGCGTGAGTGCCCTGTCCAAGAAGTCCGGGGCATAGTTTGGCTCATTTATCGCATTTATGATAATGATCCGCTTCAGGGAAAGGATAACTTCATCTGAATCTGTGTAAAGCTGCCTCGTTCGAAAACCTTCACCTGTTGTAAGCCTGCATAGTGCATCACTTACGTACTGCGGCATTACAGAATTGACGTTGTCAAATGGAATTACCCATGAATGAAGGGCTGCTATCGCAATATCCCGGTCATCTTTTTTCAGACTCTGCCTTGCAAGTACGTTAGGGTCAACAATGGTCTTTATCGCACTTGTGAGACTTGATTTTCCCGCACCATGCGGGCCGATGATAACAAGAATTGCATGTGGAATGTCGGGAATGAAAGCCGCTCCGATGTACCCTGCAATTAGGACTTTCTGGTTCTCGGTGAAATTCCAAAGTTCCAAGAGTGAAAGGAGATCACTAAGAGTTCCCGCTTCTATCTTTGCATCCTGCATTCCCTTGAATCTTGCTGTGAATGGAATTTCAGGCACTATTCTATTGATTCCTGCACCGGTTATCTCAAAAACTGATCCATCGCTTTCGATGGGGTCATAGATTATTTTGTCTCCATTTCTCGCTACACGTACGCCGATGTTTAGTTCATTTTTCCTAGCTTCAAATCCGGCCATGCTCCTAGCCTGATTTATTGCATCCCTGCCTGGGATAGTTCCTGTTTCCTCATAGAATAAACTGGAAAGGTAATCACTAAATGATTCCCCATTCAAAGGGTACAGAATGCCGCCAATCGCAAAGAATCCGTTTCCGGTTCGGTCTGATATGAACTTCCCGTTCTCTTTTAGATGACCCCAGAGGGCCGTACCCTGGTTATCCTTTGGTTGCCTTCTTGTGCCCTCGCTGGCACCTTTATCCAGTGCTTCGGGGTCAATCTTGCCTCTGTACACCGTATCTATAATGTTGAAAAGCGCAGGTTCAACAACTCCTAGTTTCCGGTCAGCGTGGTCTTTACGTATGTGGGATTTCAGGCTATCGATGGGTACTCCCTTTTCCTTCTTTCCCTCGACGTAATCCCGGAATTTGTAGTGATCGGAATAATCGACATTTGACGAAAGATTATTATGTCGATTGTCGTTGTCAATCATGTAGCTACATCCGATAGAATCAGAATCCTCTTGGCGTGGCTACCTTCATTTTTCATTTTATCCGGTCTCCTGAGATTCAAGCAGAGTGAGCCAATCTCCTGCCTTTGTGAGATAATCCTCTCTGGACATCGTGTCCGGTTGACTTGCTATCACCATCATGAAGGCCCCGCCTATCTTCATGGCCTTTTTCTTCAATGGTCGCATGTCAATTTGCTCAGTCATGGCGTACCTCCGGCGATAGTTTCAGATTCCCATCGGTCATGAGTTCAATCCTGACCCTATCAGATGCTTCTATTCCCTGTGATTCAGTCCATGCCTTTGGCATCGCAATATACAAAGACCCTGACTGTTTCACGGCGTTTCGTTTCCATATCATTGGTTTTGTCATATGCGTAAGGATTTGTTTGAGATTGATAATTAATCCTGTAAAAATCTGTTTGGACATTTTACATTTAGAATCCGGTATTATAGGCAATTTCACTCGAAACTTTTTTTCATAGATTTGTTAAGACAATACACAAAAGTTTATACTTTAATTTAGATTGTTGAAGCCATGCAAGGTGATCCCCTGGAGACAAAGGCGAAAATTCTTCTAGAAATCATTAGAGGAAACAAAACGAGATTATCACTCAGGGGCAAAATGAAGGAATTGGGGATAAAGAGAAGGTCTTTCAGTTATCATATGAAAAATCCTAGCTATGGTTTGATACCTCTAGGGATAGTCAAAGAGAAACATAGAATGTTCAGGCTAAGAAAAGATTTCAATGCACTAGTTGAAACCGTTAGATGCCTTCTCAGCAGTAAAGAAATCGGAGATTATATCAAGGGCTCTCTGTGTTATTGGATAGGCTCAAGTTATGATGCAGTACATGGAGACTTGGCAATTATGGAAAGGCAGTCAGAATTATGGTCTAATGGAAGGTCAGGCGGATACACTATTCTAGACTACAAGGCTAAACATGATTTTAGTAAACCGTGGACATTGGACTATACGCAATTAATGAAAGAGACCAGGGGCATAATCTCGCTAGATTTTGCCATTGCCTATATTGTTCTATGCTGGGAAATGGAAGGCTATTTCAAAAGTGGATACAGTCTAATGGTAAGCGATACTAGCATGGCATTCCTCACGGAAAATATCATATTTCAAAGAATCAACCAATCAAAGAGCATAGCATCTAAGGATGCCCTGAAATTCGTCTATAAGAAGTTAATACAAGACCCAATAACCATGCACGGTAAAGGCATGGAGCTTGGAAGTAAAGATTACTGGAATTATCTCCAAAGGGAAAACTACGAGGAAAAACCGGAATTAACAAAGCTCATGGAGCGGATAAGGATTCTATTTAATGCCGATTTAGAAGGGGCCCTTTCACTCACTGACGGAATAGAACCGGATAAAGAAGATGACTATCTGGAAAGTGATGCAATTCAAGATGACAATCTAGAGCAATCAAACGAGATGCATGAGAGATGGCCCGATGATGCTTGACTTTTATTTCTTAACAAATCCGATTAATATATAATTGGAAAGGGCTTAATTCCCCTATTGTGGGTCTTATAATAGGAACATAAACATACTGAATACGGGCAGACCCATTTTATTATCTGTTTTGAATTTAATATCACGTCGGTATTGAAGTGTGCAAACGATGCTGGAAATGCGGTTATTTGACCGGTTGGCGGACTATTGTTTTTATTTTCTCCGGAACGGTTCTGTTGGGATCAGAAATGTAAATTTCGTGATATGCCCCATTCTGTTGAAAACCTGAATTCTCCATGAATTCAAGCAGCTTTTCATAAGTGTCTCCTACTTTGTCATACGGACCCTGGTGAAGAACCTGGACACACTTTCCTTCTTTCAGGAAATCTGCCTGAAGTTTGCTCACTTCCCTCAAACCTCTCTCTTCCATTATTTTCATTGCAACTTCCCTTACCTCTTCCGTGGTGACGAAATCAGGAATTCTTATGAGAAGTTTCCAGTGCCATTCTTCCATTGGGGTGTTCAAGAAATTCTTGTTCTCATCCACCCACCAGAGGCATTCCAGTTTGGATACTCTGAAATCTTCCCCTTTCTTCTTATGAAGGAACTTCAGCTGAAATGCAGCAGAGTAGATCGCTTCAATGCTCGTGTGATATGCTATGTTCTCAGGTGTGCCCTGTCCCTCAAGTGTGAGGTACTTCTTCTCATGCAGTACCAGAATCATAGGTTTTCTTGTAGCACTGAAATATTCCTTGTCCTGGGAGAAGAAGTCAAGAATTTCTGTTTCCATTTCTGTTCACTGCAACAATATTTTCTCAAAAGTAGATATACAAGCCAGAAGAATTGATACATCATTTCACAGCATCGCACCCTCCTCAATTTCCGTTGCCAATGCAAGTTTGACGGAGAGGTTTTAAAACACCGCGACATTTGAATGAAGTGATAGACAATGGATATCGAAAATACCACATTTGAGGCCACTTCAAAAAAAGGCCATCCTGCAATTTATTCATACAGAAGGCATTCCATTCAAGCAGACAGTATTGTGATAGCGTTCCCCGGGCAGGCATACTACATGGATGCCCCGGTAATGTGGTATTCCTCACTTGCTGCACTGGAATCGGGTTATGATGTCCTTGGCCTTGAATACAGCTTCCAGGTGAGAGGCAACGATGATTCGGGATCCAATTTGCCAACGGTTGTGAAAGAGGTATCTGACAGCCTTTCCAGATTCTTCAGGGACTTCCATTACAAAAGGATAGTTTTCGTTGCCAAGAGCATTGGAACTGTGATTGCCTCGGAGGTGATTCAGAATCTCTCTCTAAATTTAGAGGGATTTATTTTCCTTACACCTCTGGAAAGAGTCATTGGCTTCATGAACAGCACCGCCAGAAAACTTATAGTTGTGGGTGACAGCGATCCAGCGTTTCCTTCAGCTGCAGTAAGGGAAGTTGCAGATCAGGAATCAGTATTTCTTGTGCCCGATTCAAACCACATCCTGGAAGTGCCGGGAAATTCTCTGCGATCAATTGACAACCTGAAAGACATAACCTCCAGGTGCGGTGAATTCCTCAGATCCCTGCCAAGTGGATCACAATAACCGGAGAAGCTGCAATAGTTCAGGGCGAGTGCTCTCTCCCGAACAGCCTTCGGCTTATGATAAGCTTCTGGATATCCGGAGTGCCGTCTCCGATAAGGAAGCCTCTTGCAGCCCTGAACCTTCTTTCCAGAGGAGAAGTCCTGACGTAGCCTGCGGCCCCGAAAGTCTGAAGTGCATGGCTGACGGCTTCAAATGCCACTTCGCAGCCATGCCATTTTACTGCCGCGCACTCGGCGCTGTTTTCCAGCCCTTTCTCCTGCATGGCAAGAGCCTTGTAGGCGAGCAGCTTGACGGATTCGAGCCTGGTCCAGTCCTCTGCCAGGCGGAAAGATACAGCCTGATGTGAAGAGATTGGCTTTCCGAATGTATTCCTCATCCCGGCATAATCGATGGCTTCTGCAAGGCTTTTCTCCGCAAGGCCTATGGAATAAAGGGCCACATGCACCCTTTGGACATTGAGAATCCTCATCAGGGTTGCAAACCCCCTGTTCTCTTCACCAACGAGATGTCCTTCCGGAACGAGAGCCTCACTGAACCTTATTCCTCCGAAATCCCCTGTGAATATGGATGCCATGCTCTCCGTTTCATATGACTCAACCCCTCTGGTGTTGGAATCTGCAAGCATGAGGCTTATGCCTCGATGTTCATTCCCGCTTTCTTTCCTGGAGGTGCGAACGGAGAAAATGTGCACATCCGCAATCCCCGGGCTGCTTACATAAGCCTTCTCGCCATTCACAACGAAATCCTTGTCTCTTCTCGAAGCCTGTGTAACTATGGACGCCGAGTCTGAACCAAAGCCCGGCTCCGTGAATGCGCCACATACAACAAGGTCTCCCCTGAGATACCTGTCCAGGTATTCTGATCTGGCAGAACTGTCTGCAACAAGAGGCAGGAGTTTGGCAAAATGCATGGTAAGGAAGGCTGGCACGGGAAATTCATACATGCCCATAAGCTCTGAAAAGAGTCCGATGGTAGATTCTGCCAGCTGGCCTCCTCCGAACTCTTCTGAAATGGTAGCGGGCAATGCAAGTTCTGAGATTTCCTTCATGACAGCCCTTGGGAAACTTCCTTTCCTATTCCAGGCTTCCTGACGTGGCAGAATTTTGGATTCGCAGTATTTCCTGAAACTGTCCTTTATCAGTTGATCCTCATCACTCAGTGAACCATCCATATTCATTGTGAACCCTACTCCTATTTACTCTCCCATCGGGGTTCTCGCTTGCTAAGAAACGCCTTCTGGCCTTCATTGAAGTCTTTAGTTGATGCAAGCCTCACAAGTTCATCGGATGTGAATTTAGCCTGGTTCTTATGCGATTCCCGCAACAGGTTTATGGCTGACTTAATGGATGCCGAAGACAGAGGTGCCACTCTTGATAACTTGCCGGTGAACTCGCATATGGCACTGTTGAGTTGACCGGGCGGCACGACAATATCAACGAGACCCATTTCCCGGGCCTCATCCGCTGAGAACCACTCACCGGTCAGTGCGTATCTTCCAAGCTTCCTGCTGATGAGAGAATAACCGTACGATGAGGCAATGGGCGGCATCGCACCGATCAGCCCTTCCGGAAGTGCAAAAACCGCATCCTCTGCTGCCAGAACTATATCAAAGAACATGTTCAGCTCGCACCCTCCGCCGAACGCCAGGCCGTTTACGGCTGACACCACCGGTTTTGGATAGTTAGCAAGGAGTTCAATCAGGGGTTCCGCGAACGACTTCATCCAGTTGTTGGCGTCATTCCCGTCCTTCCAGGATTCCATCATCCCGATATCGTCACCTGCAGAGAACGCCCTTCCTTCCCCTGTAAGGACCACAGACCGCATGGCAGCATCGGATCTGGCATCTTCAAACGCATCCAAAAGCCCCTTCCATGAAGGTTCATCCAGTGAGTTAAGCCTTTCCGGCCTGTTCAGGCTGATCAACGCGTAGTCATGCATCTTCCTGAGTCTTATGGGGCCAAAGCTCGCCTCACTGAAATTCCAGCCCATGAAACCCTTTCCAGTCTTCCATCCCAGGTCGTTCCTTCCAAGCATTTCCAGGAGCAACTGATCAGGAGAATACCTTGACTCTCCTGTGGAAGCCCATCTCTCCCTCAGTTCCCGGACAACCTCGTCAATGCCAAACCTGTCAGCGTACTCCAGGGGCCCATGAGGCCAGTTCATGGCAAGCTTCATGGCTTTTTCAATATCACCTGCTGTGCTCACCTTGTTCCTCAATAGCCATGCAGCTTCATTTACAGCCACTGCCAGCAACCTTAATGGATCTATACGGTACATGGCCTCCATGGGCCTGAGGACCGGCCGTGAATACGAACCCTGTTTTTCATACTGGTAGAAACCTTCCCCGGTCTTGCTTCCAAGGAGGCCGTTCTCAACCTTCTCTCTCAGAATGTCGGATGATCTTGAATTGAAGCCTCTCTTAACCATTTCCCTGTTTGCATTGTAGACTGTGTCTATGCCTACGAAATCCAGGAGTTCACATATCCCCATGGGAAATCCAAGGCGGAATCTTACCATCGCATCCAGGACTTCCTGAGGTGTCCCCTCTTCCAGCATGGTCATGGCCTCAAGTATGATCCTGTCATTTAGGCGGTTGATCAGGAAGCCTGGAACGTCCTTTACAATCACGTAATCTTTCTTCAGAGTCTCCACGAAAGCCTTGATGGTCTCGAGAGTGCTTTCGTCGGTTCTGTCCCCCATTATGATTTCCACTATGGGCATCATCACAGGCGGATTGGAGAAATGGAGGCCCAGGAATTTCTGTCTCCGCGATGTCATTGATGCGAGTTCGGAGATCGGGATGGTTGATGTGTTTGAAGCGATAATGGTTCCATTGGCAAGAATCGTGTCGACCTTGGAGAGAACCTGCCTTTTAACCTCTGTTTTTTCCTTCACCACCTCGATAACGAGGTCCACTGATGAAAAAGCAGACAGTTCAGTCGAGGTCCTGATTCTGGCCATTACTGATTCCGGATCCTCCTTGAGCGTTCCCCTCTTGCTGAGCCTCTCAAGGCTCCATCTGACCTTCTCAGTGGCCTTGTCAAGGATCTCCTGGTTCACATCGTTGATGATGACATTGTAACCACTGGCAGCGATAAGCTCGGCAATACCATGGCCCATTACGCCTGCGCCAATAACTCCAACTTCCTTAATCATAAAAATACAAAAGAATAGTATCTGGAGGATATATAATCGTTCTCCAAAATATGTTTACTGGTAACCGGGCGCAGGGGATGCAGACAGATCCTACTGCCTGCCTGTGTTATCCATCCATTTTATGATGCCAGTATTTTCCTTTACCATGCTGTCCGTCAGTTTCTGCTTGCCTAGATGGATTGCGTAGTAGAGTTTGGCTGCCCTGGCCATGACCCCTTCTCCTCCCGTCCAGTCCTGTCCAGCGAGTTCCATCTCTACTGCAGCGGTAAGCCTGCCCAGCAATTCGAGGATCTCCTTGGAATAGAATTCTGGGGTGCCTTCCTTCAGGAGTGTAGAAGTTTCTTCAAGCGCGCCGGTCAGCTTCGCTGACAGTAAGGCAGCCTTTTTCCCGTCTTTTATGGACGAAATCCTTTTGGCAAGGAACTCCTGCAAGAGACTGAGGCCGTTCTTTTTCAATATTACTTCCATCGTTTCCAGAGCCTGGATATTGCTGGTTCCCTCCCAGATGGATGTAACGATTGAGTCCCTGTGGAACTTGGCCATGGGAAACTCCTCGAAAAAGCCGATTCCTCCCATCATTTCCATGGCATATCTTGTGATGCCCGCACTGGTATCTGCGGCTATGCTCTTGGCCATGTTTCCCACCATCCTGGCAAGCTGGTAGTTTCCGTCATACGGAGGCAGAACTGATCTTACGCTGTCAAACAGTTCAGCTGCCAGAAGAGCGAGTACAAGTGATGCCTCCAGTTCGGTCTCCTTCTCCATGAAATCCCTGAGCATGAGGGGGTGATCGATCAGCCTCTTCCCGAAAGCTTCCCTTCGGTTGGCGTAAAGGTGTGCTTCCCACAGGGCTTTCCGTGCAATGCCTACAGCAGCAATGGCGTCGTCTATTCTTGAGATCACGAGAATTTCCATAGCCAGGTAGATGCCTTCTTCAGGCTTGCCTATGAGGTAACCTTCCGAGTCGTTGAATTCCACCTCCCCGGTTGGTACCGCGATCGTTCCCATCTTGTCCTTCAGCCTTCTTATGCTGTAGTTTGGGCTACCGTCCTTCCTGTATGCGGGAACCAGGTAGAGTGAGATCCCTTTCGCTCCTTTCGGCGAATCGCCCAGCCTTGCAGTAACAAGGGCTGCATCGGCTATCCCTGCATCGCTGGCAAAATACTTGTCGCTGCCCGTCAGGCGGTACATGGAACCATCTTTCCTTGCGGTTGTAAGGTTGGCCCCTATGTCGCTTCCCCCCTGGATCTCGCTATAGAAGGTTGCGCCATACCAGGGGTCTTCCCGGTCAAAAAACTTCCCGAGGAATTCTTTCTTCAGGCCATTGTCTGCGTACTTCTGCAGGGCATATGCCGTCTGGGCTGTGAGCGTCATGGTGCAGAATATTCCGGAATCGGAAATTACGTAGCCTGAAATGAAGTGGTACATCAGTGACTTTTCATCCGTGTCGAGCCTGTTTATAACGCCAAGCTTCTGCAGTTTACCCAGGGCCCTGACATGATCCGGGGAAAGCCTGACAAAATCAATGCGATCCCCCATTATGCCCCAGTTGTGCAGCACCGGTTTTGAATGATGGTCAATAAAATCCAGGGTCTCTATGAGTTCGTCTGATACATAAAATCCAAGTTTTTCAAGATCAGGCTCCTTCCTGAACTTGAAATGTTCGAGAACCTCCTGAAGAGGTAAATCCCCTGTGAAATAGTTGACTCCTTTGCTCAGAAAAAGACTTGAAAATAGGTCCTTCATAGATAGTGTTTACAAGTCGGGTTAATATTAAAGTTGCCTCTAAAATCAAAGTATAAAAAATTGAAAAAATAAAAAATAAAATTTGGGGTTTTAATGGTTTTACGGCTTCCTCATGAAGAAGTATGCCAGGGCAACTCCAGCTCCTGCTCCCACTGCTATGCCTCCAACAAGAAGACCTACAGTCATCAGTGTGTTTGGATTCTGTGTGAACTGAATGGTTACGGTGGCACTGTCATTCTCAACAACGACATAACCGCTTTCAGGTGTCATGGAGTAACCATTTACACTGGACACGTTGTAGGTGTAGTTGCCGTTCGTCAATGTAAAGGAAATGCTGGCGGATGTCGTGTTCACAGTCTGATTGTCAAATGTGACCGCCCATTCTGTTCCCGTTGGAAGTCCTATGTGCTCAAATGTGACGGTGTATGTTGTCAGTGAGAACACCACATTCAGGCTGGCAGAGTGTCCGTATATGAACAGGTTTCCACTTGATGGCGTTACCGAGTAGAGGTCAGGCACTATTATGCTGTAGCCGTATGTTCCGTTGTCCCTGTATATTGTTATGCTGTCCCCAGTTGTTTTGTACGGCTCACCCGCAAGGTTGATTCCCCACTGTGTTCCTGAAGGAAGGCCCGTCATTGTCACAGTAATGGGATAGATAACCTGGCTGAAACTTATGGACTGGCTGATTGCGTTGCCATATACCGTCACCTCTCCCCTGAGCGGTGTGGCTGCATAGTTGTCAGGAGTGATGACACTGTATGAATATGTTCCATTGGGCATCTGGAAGCTGACAGAGCTGCCGGTTGTTGTGACAGAGTTGTTGTCAAGGACAATTCCCCAGTTGTTTCCCGCCGGAAGAGCAACCGAGTTGAAGGTTACGCCATACGTCGGGGGGACCAGAGGATAGTAGTCTCCGTTTGTTGTTATGCCTCCGGATGAGGAATATGGTAAGGTCCCGTCGAATTCGCTCCAATAGTTTCCGCCCTGATGGCCAAGTCCGATTATGTTTCCGGTGAGGTCAAAACCATTCACGGTTATGGAGTATGTGAGTGGTTCGATCTGGCTCAGGTTCCAGTTGTTGCTGTAAGTTGCGCTGTTCCCTGTGTAAAGGTCAACAGCCGGGCTGTATGCAGGGTTCACTGTGTCGAAGTAGTTGTTGTAGATCAGGTTGCCGGAGCTGTAGACGGAGATGCCATATGGATCTGACCCGTACATGAGTGAGTCAGCCCACGCGCTCTTCGTAATGAGGTGCCACATGAAGTGGTTGCCAAAGACGGTTCCTGAACCATTGTTTCCTGGTTCGTTGTAGATCAGCAGTGAGCTGCCCATTCCATTGAAAGTGCTCTCACCAACCAGGAAGCTTGTGGAATCGATGAACAAGACATTGGATGCCCCCATGTTCTGGAGCGAGCTTGCGAACCATCCAGTTATGTCATTTGCCCCGAACAGAGACACTCCGCTCGTATTATAGAAGACCATGTTGAGATTGTTTGTGACGGGGAGATTCATGGCGTCCAGGACATCAGACATGGATGAGGGGTACTGGATGCTGAACTGTGCCGGATCCTGTATGGTCGCGTTTGCCGTAGTATCACTGATGAAGAGACCATAGAACGATGGGTACATGAACTTGTTAGCCAGGGTAAACAGATGGTTCAATGGAGCGTACTGATTGTTCTCAATCCTGTATGGATCTGACGGAGTACCGCTGCCCTTTGGAGTTGCTGTCGTGGTGTATGGTGTCGAGCCCACTGTCAGATTTGCAAGCTGGGCATCACCCATGGCGTAAAGCGGCGTGTATATTCCCATGTTCCTGTCGTATGCCAGGCTCACGTTGAATGACGTCGTGGTTTCATTCGTCTCGTTTGTGCTTCCTCCTCCACCAGGCCCGGTTTCGTTCACGGTTTCGTTTGTTTCAAAGGCAGACGTGTTGAAGTAGAATGGCTGGAACTCGCTCATCATCACAACACCCGAATAGTCAATGCCACCTGGAAGTGCGAACTTGTAGTAACCACTTTCATTAAGAGGTGCCCAGGCAGCTGTGGAATTGTCGAAGGTTGTGCCTGTGTTCAGGAACAGGAATGAGTTTGCAGGGCTTATTGTTCCCTGGATGTTCATTGCTCCTGAGTGCGTGAATGTTGAACCCCACATGGATACCAGAAGCGATGGCCCGGAACTGAGGTGCACTATGGGCTTCATTGTGGAAGTCCACCACGCTGAGAGGCCTTCAACTGTCTCAGCCCCGTTTGATCCATAGTTGTATGCAGAAGGCAGTTTAGCGTATGTTCCTCCGCTCATGAATTTCAAGTTGAGTTGTGCGGTTGCTTCATAGATGATGCTGGTGCTTCCGGCTCCCGGTCCGCCGATTACCATTTCTGCATCATACAGCATTCCTGATGGGGTCTTGGCATACCCGTTAACCTCGAAATATGCCTGGCCTGTTGTGCTGGATGATCCTGGCACGGTCGAGTTGAAGATCACGGTGTCGTACGTGTTCTGGCTGATAGTCTGATTGTTGGCCGTGTTCGTTATTGAGTAGCTGAACACAACAGCATTCCTGTTGTTAATCACGGTAGAGTTTGTGAAAAGATTCAGCGTGTATGTTCCCTCCAGGTTAAGTTGTGGCCCTGTGCTGTAGTAGAATGTGTCGGAAACCACGTGTCCGCTTCCGGAGTATATGCTGCTGGATGGCATGTACATAGAAGGTGACGAGAAGTTCCAGACATTGTCAACAAGTTCCACTTCACCAGAGGAAGGTGTATAATACGCGACATTCTGCGTCCAGTATACATTATTGCTGTCTCCAAACACCGTAACACCATTCAGGACCGTGTTCAACTGAATCGAGACCGAATCTGGCGCACCATTCATCGCGTAGTATGGCTTGAAGGCCTCAAACATAGCAGTTCCCATGAAGCTTGTGGTGTTGTAGGAATATGGTATATCGACTCCGGAAGAGTTCATATAACCATAATCTGCCACCCCCATGGGAGCAGGGGATCTGGAGTAGAGCGAAGTCACTAGACTTGTGTATGAAGCCATTGAATTCAGATTGGGCAAATAAACAAATTTAGAAGGTATTCCAGCAGCATTCATCATATTGATGACACTTGCTGAATCCAGCGGCTGTGAAGTGTCAACTGCACCCATTGCATTGTTGTCTGTAGTCATAGTTATCTGCGAATTAGAGGCCAAACTGCCGGTGCCCGGCTGAGGTGTGTCAAATAGAACCACCAGTGCGGAGATCACCATTAGTGCTCCAACAGCTATGGCCAGAAATCCTTTCAAATTATGAGATTTCATAGTTATCATCCAAAAATCCACGACTCAGCTTATTAAAACTGCTTATGAGCAGTGAGATTGTTTATTTATATACCCGAGCACAGAATAAGGGGATGAATAGTCCGGAAATAAGCCAGTTTCCGGCTGAATCTGATCACGAGTCCAGTGGATCAGGTATTTAAATGAAAGAGTGCATATTCACGTCCACTATCCTTAAGCCAAGTTGCCTGAGACCGCAATTAAGCTGCTTTTTCAGCCATTGTACCATAATTGATTTATATCAATTTCAATGTCTGGAACCAGTTGTGTGACTAAGTCGTCCAAAGATGTACAACAAAGGGCCCCAACATTTTCCGGCCACCTGTCTTTTGACCGTGTTAAATGAACCAGCTCCGTCAATGTTGCCAGACACCTGAACAAAGTGTAATACTAATCCAGATGCATTTAAATATAGCAGTACTATTTTTTTAGGTTTAAATATGAAAAGATCAATTCTCGCTGCCGCCGCTATTGCTCTGGCCTTACTGCTGCCAGCGATAGCCACAGCAGCAGTGATAGTGAACAGCGGGATCGCAGTAAATTTCAACCCAAACCAGTCGAACCAGATCTACTTTACGGAGGGGACAGGCTACAGTGTTGCAAACCAAAGCGGATACATGGGTGTGTTTGGAAACAATGCGCATTACACCAATTTCAGCATCGAGCTCAGTTCGGTTCCGGGCTCAGGCTATGTCGTCCTGACCAACGTGCTTGAGATATACAACGCCACCACAGCCACTGGAACGGTCAACATCTGGATCAACGGTACTCTTCCCACTGGAGTTGCTATGTATGAGAGCCCCAGCCCAATCACTTTCAACGGCAATGCAATGTCGGGAACAGAGGTACTCGGGAATGGTGTCACTTCAACTGAGATACACCTCACGGGTTCCGGAAATGCTGGCTTCATCGGCTTCAAGCTGTCAGGAAGCGTGTCCGGTTCAGCCGCATTCAGCCTGCAATACACAATTTCATAACAATAAGGTGATCATGAGAACATGGAGCAGAAGAAGGAGCCTTATTCTAATTTCAGCATTTATAGCCTTGGCCCTGACATCCACTTCAATTGCACAGGTCACGATCAGCAATAGCTATGAGATCAATGCAGCCCCATATACCCCTCCTGTACACATGGCAATGGGAACCACAAACACCTCAAACCTGAATGTGAGCATCAACAGTGCAGGCTCACAGAGCCATATCAACATGACAGGCTATTTTTACCTGGGAGGCCAGGACAGCCTTAACATTTCAAACCTGTTCATGCTCACATCCCTTTCCAGCGCAAGTTTTGGCTACCTCACCAATGTTACCCTGTTCAACGGCCAGAAGACTGTTCAGAATGTGAGTCTCTACAGTCATGGCAGCAACGGCACATTCTATGAAGACTACAATTTCACGGCACCGGGAAGCTACCATAACAACTCATTGCCTGTAACACTGGCACCCGGCGGAAATTCTTCCTTTGGCCTCTACATTGAACTTGGGAAATCCGGATATGGCGGTCCATACACCTGGAACCTCAATTTCGAAATTAATGGATATTCACAGTCCACCGGAACCGTTCACGCAGTGTACACCCAGTATTTTGTAGACATTAAAGTCACGACAGTAGAGGTTGCATAGAGGTGCGCTGCTTTGATTTCCCTGCACTTTGACAATCTGAGGCTTTTTATCCCCCAGTACCTGTTTTCCACAGCAATAGCGGCCATAGTCTACTACTACCTTGGACAGAGATACCCGGGAAAGGAGAACACCATTCCAATTCTCAGGAAGGCTCGAACCGTTGGGCAGTCATTTTTCAGTACCCCGCTTTCATCAGGGACCGGGGAAAACATTTCACTTCTCGTAAGGCCCAAGTTATTCAATGATTCCCTCAGGTCATACTGGGACGCAAGCAAGGTTTTTTTCGACCTTGCCTACTATTACCTGGCCAACGGATTCCCGGAAAACCAGTATGCCAATCTGAAAAGCCCCTATGTGGCTCCGCCATTTTTCGAAACCACCATTACGTACCAGATGTACAGGATAATGGTTGCAGTGAGTGCGTGGGCCGGGCTTATGCTGGTCATAACACCGTTTACATACGTATATGTGTTCATTCCGCATTTTGCAGAACCGTACAACATAATTGTTGCGATCATACTTGGAATTTCCATATTTGAGGGTATTGTGTCGATGGCATTTTTCAGGTTGGGCGTAAGTTTCGGGAAGGCTGTGTTCGTGGAATCAATAGTGATAGTAGCGTTCACTTCTTCACTATTATCTCCGTCCATGAGCTGGCTTAGCGCTTTCAACCTCCAGGGAAAACTGATCATTTACCTCATTCTACTCTTTCTTTTCATAGCAATAACAGGGCTCATATCACAGCTCAGGACCAGGAGGAATCTGTTCCTCAGTTCCATGGTATTTTCCACCGTTGCGTACTTCTCGTTTGTGGTCATTGTGCTGTATAACGTTCTGCAGATATCTCTCTGATGAAGAGTGGTCAGAATAACCTGTACCTGGTCACAACCGCAAGGTCCTCACTGCCATGGTTTCCATTGTCCCCATTGTTATGGCCACTGTGGTGGTGATCGGGATGCACATTCGAGAAGGGGAAATCGACAACAATCCAGACATAGTGTCCGTAGAATACGACTATTATGTCCTGGCCGGAGCCGGAGACGTTCAGGGTCAGGTTCATGCCTCCGGGCAGTGTGCGTCCACGATGGTTTACCGCTGCAATTCCAAGGCTGTAAGTCCCGTTGGCAAGGGCAAAAGTAAATGTTCCTTCAGGATAGGAAATCTGTGTGGAATTGTTCAGGGAAACTTCCCAGTTGAAGTGATCGGGAAGCCCCATTTCGAATATGGTTATATTGTAGAGTTCCAAAGGCGAAGGCAGCGCAGAGTAGTTTACATCCATGGTCAGGTTTGCACTGCCAACCGTGAAGTTGCCGCCCGCAGATACGTTGTACCCAGCGATGCCATCCGGCATGTATGAATAGTGCCCAGGGGGCAGGGTAACATTAAAGCTCCCCTGCAGAGAAGAGAAATTGCCTGCGCCACTGACAAATATTCCCCAAGGTGTGCCCGGCGGAAGGCCTTTCTCAGTGAATGTGACGTTGCGGGTCACCAGCTTGAAAGTTATATTCACAATCACACCAGATCCGTTTATTGTGAAACTGCCACCTGCAGGAATGAATGACCCATTTCCGGGAGCCGCACTGTAGTCATAAGTACCGTTCTGGAGATTAAACGTGATCTCATTGCCGAAAGAACTGTTGGACGCAATTCGGCCAATGTTTACCGACCAGTATTGCTTGCCTGAGAGGCCGGATTCATTGAACTGGACTTCATAAAGAACAGGCATGAAATGCAGATCAATAGTCATACCCTTCCCCGTGATCTGGAATGAGCCTGTGGACCCCCTCCATGAGGAATTGGAAGAAGAATAGACATAACTGTAGTTTCCGTAGGGAAGATATGCGGAAACGTTTGCGCCAGTGGAACCCAGAAAAACACCATTGCTGATGTTCACTGACCAGGCGTAGCCATGGGGCAGGGAGTCCTGGGTGAAGTTTACGCGGTAAAGGTAAGGCATCCAGGTGATGTTCACGGTCACGTTGCTGTTGATGACCGAAACGCTGCCTGAAGCTGTGTCGGGGTAGTAATGCTGAGCTGGAAACACTTTATAGTTGTATACGCCCGGTGTGGCCTCATATGTGTAAATGTTTGCAGCCGATTTTTCCATGATTCCGTTTATGGAGAGTGACCATGGGGTTCCCGCAGGAAGATTTTTTGCGTTGAATGTAAGGTTGTATGAAACCATTGAGAAATCAAGGTTGAGAATTACGTCTGAGCCATTAACCGTCAGGTATCCCTGAGAAGGGGATGCCCTGTAACCGTTGAAGCCAGCGATATTGAAGTGGTAGGAGTCATTGGCCTCCTCAAAAGTTATATTGCTCCCGGAGGCAGCGGGAACGGTACTTCCATTGAGGGCCACATCCCATGTGAGGCCTCCGGGAAGTCCGGTTTCTGTGAATCTCACTGAATACTCCTTTGTGAACTGCAGGATTATGCTTATGTTCAGGGACATAACTTCGAGTTGGCCACCAACCGGAGAGATGTAACCTGCTACATTGGAAATGGAATATCCATAGTTTCCTGGTGCCTCATAGAAGGTAATTGTAGGGTTTGTCGAGGACAGGGTGTAACCATTTAATGTAACATTCCAACCGGTGGATGTTGAAAGTCCGTGCTCTATGAATGAGATACTCGCGGTTGCGTCATTGACTGAAATGAGATCCAGGGCATCTTCCATGGGGTTTACAACGTAGAATCCTGAATTGCCCGGTGCTGACACGGGCATCAGAGGCATCCCGCTGTCCTGGACTATGTAAGCGACACGATCCGTGGTATCATTGATTAGATAGATGGTGCCGTTCTGAGTGTTGGTTGACAATATCATGTTCAGGGAAGGGTCAATGCCAATGCCGAATGATTGTCCAGTTCCCGCTATCCTGTGGGTGGCCAGTCCATTCAGGTAATACGTGAACGAATCCGAACCGGAGAGGGCAATGTAGTAGGTCCTGTTGGAACTTTTACTGTAGATTATCGACAGGACAGTGCCTGTTGCGTTGACCTGTGATATTATCTGATCATTCTTGCCTATGAACGCGATCTTCCCGGTGGAACCACTGTTGTCTACGACTTCCATGGCATTCATGCCGCTATTGAAGGCAAAACTCTGCGAACTGAAAACAGATATGCTGTTCAGTGCCATTTCGGTCTTCAGGGTTGAAGAATTGAGGAAATATACGCCACCATACAGGCTGCCAACCATGATCTGGCCATTCAGAGGATCGTATGAAAGGGATATCAGATAGGAGCCGAGGTACACCGAATTTACAGGGGCCCCTGTTGAATTGTACTGATATAAGGATGTGGAATTGGAGACGAATATGTTTCCATTGGCTGGATCGAAGGTAATTGCGTCAGGAGAGTCGGGGCCTTGGAAATGGCTCACCAGTGAATGGTTATACTGATTGATCTCGTATATGAGAGAGATGGAAAATCCAACCACCAGCACAGCGTGGGAATAATTGTCATAAATCCCGTATACAGGAAAGACCGATTGATTGCCAGACAACATGGAGGTTGAATTCACGAACTTCTCATTCTGCAGGTTTACGAATCCTGTTGGAGATATCCTGCCTGTGAATCTGAGAAGTGCGTGGCCGCCATGTCCGTTGATGGTAACAGACCCGGAAGGGCTACCTGTAAAGAAATGAATAGAGTTTGAAGTGGAGTATGAATATGTGCCCTGAGGCAGATAAATAAGCATCGAAGAGTTGATCGAGGTGTATGACTTTCCAGATAGGTTTACGGACCAGAATGTACCTGAGGGCAAGCCTGTTTCATTGAAATATAATGGAAACAGGGCAGGGTTGGAAGAAGAATTAACGGTATCCTGGGGAGACAGGGGCGACACGTCCGGAAGTGCAACTGTCCGGTTTCCATGAGAAGTCTTGTCAAATGATGCTTCAAGAATGGATACGGCTGACGCTATCATAAGTGCAGATAGGGCGATAGCCAGAATTTTCCTGTCTCGAAGCATTCTTTGAAGTCTATCGTTCCTATATTTAAATAATATACTGGAGCTATAATACTAAAACGACAGGAAAATGCATCTCATGAGGTCAATTTTGACAAAAAGTATGCGGGCGATATGGAAAGATTGATTAGGGGCATAGATTTTAAGAGTTATCCTCCACGTTTTCCGCTGGCTTTGGCGGAAAACCGTGCAAAAGACGAATGAAGTCCGGGGAAAAGAACGTGATCAAGATGCCAGATTCAACCGATTCCATTAAGGGCGATTCAGAAATTCCTGAAGTCAGCCCGCCGGAGATTAAAGTACTCAAGTTTCTTGCCTCCCTCAGATCCGGAAAGGTGAAGGAATCTGAGGTCAAGGTACAGGGACTTAATGAGAGAGAAGTTTCAAGTGCTGTTTCTTGGCTGGAAAAGAAGAGGCTCATCAACGTTACAAGGCTTGAGCTGGTGTTCTATGAATTGACACAGGAAGGCAAGAGATTCCTGAAGGATGGCCTTCCCGAGGAAAGGGCTTTCAAACTTGCCAGGGAAAAGGGAAACATCCCTATTTCCTCCCTGATTTTATCACTGGGCGAGAAAGATGGCCGAATAGCAGTTGCCCAACTTGCCAAGCTTGGCATGAAGCCCATAAAGGGAGAGATTTCTGCAACTGGAAAGGAAAGTGTTGAGGAAGTGTTTCTAAAGAGACACGAATTCCTGTCTTCTGTTGCAGGAGCAGTACCCACTGACAAGGAGCTTCTTGAGCATTTCAGGAAAAGAGAGGACGTCATCCTGGAGAAGAAACGTTATGCCAGACTTATTGAACTCACCGATCTCGGCAGGATTGTGTCGGAAAGAACCGAGGCGGGGGATTCCATATCTGTGTTGACCACTGAGATTCTACAGACTGCGGGGTGGAAAGGAAAACCGTTCAGAAGATACGATCTGAATGCACCGGTTGAAAGAGCGTACTCGGCTTCCCTCCACCCTATAACCTACCTCATAGAAAAGGTCAGGCGCATTTTCCTCGACCTTGGCTTCACAGAGATGGAGGGACACTACATCGAATCCTCAGGTTGGAACATGGATGCACTGTTCATTCCACAGGATCACCCTGCAAGAGAAATGCAGGATACATTCTATCTGGATTCAGAAAACGGGATCCCGCTGGAGAATCCCGAAGTGCTTGACATCTTCAAGAAGACTCACGAAAAGGGCATACCCGGATACACTGGCTGGGGATATTCCTGGGATCCCAAGAAGGCCCGAGAGCTCCTTCTGAGGACCCATACTACTGTCAGCACAATCAGGTACCTGTATCACCACAAGGAGAGCCCCCAGGCGGCCTTTTCTGTGGAGAAAGTGTTCAGGCACGAGAGTGTTGACTGGAAACATCTCGCGGAACTGCACCAGATCGAAGGCACATACTACGGAAAAGACGCCAACCTGTCCACACTCCTGTGGCTCATGAAGGAGTTCTACTCCAGGCTTGGGTTCAAGGACCTAAAATTTGTTCCTTCATATTATCCATACACAGAACCGAGTCTTGATGTTATTGTCAACATAAACGGCAAGGAGATGGAACTTGGTGGCTCTGGAGTTTTCCGTCCCGAGGTAACACGCCCTCTAGGCCTCAAGGAACCCGTTGTCGCATGGGGGCTTGGCCTGGAGAGACTGGCCATGATATACTATGGTTTTGAAGATATCCGTGACATTTACCAGAGCGATGTGGACTGGCTCAGAACATTTACGCTGAAGTACTAGGCATCTTTCTGCCCATTCTCTGGCATGCTGCACAGACCCCAAACTCACCCATATGTATGGAGCAAGTGGGTTCGTGGCAAATTTTGCACTGGAAATCAGCTGGCCTGCTACAGATATGACATAGACCTCTGACTGACATGCATTATATATGGAGGAAGAGGTAATCTATTTTTCCTGAAACAAATAAGGCATGTGATGATCCGATTAGCCAGGAAAAGTGACTGGCCAGAAATAAGCAGAATTTCTACGCGCTCGGGATATGAAGATTACATCAACCGGATCGGCCCGGGGTATCTTGAGGATGGCGAAGTGCTGGTCTTTGAAGAGTCCAGTATCCAGGCATTTGCCAAGATAGAGTATCTGATGGACAATTCTGCGTGGTTCAGCGGCCTGCGGGTCGACCCAGATTACTGGAGAAATGGACTGGGAACCTCCCTGACCGAGGCAGGTATCGAGAGAGCCGTTGAGAAGGGTTGTAACACAGTCCGGCTTCTAATTTATGAAGACAATTTCCGCTCTTTGAAGCTCGTTGACAAGCTGGGGTTCAAGAATATCAGGAAATACACCTTTTTCGAAGGAATCCCTGACATTACAACACTGTGTAAAGAGACCAGGCAGCCATCCGGACTGGTTAATCTTGGATGGAAATTTGCCAGAATCCCAGAAACGGGCAATTTTGAGTTTCCAGCTTACAATGGAAATGGGTGGACTTTCATGTCCACCGGTGAAAACACTTTTGAAATCCTCTCAATGGGATCCGGCCCTGTCAACTTCCTTGATGGAGGGTTCACCTGCTTAAGTGGTGACATGGGTTACAAGGACCACCACCAATTCGTATCAGATGAAAAACTCTCTTCCGGTTTCATACTGGAGAAGAACCTGTAATAATGCAGTCGTTCACTGCTTATGACTTGCCTGGCATGGGTTCAGTCGAGAAAACTTGAGATTTCATCAATCCCTTTCCTGGTTGTTTCCAGAGGTTTCTCAGAGGCTTTGCCAATCAGAATTATTGCTACCGGAACAAGATCCTTTGAACCTGTGACTTCCGCAAGTTTTCTCGTGTCAAATGAACCAATCCATGCCGTCTGGTAACCTAGATCAACCGACTTGAGAATGGCAAATGTTGCTGCAATGGTTGCATCCTGGATTGAGTATAGTTCCCGCCCTCTCATTCCGTACTCAGACGCAGATGCCTCCGGGTCCGATGAAAACACGAGACAGGCTGAGGCTTCCGTGATAAAATGCTGGCCAAAGGCACATTCCGCTACCTCCTTCTTCTTGGAGGCAGATGTTGCAACAAATATCCTGTAAGCCTGGATATTTCCGGCAGAGGGAGCCCTGTTGGCAGCGCCTATGATTTTGGTGAGATGGCTTTCAGGAATGTCATGCTTAACATAAGCCCTGGTTGAATGCCTTTCACGTACCACTTCGTCGTATTGCATCTTAATCCCTAGGCCTATTCAGGTATTCAAGTTGAGAGGACTGCTGAATTCTGCTTACCCTCTCCACCCATTCCTGGAGCCAAGAAGCACCCACATAAGCCCAATGAGAAGTCCTGTTATCATCAGGGACACTATGGTAACAATGACATTCTGAAACAGGCTAAATCCAGTCGACCAGTACAAAGCATACACCAGGATGAAGACTGACCATGCTATGACGGCCAGAATTGAAGTGGCTACCGGGGCAACGGGCCCCTCGTATCTTTCCGGCTTTCTATGGCTTTTGGCCTGTACAGTTTCAGGTTCACCCTTCCCATAACTGCCCTGTTCTGCTCGATTGTTTTCCTTTTCCACAGGTATTCACCTTCAAGTAACATCATTTTTCTGAAATATAGCCGTTTTCCCTTAGCAGTATTACCTTGCAGGGATCACTTTCACGCCAGGGGGCAACACTTCAGGGAGAATGTCGCACACGCACAGTTCAATAACAACATGTAATTCATCCATTGTGGAAGGCAGACTTTCTAGAAATGTGGTGATTGCTGAACTTCTCCCCTCAAGATGGAGGGATTACAGAGATCTCAGGCTCCATGCCCTGAAGAATGACCCGTTTGCTTTTGGCACCAGCCTGGATGAGGAGACCTCCCTTGCCCCAGAAATATGGCAGGAAAGGATCGGCAATGCACTTTTTGCGCTTGATAGCGATGTCCCTATAGGAATGGTTGGGATAATTTACCTTCAAAGAAAGAAGCAGAGACATATAGCACACATTGTGGGCTTTTACGTCAAGCCAGAATATCGTGGCCGTGGAATCGGGAAACGCCTTCTCCTGGAGGCTCTTACTCAAATAAAGGCAAAGGACAATATCATCAAGGTTGGGCTTTCTGTGAACTCCAGCCAGTCAGATGCCATAAGAATGTACGAAAATCTTGGTTTCAAGACGGTGGGCCTCCTCGAGAAAGAGATCAACGTGGAAGGCAGTTTCTGCGACCAGTACGAAATGGAGAGGCTTCTGTAACGGGATCACACTGTATTCTCCCACTTAATGCTTAAGCTACGCCAATTTATCGTCCCAGAATTGATCAAAGAACGAGAGCCACGTCCTGAGCTTCAGGAGCTTTCTGGGCTGAAGGGCAAATAGTGCTTCGCGGCCTCTCCTTCGACTGGTAGGCAGACCCGCGTCCTTAAGGATAAGAAGATGCTTGATCACCGCTGTTCTGCTTATTGGGAGCGACTGCTTGATTGTGGCAATGGACATTTCTCCTCCTGCAAGTATTTCAAGAATCTTCCTCCGGTGTGGGTCCGCAATTCCTTTGAAAACATCGTGTGCCTGTTGTGGTGAATTCAATACATTCCTCCGCATATTGACACTCTCCTCAGTAGAATCCTCTTCCAGCCCCCTGTTAACCGTGTCCCCGGAATAAGGAGATTTGACAATATAACACTTCATGGTGTCATATTAAATTTATTTTGACGCATTGATCCGAAAAGTCTTCCCAAAAGTGAAAAAGATTGCTTCTCACGGACAGCAAGAAGAGTGTTTCTGTGCGGTGCTGCGCAGGAATGTGGAGCAAACGCCCGAGCCGGGATTCGAACCCGAATCTGAGGCTCCGCAGGCCTCCAGGATGTCCAAGTTACCCCACTCGGGCTGGGGATGAGAAATGTGTCCTACATAGAAAAATGTTCTTTTGTGTGAAATGAAAACTAAATCTGCTCGTGTTGCATTATGTTGATATCCTATGGCCGTTGATCAGGATTACGATGTTGTCATCGTCGGAGCGGGAGTTTTGGGTGCATCCTTAGCATATTTCCTGTCACTGGGGTACAATGGAAAAGTTGCAATTCTGGACAGGGAGAAGACTGCGGGAGAACACACTTCCTCAAGAAATACCGGCGTAATACACCGTCCCTTCTACCTGAATCCTGAAAAGAAGAGAATATTTGCCAAATCATCCCAGGATTCTTATGCACTCTGGAAAGAACTTGCGGGAAAGTACAACCTTCCCTGGAAGGATGTAGGAACTCTGGAGGTCGCCGTCAGGGATGCAGATACCAGAACCATAGACGAATACCGGAAATGGGGACCAGAAAATGGCATGGAAGAAAGTGAGCTTCAGGTTCTTGATGAATCCGAACTCAAACAGTATGAGCCTGACGTGAAGGGGCATGGTGCAATTCTCAGCAGGACCGATGCCTCTGTGGATTTTGGAGTGTTCACAAGAAAGTTGATAGAGCTTGCTCAGGCAGAAGGCGTGAAATACCTGGGCAATTTCAAGGTTTCCAGAATGGAAGAAAACGGTGTTGCCTCTGTTAAATACACGTACAACGGAACCCCGGGAACAATTAGAGCCAGCTTCATGATAAATGCTGCAGGTGGAGACGCCCTCAAGCTTGCACACAAGCTCGGGCTGGCCAGGAGATATGCAACCTTGCATTTCAGGGGTGATTACTGGACGGTGAGCAATCATTTTGCCAATGGCATAAGGAACAATATATACACCGTTCCCAGGCACATGAAATTCCCATTCCTTGACCCGCATTTCATACTCCGGCAGGATGGAAGGAGAGAGGTAGGGCCCACTGCTGCTTTGGTAGCAAGCCCCTATGATTATACAGACAGCCCGGATTCACACTCCCTGTTGCTTAAACTCCTGGAGAAGCCTGCGATTCCAAAATTGAAGCTCGTGACCAATCCCGAATTCATTAACCTTGTTAGGACAGAATGGAAGAGTTCCAGATCCAAAGCCGCCATGGCCGAGAGAGTGAGAGAGTTTATCCCGACACTGAAGACCGATTTGCTTGAAAGCCATGGCCTTTCGGGGATCAGAAATTCACTCATAGATTCCAATGGCTTTGTTCCGGAGGCAGTGATTGAAAAGGGGCAGGACAGTTACCACGTCCTTAACTACAATTCACCTGGAGCCACGGGCGCACCCGCATATGCGATGTACATCCTGAAAATGGCGGAAAATGAAGGTTTTCTCAAATTGAATGGGGCCGAAAAAACGAATGCGGCGTGGCATGGGTACCATCAAAATTCCGGATGAAGGCGCCTTTAGCCCACATTTTGTTAGCCTGAACGTCAATTGAGTCTTAAATAATGAAAAGACATTACCCATAAATGGAAACCAGGCTGAAATCTCTAGCCTTCACATCACTAGGTCATTTTGCCAATGATGGCACAGCTTTGCTTTATCCTATTCTGATTACGTTTTACGTACAGCTTCCAGGGGTCCAGATACCGTACCTAGGAGGCATGGCGGTTGTGTTCAACCTGATTTCCGGCCTTTTGAGCACACCCATTGGCAGGTATGCAGACAACACAGGAAGATACGGAGTCCTAATCAGCCTTGGAATCGCCCTGCTTGGAGTCGCAGCACTCATATTATCCCTTCCTTTCAGTTTCCCCCAATACACACTCCCGCTGGTCCTGACCGGGGCTTTTGTCCTGGGCTCTGGACAGGCATTCTACCACCCTCTCGGAGCGGCAATTCTCAGAAACACGTTTGACCGTGGCGGTTCACCCAAAGCAATGGGGATCAACGGTTCTTTTGGCAGCCTCGGACGTGCTATTATGCCGACCACGGTTGGATTCCTTATGGCATTCATCGGGGATGTCACAGGACTTGTGATTTATGCGATATACAGCTTCATCAGCGCCGTGATTCTCTATATTGGGCTCAGAACCATAAAGATCGTTGTAAAGAAAAGGCCTGCTGCAAGGAAAGACAAAGAAGAAAAAGCCAAGCAGAAACTTGCAGGGAAGAGCTACATGCCATTTGTCTACATACTGACTTCCGCGGTATTTGTCAGGGCACTCTTCCTCACCGGTACGGCCACATTCATACCGACTTACCTTGACATCCAGTTTGGAAGCAAGACCCTCACCCTCACCATAATACTTATTGCTTACCTGTTGCCTGTATTCGGCCAGCCCCTGTTCGGATCCCTTACTTCACAGAAAGGGGGGAAATACACCGTGGTTGTCACCTTCATATTCTCAACAATATTCTTTGCAGGATTCCTGCTGTCCAGCTCTAATGTCATCGCAACCGTGGTTTTCTTTGCACTTTTTGCCGGAACAGCATACAGTGGATTCCCAGTTCTCCTAGGATTCGTGAGCCAGGTCGTGCCGACAGAAAGAATAGGGATGTCGAATGCCATGGTATGGGGAGTCGGCCAGACAGTAGGTGGAGCGGTTGGAGCTGGCATAATATCGGTATTCACAATATTCGTAAGCGTTCCGGTTGCAATCCAGCTTATGTTTGCCTTTGCCCTAGTCGCGCTTGTGTTCATCCCACTTCTCCCTTCCAAATCCAAGGTTGATGATGGCAACACAGCGGCTGCATAGTGGTCATATATGAATACAGCATAAACCAGACCATGCCTGATCTCATAGATTTCAACCAGAGAAAAGTGAAAGTTCCGGAGGATCCCAGAAGGATCATCAGCTTCAGCCCGGCTGTTACGGAAACAATCTTTGAACTCGGAATGGGTGACAGGCTTGTGGGTATATCTGCGTTCTGTTCGAGGCCCCGGGAAACCTCAAAGGTCAGGAAGGTTGGAAGTTATGGCAGTGCCCGCCCCGAGGTTATTGAGGAGCTCAATCCGGATCTGGTTCTCACCATTTCTGGTTTCCAGAATGAGTTCGCCAGTGAATTGGCAAAAAGATTCCCAGTGTTTACATTTGAACTCCCTTCTTCTGTTGCCGGAATCATCGACATGGTTTCCAAAGTGGGGATTGTAACCGGAAAGATACAGGAATCGAAATACCTAGAATTTGAGTTGGTGAAATACCTTGGCTCCCTCAGGAGAAGGCCCCAGTTGACCGGTTATCTTGAGATAGATCTTGGCGGCCCTACAACGTTTGGCTCCATGAGCTACATCACCGACGCCCTGTCCCTGCTCGGCATACAGTCTATTTACCGCAACGTGCCATCAGAATGGATACAGCCGGATCTCGATTACGTACGGGAAAAGGACCCCGATGTGATATTCTATGAGCCAAAGATGTATTCAAAATTTACCGACGAGGACCTGAAGGAACTCATTGAAAAACGTGGATGGAGTGCGCTTAGGGCCGCAGCCGGAGGCAGTATTTTCACCACTCCTGGAAACCTTGACTTTTTCGCCCATCATGGGCCATCGTTCATCAGGGAAGTGCTACCATGGATAATGGAGAAAGTTGAGGCAATCTAGCTTTGAAGAAAACACCTCCCGGGATACATATGGTTATATACCAATTGAGAATCTTCTTCTGTCTTCTATATAGACAAAAGGAAGTAATAGAATGGAAGAGACTACCAAAATTAAAGACCTTACACCAGAGTCCAGGAGAGTAAATGTCCTGGCCAAGGTTGTTAGCATAGGCGAGCCAAAGCAAATACAGACCAGATTTGGGGAAGAAAAATCCGTAACAGAGGTCTACATAGGTGACGATACCGGAAAAATTATCCTGTCACTTTGGGGAGAACAGGCAGGCCAGGCAACTGACGATAAGACCATTTTCATCGAGAATGGATACATCTCACTCGTAAGAGGCCACATGAGGCTCAACGTAGGAAAATACGGTTCACTCAAGGATGCAGAGGAAGAACTCCCGGAAGTCAACGACGAACTTGATATGAGTGAGCAGGAACACGAAAACACCTACCGGAGAAGACCATTTAGTGGTGGCGGCAGCGGCGGCAGCGGCGGAAGCAGAGGCCGTGGCGGATTCTACAACCAGAACAGAGGATCCAGACCGCCAAGAGACGACTTTAACGATTAATATTTTTAATTAAAACCAAAAATGGCTCAATTGAGCCATTAAATCACTTTTTTCTGCGAATGATACATTTCCATAATTTCTTCAGTGCTTGTTGCATCTTCTGGTTTTTTATCATCACGCCATCGACCGGTAAATCTCGGGAATCTGATGGCAAGGCCCGCACCTTTCTCAATCTTGCCGAAAGCGCATGAATGGACAGGGCTCACTGTTATCTCTGAACCTATTATCTCAATGACCTGGTCGGGTTCAAACCATACATCCGGCTCAAGGCCCGTTTCAACCCTGGCGGGTTTTTTCTGGACTTGGAATTCCTTGAGCCTGTTTGGAAGATTGAACAGGACTTCATCATTGAAGCCCGTGCCCAGTTTACACACAGACTCGAAGGTGTCCATGTCCTTGTTGTAGGATGCCATCAGGAGTGCCCCATATGTACCCTTCCTTCTCCCGTGGCCACCAAAGGCGCCAATTATAACCAGGTCAAGGGTGTCATTGAAAGCAGCCTGGTAGTCGCGTTTTACCTTGATCCAGAGCCAGCCCCTGGCTCCTGCACGATAAATGGACTCATCACTTACATTCTTTGCAACAAGGCCCTCACATCCGGAGTTGATGGATTCATTGAAGAACCTGTTAATCTCATCTTCGTCCGATGAAACCAGTTGCGTGGCGCACTTGAAATCATCGTTCTCCGTAAATAGGGATTCTAGAAGCTTCCTTCGCTCCAGATAAGGCGTCTTATTCATGGGCTTTTCGTCCAGGTAGATAATATCAAAAAGAAACACCACCAGCGGCACCTCCTCCACTATGGTGTCAAGATCGTGTTTCCTGCCCCTTCTTTGTGAAACCGTCTGGAAAGGATACAGTTCTCCGGTCTCGGAGTTGTATGGCACGGCTTCCCCGTCGAGGATGCAGGACTTGCACTTGAATGTCTCTTTTGCATGCTTCACTATGTCCGGGAAGTTGGCAGTGGTATCTTCTGATCCCCTGGAGAATATCCTCACCTTTCCATCCCGTATATGGATCTGTGTGCGCATTCCGTCATACTTGTATTCAAAAGACGCTTTTCCACCCATTTTATCCAGGATCTCATTTATCTCGGGAAGTCTTTCTGCCAGCATAACCTTGGCTGGAATCATTGGAGTTGGACCCATTTCCAGGACCTCACTCAACCTGCCGTTCCTCATGAGTTCCGCAATAAGCCCGAGATCGGGGTGGAAGTTGTACGCCTCGTCAATTTCGTCGGATTGCGATTTGTCCGCAAAGGCAAGAATCAGGCCATCCAGTATGGTTGCATCCGATACCCCCAGCCTCAATCTTCCGGTGATAATCCTCGTGATATACATTCCTTCGTCTGGAGTTGCATTGATCAGGAGGTCCTGATATATTCCTATCTTGGTACGGACACTGCCTTCACCGCCCGTGTTGGCAAGCCGGAGCAGTTCGTCGTAGACATAGTCAACAGTTAGTTCACTGCCAAAAAGGGAGTTTTGGAGCTTTCGTTCCGAGATTGTTTTTGCAACAGTTCCAAGGTCTCCTTCCTTGATAAACATGGCATCTATGTCAGATTCTTTCCTGCCTGAAATTGAAGACAGGGCTTTTATGATCATCTTGTTTGCCATGCCAAGCTCAACACCCTCATAGTCTGGTTTGAGCTTTCCCTGTGTCAGGTAAACAAGCTTCTTGAGATCCCTGCCCGCGCCTTTCAGAAGCCTCACAAGTATTTCTGTAAGTTCAAGCCTCTTAGTTGTGTTCGACATCTCATTGAATCTGTCTGAGACCTCTGAGAACTTCATGTGAATATATCCCTACAACCTATTAAATCTTGATTTGCGAAGGCCTCAGTTCACTTCTGAGCTCTGATTTCAGGGACAAACCGAGTAAAGCACATGCAAGTCCAACAGCACCAACGGTGATCCATGAATCTGCGAATCCCCTGTAGAATGCAACAATGGAAAACAGGGTCGGCGAAAATGCGCCAATCACGTTTTGCACAAAATTGACAAATGAAAGCGAGAACGACACCATGCCACGGTCCTCTGACCTTTCAACGACGAGCGTGTAAAGCATGCTCAGAGAGTTGACGGTGAGCACACCGAGGGCAATGACAAGGGCGAGGAGTACGTAGTAGTTTGTGGGAAATGCCAGTACGATTGTCAGGGATGACGTTAAGATGATAGAAAGCAGGAACATTGTGATCCTCTTTCTCACCTTCCCGAACGTATAACCTCCCAGTGCACCTCCGAAGAAACCTATGATAAGGAAGATCGAACCCAGTGAACTGGCCAGGTTCTCTGACAGGTGGAGGTGTACCTCAGCGTAGTATACGAAGAGCTGGCCTATGACTGTCTCCGTAAGGATTCCAGAAAGGGCTATCACCGGAAGAAACCAGATCTGGGGTTTTCGGAGCACGTCTTTCGCCCTCCTGAAGATGTTCATTCTGTTTGCAGGATCTGGTTTATACCTCCACAACACCACCATGTTTTCAACGGCGAGAAACAGCATTATGGCGCCTGCAATGTAAAGTGGGATCCTCCATCCGAGTGCCTGGTCGAGGAAGTTCCATCCAAATATGCCAAGACCTCCACCCAGGTTGAATGAGCCATTGAACAGCCCGACATAAAAACTGTAACTTTTCCTTGGAACAAGATCCGCGAGGAGGCCAAGGGCAGGAGAGAAAAACATGGCGGATCCAATGCCTGCAGAGAGCCTGAACAGGAATAACTCAATAAGATTGTTTGAAAGCCCTGTCGCTATGACAGAAATACCAAGAACAGAGATGCCGAGGACGGATGTGTTCCTGTTTCCTATCCGTGAGGCAAGCAGCCCCCCAACCATCTGGAATGCCGACAACCCTATGTAGAAAGCGGTTGTTATTATTCCAAGCTGTACAATTTGAAGATTGAGATCGGACGCAATGTACTTCAGGCCAGGCGCAATATTAAACCAGTTCAGGGCGTATACGGCCCTTGAAGCATTGATTGATCCTGCCTGGATCCTGTACCCCACGAAACCCTTGATTATTTTCCAATATTATTACTTACCTTATCTCTGCATTGCAGAGCCGAATGAATCCAGGACTCTGTTTCTTATGCGGGATTTCTTCATTTCTCGCTGGAACTGCCTTATCTTGGAAAGGCTGAGCATTTGCCTGAACTCGACTCCATCATAAACCATTTCCTGAAGCAGGAGCGCCTCCGGATCAAGGAGCCTCCCGTACCTCTCCTTTAGGGAAAACGGATCTTCCTGGTCCTGCGAGAAGGAATGATCCAGTGCATAGGCCATGATGGTTCTTATCTGATTCCAGAGAAAACTTCTCGACTTGAAATCAACGCTTATCATTCCCTCTTTTCTACTGACCCGGATGGACCTTATGGTTCTGACCGGATTTCTCTCGTCCAGCTTGCAGAAATTTGAGAAATCATGCCTGCCCCTGAACAACGCCAGTGACCTTCTCAGATAGGGACCCGCCTCCTCTTCCGGAATAATGTATCTGTAGATTTTAAAATCACAATGCCTTGGGTTGAAGTCATCGTCCACAATGGCATAGCTGTGAAAGAGCATCCCGGGGATGGAGCTGTTAAGTATCCCCATAACCTTGGATGGCCTTTCGCTGGTGTCTATTGCAATAGCGTTGGAGATGGCTGAAACACTCCTGTCTGTCCTGGCTGCGGAGTGCAGGCCATCAGATATGCCCTTTTTCCTGAGCACCTCCAGTATGGTATCTTCCACGCTCCTGTTTCCATTTCCGGTCTGGTATCCTGTGTAAAGCCATCCGATGTAACCAAACTTGACGAGAAGCCTCAATGGGTGGTTAATGGCATGGGTATTTATCATTAGTGCGTTTCCTTGATTCATGATCGCAATCGCAGGCCTCGGTATAGCTGGTTCATATCTATTCAGGAGAATGCAACTGGAAGATATGGACGTGGAAGGCTATGATCCAAAAAAGGACGGTTTCTACGTCCCCTGCGGTTACGCGACAAACGTGAACAGGATAAGGGTTCTCCTGAACAACGTTGGAATGGATGCAGAACATTACGTCAGGAGCACTGCACACACAGTTATTATCGCCACTGAGGGCGGAAGAGAACTTGAACTTCCCTCAAAGGGCCTGTGCACCATTGACAAGAACCTGCTTGAGTCAGATCTGGTGGCAGGTTATGACTATGCCAGAAAAAAAGCTGAAATGCCGGGCAGCAGTGATACCCTCCTCATAGATGCAACAGGTGTTTCAAGGTACTACCTTGGGCCTTCCGGGCATGATTTTCTGATGCACACGAAAGAGTACCTGACCACTTCTTCCACCCATAAAGAATTCTATTTCAGGTACTTTTCCGGAGGAAGAGGCTATTACTGGGAGTTTCCCATTGGAGGCCAGTACCATGTAGGTGCAGGCGGTGAATCCCGGAAATTGGTGAGCGAGGCCGTGAAGTGGGTGGATAATCCCATAAGAATGGTATCGAGAAAGATCAGGCTTGCTCCCCTCTTTGACGATATATTCAATGGAAATGTCATAGGAATTGGGGAGGCCATTGGAACGGTGAGCCCCATCACGGGAGAGGGGATTCTGCCATCAATGGAATCTGCCGAGATACTGTTCCAGCAGATCAGGAAATATGGGGACCCCATCACCGTGAAAGAACATTTTGCTTCAGAGATAAGAAGCAGGTTTTCAAGGTACCCTAAACTCTTTCAGCTCCTGATGGACACGAGGAACGGTGACCTGAAAAAGTTAAGAAATCTCTCCGCAATAAGCAGTGCAAAAGAGGATTTTGAAAATTTTGGCATTGAGCTTAAGATAGGAAAGGTGTTAAAACAGATAGTGTTCACATAATACCGCCGTCGACGGGGATCATGGCATCTGTTGTGGCACCAAATATTTCCTCATTGACCAGCGAAAGAACCACATTGGCAACGTGATCCGGGAGGACCTCCCTTCTGAGGAGATTCTGTGTCTTGTATTGTTCCACAGTCTGCCCCTTGGCCTTTGCCCTTGCTTCAAGTACACCGTTCTCCCAAATCTTGGAGTCTCTGAAGATCTTGTCAGGGTTGATTATGTTTGAACGGATCCCGTATTTGCCTCCCTCTTTTGCAACATAGTGGCAAATGTGTGCAGCAAATGCCTTTGAGGAACCGTATGAGAGCATTTCAGGGCCGGGGTGGGTGAGATTCTTCGTGATATTGAATACCATGTTCCCTCCAAGTCCCTGTGACTTCATGATCTTGAATGCCTCTCTCGTCATGAGGAATGTGCCTCTTGAATTCACCCTGTAATGGAGGTCGAGCTCTTCGGCGGTGATCTTGTCCAGTGGAGAACTCTTGAGGACCCCTGCATTGTTGAACAGGATATCTATTCCGCCGAACTTTTGTGTCACTTCCCTGAAAAGTCCGGTTACCCCTGCGTCGTCAGAAATGTCTATAACCGCCGGGAAAACTGGAGATCCAGTATCTTTTTCCAGAGCTTTGCACACCTCCGGAGTGGATGGATCGAGATCGCAGGCAACAACTACTGATCCGTTTTCAGCAAGTTTTCTTGCAACTTCCAGCCCTATGCCGCTGGCAGCACCGGTAACAACAGATACACTTCCCTGGAGGAAACGAGGCTTGAATTTCTTCAGTTTTGCCTCTTCAAGGGGCCAGTATTCCATGTCAAAAGCCTCTTTCCTGGTTATGAACCTGTTTCCAGATATCCTTAAGGCAGTGGAGTTGACACGCATTGAATGCACAAACTGGTCCCTGATGATCCTGGCTTCTTTCCGGGAAATTCCGGCGGTTATGAAGCCGAAGCCTCTTATCACGATTATGGAAGGGGCAGGATCGTGCATGGGAAATCCCTTCACATAGGTTGAATAATCTTTTTCATACTTACTGATAAACCGTTCTATAACATCTTTGGCTTTGTCCGGTTCTGGAACATATGCGTAATCAAACTTTGTCCTGATCAGCATATCCGGAGTGGCAGGCCCGAGATCAGCAAACATTTCCGCCTCTGCTGAGGTGGCAATGAGTTTCCCGATTCCCGTATTTTCCACATGGAGGATCTTCTTCCTGCTGACAGACATCAGCCCCCTGATTTCGGGAAGAATGCTGAGAACTGGTTCGTCGGAAATTTCATCATATTTTTTCTGGAAGACATTTTCCTTTGTCTTTGATTTTCCGTAATTCTCAGCAGTTTTTACTATCTTCATGTGCCTTTCATAACTTTGGTCACCGGTGTCACCAAAAGTGAATAGTCCATGCTGTGTCAGTATGATCCCTTCGGTATCCGGAGGCATGCTCTTTATTCCAGAAAGTATTGCCCTTGCCAGCTTGAATCCGGGCGGTATGTAAGGGACAACCATGACGTGCGGAATTATCTTTCCGATATCTTCCATTGAGAGACTCGTGTTGGTAATGGATAGAATTGCATCAGAATGTGAATGATCAACAAACTTGTGGGGAATAAAAGCGTGAAGAAAAGACTCGACGCTTGGTGAAGGCTCGGATGGATCTACCATGCTTTTTTTCATGTAGTCAACCATTTCCTGATCTGACATCGAATCTATGCCTTCGGCAGCAAGCATGTCTTCCATCCTAAGCCCTGTGAAGCCTTTCTCGGTTATGGTAGCCAGATCAGAACCACTCCCTTTTACCCTGAGAACCCTGATTGTTCTCCCCGTGTGATCGGTTTCCTCCTGCTTGACCGAGGTATTTCCTCCGCCATGAAGCACGAGGCTCGAATCTGCTCCAAGCCTGTGTGAATAATATACTCTTGTCTCAAGGTCAGATTTATGCCGGGTATCCTTGGAAGGGTCAGACATGATTGTTGGATATTCGGGAATTATATTAAATGTGGTGCGTAGCCGCTCAGTTCAGGAGAATAAGGGGTCTTCCCGGCCAAGCATTCTTCTTTCCCGGATATATGTCTGCTTCCGAGAGTTCAACCTCACTGTTCAGGACTTCCTGGAGGTACTCGCTGTTTTCCCGAAGGATGTCCAATTCATTCTTCACGGAGAAATCAATGTTCTTCCTGTTCTTCATGAACTCCGATATAAGGGGTTTCAGTTCCGGCCTCAAATCTTTCAGCTTGTTGCTGTTCATCAAATCTGATGCTTCCCTGACTTTCTGGTTGCATGTCTGGACAGCAATCTTCCCTGGAGTGATGCCAGTGGCCTTCATGATCTCCCGTACATCCTGCACAATATCCTGCAGATACCGTTCTGAAAGTATGACGTCGTTGTCGATCGCTTCCACCTGTTCGCTTGTGAGGGTTTCGGAACTCACAAATCCGCTGTGACCTGTTTCTTCCCAGATTTCCTCACATGTATGCGGTATTACCGGTGACATGACCATGAGCCATTTATCCCGTATTCCCGCAACACATCGAGACATGTTTCCCCCACGGCCCTCAACATACTTCAAATCATTCAGGACCTCATAGAACATGGATATGTATGCCCCCCTGATATCAAACTGATCCATTTTTTCAAAATAGTCCCTGAGGTGCATGTTGAATTTGGAGGAAAACCACTTCTCAACCTGGAGGTTTCCGGTTTTCTCTGAATCCCGAGTGTTGATTATGGCTTCCAGGAATGAGTCGTACTTCTTCCTGACTGCAGCGATCTCGGTTTCATTCCAGTCCAGGACAGACGAGATGTCTGCACTAACAGCCACAAAAAGCCTGTAAAGATCGGCTGTGTACTTAGTGGATATCTTGAGCAGTGAAATTGCGTTGCCCTTGCTCTTTGAAATCTTGGCGCCATTGGAAAGCAGAAGCCCCGATATTATGATCCCCTTTGGAGAATCCTTCTTCGGCAGGAGTGCAGCGTGATTCATGATGTAGAATGCAAGGTGGTTGCTCAGGTGTGGAGGTGCAGTAAGCCTTATGTCTACCCCGTACCAGTAATTCTTTTCCTTTCTGGCTGAAGCTGCGAGATCCCTCACCTTTACTTCATATTTCAGGAGGATGTCCTCGGGGCCCTCTGCGTAAACATATTCCACGATTTCTTCGGGTATGTTCCCGAGTTCCCTGTAAATTTCGGAAAATTTCTGGACATTTGTATATACAACTGGATAAATGGTGGAGTCTGAAAGTGATTCAATGATCCATTCCTTGTCGAAAGGCAGCCTGGTTCCAATGCCACGTCTTCTCGCACATGGGCGTTCCCTCAGCCAGTCAACCGCATCATTCATGGCATTCCTGTAAAATTCGGGATAAAACAGCATGGAGTTCACCACTTCGTGGGAAGCTTTCTTCCACCAGTCAACCGAGTAATCTATGAACCACTGGTTGCTGAGAACTGCCACTATGACCTTTGACCCACCTCGTGTAAGTGCCTTCCTCGATGTCTCATAGAAGATGAAACCGCCTTCCTTCTGGAAGAGCTGCCCCTTGATGGCTTCCCTGGCCGTGTCGACCTTCATGCCGGAAAACTGGCCGTTGTTTGACAGGAGTTTTCCATCGTAGAATTCTATCTTGTAGAGCCTTTGCGTTGCTTCCTTTAGTTTCTGTGTATCAGACAGGGAAGAGATCTTCAATTCCTCTATGAGAGATTCCACAGTGCTCTTGTCTGTGCCTGTGATCTCCAGGACTTTTACGGGTTCAAACGGGATCTTTGCATCCTTGAGCGCAACGTAATCCCACACGGCGTGTCCAGGTACCGAGTAAACTACGCCTGTGCCATTGTCGGGGTCCACAAATCCCGACAGGTAAGCATTCACTTCCCGGTGTTCAAATGGAGTCAGGAATTTTCCTGATAGTATGTCCCCGGGTTCTACTTTTCCGGCAATCTCGATGCCCGGTTTCTGGTAGCTCAGTTTTTCGAACCCCTCTTCCGAGACGACGTAGTACTGCCCATTCATCCGGAATTTGACATATGTGGCTGACGGAGATATCCACAGGTTCGTTATTCCGTACACCGTCTCAGGTCTCAATGAGGCTGCAATCAGGCTGTACTCCTTTCCTTTGAAGACAACTGCAGTGAACTCTTCAATGGTGACTTTGTCGATGTCTCCATCCGCAATATCGTCCTCTCCAACTGCGTTCTTGTCATTTATGCTGTAAATGACAGGGTATTCACCATTCTTTATGAGCCCGAGAGCGTTCAGTTTGTTAAACTGCCATTCAACAAAATTCTGGTAGAAGGGGTCCGCAGATGTAAATCTCCTCCTCCAGTCAATGGAGTACCCCAGGCTGGTAAAGTCCTTAACTATTCTTTCCGAAAAGTATGAAGCGATCTTCTCGGGGTCCTTGAATTCCTCAATTCTCCCGGGTATGTTTTCCGGCGATTCATATTCTGATAGTGAGTCCCTGTAAAGGGCGAGGGTTTTCTCGTCCCCTCTTCTTATGCGTTCCGAAAATGCAAGAATGGGGGTTCCACTCTGATGGAAAGCCATGGGAAAAAGAACGTTGAATCCAACGAGCCTCTTGTACCTTGCAATTATGTCTGCCGTGGTGTAGGTCCTGCCGTGCCCAACATGAAGTGAGCTGTTTGTGTAAGGCCAGGGTACGGTGATGAAGAATTTCTCTTTTGCATCATCCGGCTCGGGTTCGAAAATGCCGGCATCTTTCCATTTCTTCTGCCACTTGGATTCAACGGATGGATCCATTTGTCTAGTCCTCGACAATAAGTACAGCAGCAGAGATTACGGTTGTCCACTCACCGGGTTTCATTACAACCGCTGTTGAGCAGATATTCTTTGTTGTGAGGATCTTGTCCTGTAGCACATATTCTTCATTTTCTTCGTCCCAATTGAGCTGGTCTATCTGTCCCACGGTGCTTGCAAGCATCTCCGCTGCCAGTTTCTCTGCGAAGTAGCCTGCAACTTTTTCCGTTTCACCAAAACTGTGATGCTCACTGAGATATCCCCAACGGCTCCTGTCCGTTGGTATCGCATATCCGATGGCTGCGGAAACCATCCTGTTGAGCTCATCGGATGAATTTCTGGCAAGCACTGTAAAGAGTATCTGCCCTGGTGAAAGAAGCTTCAATCCCTCCTCTCTTGTCACAGATTCAGCAAAAGGCGGGAATATGGAGCTTATTCCGACGAGGTTGTATGGTGCAATTCCTCCATCTCTCAAGGCTTCCTCGAATGACTGCAGCTGGCTCTGTCCTCTTCCCACGCCACGGGTGAAGAAGATTTTCTTGGGAACAAATGATGGCATTTCAAGGACATGATTACTTTTGTCAAATAAATCTATACGCTTGGGTTGCAGTTACACATCAAAAATCTGCACACCATATCCTTCATCTGGCCTTAACTCCATCTGATGGTATGTGGGTGCTTTCATTATGTACTTTGGCTGGAATGCTTCAGTGACGCAGCATCCCGACAATTCTATTACTGTGTTCTCCCGGTCTTCAAAATTCATGGATTCAACCGTATCGAGCAGCACTTCTTCAACTTCAAAGACATAGATAAGCTTGTCCAGAAGTTGATACATCAGGTCCTGCAGATCTGTCCACTGGAACTCGAAAGTGTGGTTGGACCTGGTGCAGTTCTCCCCAGGGTCACCTATGAGATTGGCCGTACCGTTTATCGCGCTTGAAAACAGTTCCTGCACGGAGCTGCCAAAGTAGCGAATCCCAACATCTCCAGTATGTTCAATAATTTCAAAAGACAAGTGACATCCTCCCCGCCCTATCAGACGGGGCTTCCTGCTTCCCTGACCGGCTGAACCATCCGGAAGGATAGTTGGACTCCAGTCTCCACAGGCGTAACTTCGGGAGTGCCCCTCCCTACCTTTTCC
>OFHI01000022.1_pt1 | contig 39917 bp, 30 predicted proteins | sample 1522021 | NCBI WGS metagenome assembly OFHI01 (sample SAMEA2464839, study PRJEB22497) | soil metagenome | biome: Grassland; feature: Farmland; material: Clay | place: Australia | collected 2013-02-01 | depth 1.4 m | reverse complement strand
TCGTGGTAGTGTTTGTTGGGGGAAGATATGCCGACTGGATGACAAGAAGCGGGAATCCAGGTAGAATGAGTAGAATGTCTACTACTCTCATCAATGCGCTGTCCACGATGCCTCCATAATATCCTGAAGCCAGACCCACGATCGACCCTATTGCAACGGATATCAGGGCTACAGTCAACCCCACGTAAAGCGATACGCCGGTCCCAACAAGGAACCATGACAGTACATCGTGGCCGATATAATCGGTGCCAAGCAGGTGTGCATTCGTAGGCGGCTGGAAATTAGCTCCTCCTGTGTATGATGCACTGTAGGGAGCAAGGAAAGGGCCAACTATTCCAATAAAGGCAAAGATTACAAACACTATGAGTCCTGCTCTGCTCTTCTTATTCCTGAAAAGGGACACAAGTAGGTTTTCAGATCCCACTAGCCCGCCTTTCTTCTTTATTTCTGTTTCATTTTGATAATTTCCTATCACTTTGCCTCACCTTAACTGTACCCTTGGATCAAGGTATGCATAGAGCAGGTCTGCCGCAAAATTCGCGATTATGACTGTTAGAGTTATAACGAGGAAAATTCCATCAGTCAGTGGGAAATCCTGTGATGTTACGGCTTCATAGAGCACGTAGCCAATCCCTTGGTAACCGAAAACAATCTCCACAAAGAAAGCGCCTGCTACTATATATCCGAATGCCAGGACAATGTGTGTTGAAACCGGAAGGACCGCATTTCGTGCCGCGTATTTCTTTACGATATGTGACTCCCTTAACCCTTTGGCCTTTGCCATCGTTATATAATCTTCTTTATTGAGATTCACCATGGTATTACGCATTGTGAGGGCGAACCCGGGGAAAGCCGTGACCACAATTGAGATCAGCGGCAAAAGGCTGTGCCTTAATGCACTAATGATGAAGGGCAGGTTTACACCCGGGGTAACAAATACTGAGTAAGAACCATTGATAGGGAAAAACCTGAACCCGTTTATGACGAGGTCCACAGCGAGAACCAGCTGCAGGATGATTGCAAACCAGAAGTAGGGAAGTGAGGTGAGGGCGATAAATATGGAAGAAAGGGTTGTCTCTCCCTTAGTGCCGCTCATCCAGCCGGTGATCCTGCCGATGACAACACCGAGGAATGATGAGATAAGGGTGGCAGTTCCCAGAAGGAAAAGCGTCCATGGAAGATGCTGTGCTATAACCTGCGTCACGGTCTCAGGGTAATAATGGAAAGAAAATCCCAGATTGCCATGCAGAAGGTTCCAGAAGTAAGTTTCAAACTGTACATACAACGGTGCGTTAGTGAGGCCAAACTGGGATTCAAGCAATTTCAATTTTCCAGGCGGCAAATAATGATATGTTGTTGCAAGGGCAGTAACTGCCGGGTTTCCTGGTGTTAATCTTGGTAATAAAAAATTTATTACTATTGCAACGAAGGTCGTTGCAATAGCATAGATTGAACGGGTTATCAGATATCTTTTAGTAATCATATCTTACACGCTCGATATCATATCCGTTCATTATCAGTCTTCCTTCTTGCCTCTTTTCCTAACCCCGTATGCAACTCCACCTATGATGACAATTGCAGCTACGACGCCACCGATTATTTCATACAGTGTTGTGCCAGAGAGACCTGGTCCAGTCGCTCCCTTTACGGCATATACCTGCATCAGGTTGTACGGGTCGTTGATTGTCAGGTTAGAAACGAATCCCTGTACCTGCTTGTTGTTGTAGGCATAGTAGTTGTAGGCGTTTCCTATCTGTATTACTGGGACCTGACTGTCGATCAGATGCTGTGCATTAGATAGATTTGAGCTTATCACTGATGTGTTTGTCGTCCTGGATGCATTCTGGAAATAGCTGTTCAGAGTAGAACTGTTGAAGTTCTCGACATTGAAGTTGCTTCCTCCGTCATACGAGTAAAGGTCAGCAAGGTCATAGTAAGCATTGGTGTAGGAAGGAACATATCCGAAATATGTCATTATTCCGCTCTGGAAGTTGCTTATGTTAAAGACATCCGAGGCCCATGTGCTTATCGGGGTTATCTGCAGGGATGCTTTCACGCCCACAGCCTGAAGGTCTGCTACGATGAATGTCGCCGCGGCTTCCCAGTCTGCGATTGGCGGGTCAACTATTGTTACGTTCAGGGTAGCACCGGTTGTATTGTTGGTGAAATATCCTGAGTTGCTCAGATTGTATCCAGCCATTGTGATTTCCTGTTTTGCCTTGGTGACATTATAGGCGTAGTATGTCAGGCCAGATGCCCAGTCCTGCTTAAGCACTGTTGGAAGCCCACCATATGATGTGTTGGTTGGTCCGGCAGCTCCCTGGCCGTCTTCTGCCTTCTTTATGATCTGCTGTTTGTTGATTGCGTATGCGAATCCTTGCCTAAGGTGTGTGTTGTTGAACGGGCTTACCTGGTCATTCATCCAAAGGTTGAATATCCAGGGCTCGGGAAACACTACATTTGTTATGTTTGCTGTTAGTGACAGAGAGTTGTAATCGCTCAGCGACGGGAATTCAGCTGCTATTGCACCGGTTTTCAGTGCCTCTGTTGAAGCCGCTGTCGATTTGAACTGCTCGAAGTAAACCTTGGCGATTTTGGGTGAACCCATCCAGAAGTGAGTGTTTGCCGTCAGGGTTGCTCCCTGCTGTGTTGACTTGCTAAGGTAGAAAGGACCTGCTGTTATTTCCTGTCCTATCTTTGCCTTCAGGTTGGTGAATCCTCCGAGGGAGGCGAGATTTCCATTATCATAGGATGCCCATGAAGATGGGAGTATAACCTGCTGCGATGTGTATGTAAGCCAAAGCGGGCTGGAAGCGTTGAAGTTGAACACAACTGTTGTGTTGTTGGGTGCAACAACTGATGTTAGATTTGAAGTCACACCAGTGCTGTCAAGCGTGTTGTTTGCCATTAACAGGTCAAAGGTGAATTTGACATCCTTCGATGTTAAAGGCCCTGTCACGTTTGAACCACTTACCCATTCAGCGTTGGGATTCAAATTGTACTGTATTGATTCAGATCCATTGCTGTGTTCAGTAACTGTGTAACTGTTTGCCAGCCATGGTGTAAGGTTTCCATCCGGCCACATGTACATCAGATTATCTGCGTACATCTGTTTCACGAGATCGCTGGATAGACTGTTCCCTGTTGTCAGTGGATTAAGATCACTTAATGTTGTGTCAAGAGCTGTTCCTATGACCAGCTCTCCACTGGGTGCAGGCTGGGTGGCCGCATGAGCTACTGCAATAAAGTTTACTGCAAGAAAAGCCGCTGCTACCCAAACTATCAGAAATTTATGGTGCAATTTTGCCATAGCGCCTTCATAAAAATTGTCATACTTAAATCTATGTGTGGGGATATACGCCATTGCAAAGGCTTTAGAGAGGAATTCGTCATATGATTAACGAATATCGGAATGAACATAATGTTGAAATGTTTACTAACACCGATCTATTTCCACCAATATAGGTTGAAACCAGAGAACAAGACCGTACCGCTTAGATCTGTGTTACCACTCTTGCCAGCAGTGCTGCCCTGAAAGGTATTTCACTTACATCCACCCACTCGGACCTTGAATGTGCACCTCCACCAACTGCTCCAAACCCATCTATAACGGGAACTCCCAGTGGTGCAACCAGGTTCCCGTCACTTGCCCCGCCTACAGAGGTGTCTTCTAGCTTCTTGCCCATTTCGAAAGAGATCTCCTTGATCACGTCGACCAGTTTCCTTGTTTTCTCGCTTGAGATCATCGGAGGGCGATCGAACTCCCCGGTCACTGATATCCGGGCATTCTTGTTTGCTGGCTTGAGGCTGTTGAATACGGAAGTTATGCGTTGAGCCTCTTCCAGTGACCAAACCCTTATATCTACAGTAATCTCCGCTTCCGCGGGAACAACGTTGGAGGTCGTCCCACCATGAATTGTTCCGACGTTTACCGTTGTCCCCTCTTTGTTATCATTCAGCTTCTGAAGCTCCAGGACAATATGCGACATCTCTTCAATGGAGTTGATTCCCTTTTCCGGCTCAAGGCCAGCGTGAGCGGCTTTTCCGACCACCTTTACAGTAAAACGGCCAGTGCCTTTTCTACCGGTTTTAATCATGCCTTCAGCGCTTGCCTCCAGCACCACAGCATATTCGCATTGACCAGCAATTTCTTCGATGGTTTTTCTTGAACCTTTGCTCCCGGTTTCCTCGTCCGGAGTGCTCATGAGTATGACCGGCCTGGTTATGAGGCCGTTATCCCACAGGTACTTCAAGGCCCATATCCCTTGCACCAGCCCTGTCTTCATGTCGAATACACCAGGCCCCTGAAGTATTCCCGATTTGTATGAGAATGGAAATTCGTTGATTACGCCCATGGAATGCACCGTGTCATAATGTGTGAGAAGCAGTGCAGGCATGGAATTTGTATTTCCCGGAAACCTGAAGACCAGGATCGGGCTCTTCCCCTTGACTTCCACCTTTTCTGCCTTTGTTGAAAGCCTTTTTTCAACTATTGACTCGATAAGCCTTGAGCATTTCAGTAGTGCTTCAGGATCGTTGGAAGGAGATTCACAGGTGACTAGCTCACGAATATCAGATATAATTTCATCCAGGTTAGCCTCAAAGAATTCCTTTGCGTGGGCCGGCATGATAGTTGCAAGAATTGACAGTTAACTTATGAATATTCGCCTGACAGGATATGGATTCTAAAAAATGTGGTTTTAAAAAAAATAGGTTAGGACGTTGTATTCATCCTTATCCAGTTAAGTAATAAGTCTCCACCACTCGAATACATGAGGTTCGACTGGTACAGGTTCACATATGTCCCGTTAACGTTGGGGCTCATGACCCAGAATCCGTTGAGCTGCTCAAGGAACAGCATTGCGGTCATGTTAACGAGCATTGCATTCATCTTGTGGAAATACACAAGTGCCTGTGTCGTGTTTGCCTCATAGTATCCTGCCTCGTACCAGTTCACCATCGCTGTTGCATTTGCTGCCTGGTTTATGTGGCCAGTCTGCGTCAGTGTGTATGGCGTGAAGCTGTTTGGCCCCGGTATGAACGTATTGTTTGTAGGTTCAGCCATCGGGCCAAGGTAGTCGCTCGGGTACGGATAGTCCGGATACCAGGTTGCAGACCATATTGGCCATGGCGTTCCACCGTTCGGGGCTGTCGCAGATATCACAATGTTCGCTGAAAGCACCAGCTGCGGCAGAGTTATTCCAGGAATGACCTGCTGCAGGTAGGACTCCCAAGTGCTTGCTCCAGCAACTTCCTGTGGAATTCCTGCAAATATTGCAATTGGTATGCTCAGCGGATGGCCATTGTACAGGAACTCATTCTGAGATGGGGACCATGTAATTGGGTCCGGGCTGTTCTGGTTGAACGTACCATTAACGAGGTTATTCCAGTTCTGTTTTGCAACCTGCAGGTTGAAGTACGGAACCTGTCCTCCGGTGCTCGCATTCAGGTCAGCGATGGACTGATATCCAAGCATGCCCTTTGGCAGCATTCCCGCGTACTCACTTGCGAAATCTATTCCATATATGGCATTCCCAACCTGGTGGCTGATGTAATAGGAATAGTCAAAGGAATACGAGAAAGCCCTCCTCGCCGTCAGATTTGTGAAGAGGTACTGCGGAACGTTTGCCTGGCTGGCGAATTTGTGCATGCCTGTAATGTTTATGTTCATGTTGTATGAAAAGTAGTAGATACCAAGCATGGTGAAGTTATAGACGTTAGCTTTTCCCTGCGCCTGAAGGCTCTGGACTCCCTGCCAGTTTGCCGACGGTATGGCAGCGCTGTTAGCCTGGCCAGACTGCATCATGAGCTGCATGGATGATATCTGCGATGTGTACATCAGTATAACCTTTGAAACGGTCGCCTTGGGCATCCAGGGTCCCGGAGCAACATAGTGCGGATTAGGCACCAACACAACTTCCGAGGATGGTACGATGTATGCTATCTCAAACGGTCCATCTGACATCACATGATTCTGCGGATAGGTCAGGTAGTTTGCAACAAGCCCATGGCTCTGGTATGCCTGGAAACCACTTGCATTCCATGTTATTCCGGCTCCATGGGCTTCAAGCCATGAAGCGCTTGTAATCTGAGATCCAATTGCGGCTACCAGGTTGAAAGCAAGGTCAGTGCTCATAGGAACCTGGAAGTGCAGTGTTATCGAGTTGGATGAGTTGTCTACAGTCATGTTCTGCGTGATGTTGTAGAACGTGTTGGCGGATAGCTTACCGCCGGGCAGCAGGTACTGTGCCAGAATCCAGCCCGGTGTTCCCGGAGAGCCCTGGTCGAACAGCAGCGTCCTCGTGAATGAGTACATCACGTCCCATGCCGTAACAGGAGTTCCATCCTGCCAGGTTGCATTGTTCCTTATCTGGAAAGTGTAGTTTTCACCCGGGGTGATGTTCACGTTGTAGGTCACCTGTACGCCGGCACCGTTCATGTAAGTGCGGGTATAGTTGGCGTAGTTGGTGTTGATTTCGCCGTTGGATGTGCTGGGAAGCTGCGAAGCCAGTTCCGGCTTGAACTGGGTAGAATGGGATCCGTTCCAAGTAACAAGTGTCTGGTATGTTGCCAGCGTGATCTGATAGTCATTCACTCCATATCCGATTGCTGGATCCAGAGAGTCGTATGGTGTAGTTGCAACCCTTGTGAAAACTCCGCTTGTAGATACTCCGCTGATGGCTCCGTTGTCAAATATGGCAACGTTGTAGAAGTAGCTGGTAGCGGATAGCGGTGAAAGGATCTTGCCGGTTGTGCCGTTGACCTCAGCAGTGTATGTTATTACGTTCACGCTGTAAACACCTGAATTGTTGAACGTGAAGTTCAGATCGGGATGAGTTCCCGCCAGATACATCTGCTGGCTGTCATTCCAGTTATACGGCATGGAATACTCCTTTCCACTTCCATAGCTGACAGAAATATTCTGCATTACAATCTGGTAGCTGGAGTTGGCCGGCTCTCCAAAGTATCCAACGGTGAAGTTCACAAATGATCCCACTTTGAATACAGGCTGTCCGGAAGCTATGCTCGGGCTGGATGCACCGTAGTTATAGTTCACAACACCGAGAGACTGCTGATTCGATACAGTAGTCGCAGAAGCCAGTACCTTGATGGGGTAAAGGTTTCCTGCAGCAACTGCAGTTGCTCCGTTGTTATATGTAACCTGGTAGGACACAATGCCTTGCCCCGGCTGCATATAAGTGTGCGTGACATTTACGTAGTTGCTCCCGCTGTACGGGACTGTTACTGAGCTACCATCTCCAAAGAATACCTGCACCGTTTTGAAGGAGGTCCCCACATTTACAGTGTAATGAAAAGGTGTCCCCACTGTGGCGGATAAATCGCCGGATACAGACTGATTTACTGAAGGGGCTGTGCTTGATGTTGGTTTTGTGAGATACAGAACAGACATAACAACAATGATGACAACCAAAATTGCGACTATTGCCGTCATTGTCCTGTTAGGTCCGCTCGGCCTCTGGCCTCCAACCACCGGTTCAGGCCTTTTGCTGCCTTCGTCTCCAATGGTCATGGCCTATCATGGGAATTGGTAACATATAACACTTTCTCTTTGGAAACTAAAAGGTTGAAAATGGCATCCATAATAGGTAAAGTCTAACTATTCAGGAATGCACTGATATTGTCCATCTCACACTTTGCACTTAATCCGGCATAAGAATCAAGGTGTGTAAAAATTAGAATATTGCAAGAGGTACAACCGGTGACGCAGTTCCTCCCTTGATTCTCAGTGGTGAACACACAAAAAGGAACTCATACACCTTCTCCTTTGCAAGCTCGTCTAGCTTTATGTTGTCTATTAGCCTGATTCCGTTCTTCGTGATCAGTTCCTGGTGAACAGGCAACCTTTCACCGGGCTTTTCCGCAGGTACGACCTCAGAAGACGGCACATCAGCTCCTGAAACCGAAGCACCTTTTGACGCAATCCATTTCGCGAGTTCCATGCCTATCCCGGGAGAAGATTCAAAATAGGAATTGTACTGGTCAGAATTGTCCCAGAGCCTTGACACACCAGTGTAGAAGAATATTGCATCTCCCGCAACCACATCAAGAAAGTGTGCGTCTAGAAATTCCTCAACCTGCTTTACTGATATGGGCTTTCCCCTTTCTGCGATATTGTTGGCGCCCTTGGTGACATCCACCATTACTCCGCGTGTGACTATGGCTGGAGAGGTATCAATTCCCAGTTTTGATGTGCCGGTGTTCCCGGTGACCTCATGTGAATCTATCCCGTTGTAGTACTTTTCATCCTTGGAGATGTGGTTCAGCGCGTCAAGATGCGTCCCAGTATGGTCGCTCATCTCCACCCTTCCAAGTGCTCCGCCGAATCCGTTTTTGGTTGGCTCCCTGAAGGGAGGCCTGTTGTCGTACACTCTCTGTGATATGAGGTAATAGAAAGGGCCGTGGAAAGCGTGCCTTCCCGGCATGCCGTTGTACATCTGGTGCCCGAGCTGGATGACCTTTCCGGTTCTGACAAGTTTCAATGTTTCCAGGACTTTGTCCTCGTTTAGCAGGTTCAGGGTCCCAAGCTGGTCATCGCTTCCCCATTTGGATTTGAACCATTCGTCATCATTTTTCTTCGGCATAATTAATATAATCAGTTTAGGCTAAATTAGTTTGGCATTTTTGCAGCTTCTTTCACTCTTCTGCAGTCCTGACATAAATTGTGCCTTCCTTTTTACTCCTGATAAGCATTGCGAGTGGGGAGAGGAAAATCAGGGAGATTACTCCAATGATGACAAATGAGAGTGAATAGTTCCCCGTTGCCTCAGCCAGGAAACCAATTATGAGTGGTGAAACACTGCCGCCTATCTGTGCCGAGAAATTGAGAAATCCGCTTGCTGAACCGATCTCTTCATCACTCTTACTCAGTTCAGTCGCCAGGCTCATTGAGGGTGATGCGTAGATACCGTAGAGGAATCCCATCATGAGGGCCAGCGGGACTATAATGGTGATGTTTGTCACAAATGCGATCAAAATAACAAGGAAGGCTATCAGAACGTTTGAAATGAGTGCCGGGTAAAGCTTTGTCTTTGCGTATCTGTCAGTCAATATCCCGCCAAGGGGAGAACCGACCAGCCCGGCGACTGCGGCAAGCCATGAATAGTTTGCGCTTCCCGCGTATGATATTTTCCCGCTTGTAACAAGGTATGTTGTAAATAGAGACAGGAAACCCAGATAGACAAAACTCGCAGAGAACCTGATCAGGCTAACATAGGCAATTCCTGATGAGATAGAAACTTTGATGCGTTTTCTAACACGCCTCTGGACGTGTTCCGGGTCCTTTATGAATACAAGATTCACAAAACCGAGAGCAAAGAGGAATATGGATATGACGAGAATAGGGAGGTTCACCGACACCGAGGCAAGTGTTATAGTTATGTACTCACCCAGGGATGCGCCGAGGAAAAACGCTGTCTGGTAGATCCCAACTGATATTGTTCTCTGCCTGTGCGTAAACCAGGTCTGAATGAGGCTTACATCTGATATGTACACAAGGGCTGAAAGAATGCCCAGCGAGAACTGAATCAAGAGAAGGGCAGTAAAATTGCCCATGTAAAAGTAGAACAGGGTGAAGACGGCGGACATTGCCAGGAAAGATACCTTGTTTACCCTTGAGGATGTGAATTTATCGTTGATTATCCCGGAGGGTATCTGCATGATCGTGTATCCCACCCAGTAGGATGTAACCAGAACCGCAGCATACGCGAGGGACACGTGGAGAGAGATGATTATCAGTGGCATTACCGCAGGTATGAAGAAACGAACCGCTGAATTCACGTAGAATGTGACGAACGCCAGTGAAAGTATGATGTCCTTGCTTTCCGTAATCGGAGAATCCCATCTCTTATTCATTCTTTTCTCTCGGAAAACCGGATTTTTCAGCCTCTTGAGAAAATTTAAATACTTTTTTCATGGCAACAAACTGCTTTAACGGAGTTCTCAATTACCGAGCATGACGCAGGAAGCACTCAACATAAACAAAGAAACCACAGCACTTGTTCTCATTGACCTTCAGAAGGGAATTGTTGGCAGGGAAGGGAAACCGTTGCCGACCAATGAGGTAGTGAAAAATGCATCCATGCTTGCAGACGCGTTCAGGAAGAACAGCATGCCTGTGTTTCTTGTCCATGTGAATTTTACACCGGGCACTGCATTGAAGGTAAAGAGTGACAGCCAGATGAGTGGCAGAGGCGATATTCCCGCAGACTGGGCCGATATTGTTCCTGAAATCGGGCCAAAGGATGGGGATGTGGTCATAACCAAGAGGCAGTGGGGGGCTTTCTACGGAACAGACCTGGAACTGCAACTCAGGAGAAGAGGGATAGACACCATAGTGCTTGGCGGGATTGCAACAACATACGGAGTCGAGAGCACTGCCAGGTTCGCATACGAATACGGCTTTAACCAGATTTTCCCCGAGGATACCATGACAGACCTGTCTGAGGAAGCACACCATAACGCCATAAACTATGTGCTGAAAAGAATTGGCAGGGTCAGGATAACAGAGGATATCCTGAAGGAGCTCTAGCCTTACCAGAATCCAGATTATCTTTTTCAGATCTGATTGGCCAAATCACCCTTATTCATTGCCCCGTGGAAAGAAGGCTGCGTTTCACAACCCACGGCCTTCATGGGTCATTTCATTACAGGAATTCTTTCATCTTCGGTCCGCAAGCCTTTTTCTTTGCCAGTATGGAAAATGTGCCCTTATTCCTGGTGCAAAAAACATGAAGATTGCGAATACAGCCATCAACGGAATAATTGCCTGCCAGATGCTGAAACCAACACTATACAGCAATATGACCTGGACAGCTATCCAGACAATCTCAATGGCACCGAGGAAAAATGAGCCGAACAGGCTCCAGCTCCTTCCTGCCCAAAGACCGTATGCAAGCACCCCGGGAAATATCCCAAACACAATGAGAAGCCAGGCACCAACTGCGGTGAAATCGCTGATTAATGGAATCATCGGTATCATGAAGCCCATTCCCATTGTATCCCCGGAGGGGTCCGACAGAAGAACAATCCCCGAGATTATGCCCAGACCTGCGGTTATGTCTTCAACGGCAATCAGTGTAAGGATTGGAATGGATCTCTTGGCCATGCTTATTGATGCTGAATCAGACGCATGAACATGGCGCCTGAAAGGTTAGGGCAGAAGTTGTATGGCCATAACATTTGGTATCTTTCAATGCAACGCGAAGTATGCCCTTATTCTAGGCCGATAAGTGGTTGCATTCCCCATTTCCATGGGCCCTGATAATCTCTTAATACGTAGTAGGCATGGCAGAATCAGCATGGAATACAATCCTTCTTCCAACTACATGCTGGTTGCAAATCCCGGTTCGGGAAAGACGCACCAGCTTTCAGAGGCAATTTGCGATTATATTAAGCAGGGAGTGAGCCCTGAGGATATGCTCTGCATTACTTTTACCGAAAGGGCTGCGGACGAAATGGAAAAGAGGATATTCCAGAAGCTCAGGGAATACAAAATTTCATCAGCTCTCCCTGAGGTTCACACATTCCACAGTTATGCATTCTCAGTCCTCAACAATGGAAACAGGGAACTGCGAGTGATAAGTGACAATCTTGCGAGATATGCCGTAATGAGGAGCATAGTGGACAACAAGGCCCTCAATTACCCGAAGGAGACCATACTCAATGATGAATACGGCTCAATCCCGACTGTCGGAAAATTTGTCAATGCGATCAGGTACATCAAGAGCTACGGCGTAACCCCGAACGATATAAACCCGATTTCTGTGATGAAACACCTCGAAGAGATACTCGGGTCAAATTATTCCAGAAACTGGGAGAAGTATGAAGAGCAGCTTAATGAGGCGGAACACCTCCTGAAATTCTTCCAGGAAGCATTCAGGGACTATGAGAAGGTCAAGTCCACCGATACGATAGATTACGAGGACATGCTGATAGAGTACCTCAAGTTGTCCCAGACCAGGAAATACCGCTATGTCTTCGTCGATGAGCTCCAGGACATCAATGACATGGAGGCCCGGATAATTGACAAGTCCGGGGAGAAATTCTTCCTGGTTGGCGATGTAAAACAGGCAATTTTCGGATTTCAGGGGGGAAACGTAAGAAATTTCAGGCGCTTCAGCTCCGAGAAAAGCCTGAACCCGCTTAATCTGGTCAGGAACTTCAGGTCCGGTAGCAATCTTGTTTCCTATGCGAAGGAGTTTTTCCTTAAGAACGTCCCGGACCCGCAGAGCTACCACGAACTTCCTGATTATGCATCCGCAACGGAGGAAAAGGGTGAGATAAGCAGAATAATAACGAGGAAGCCGGAAATATCAATCCTCGATTCCCTGAAGTACCTTAAGGACAAAGTCCCACAGTTTTCCGAGGAGAAGACTGCAATAATAGTCAGGAACAACGCGCAGGCGGACAGGATCACACACATGCTGGATATCAATGGTATCGACTATGAGAGCACATCATCCTCGAGGTTCTCCTTTTCAGCAAGAAGGGACATTGTCACTTTCCTGAGGGGGTTTATTGAAAGATCAACCGACTCGCTGAGAGAATGCATATTTTCACCTTTTTCCGGGTTCACACTCAAGGAGGCTTTTGAGATCTGCAGGATTATTCAGTACAAGAACTACAGCGAGGCCATCAGCATAATTGACCTCACTGAATTTGTCAAGAAGCTGGAGAGATATGGAAAAGACCACACCGGAATAGAGGACCTCTTCCAGGAGATCATCATCCCGAAGTCCGTGGCCATGGGCAAGAAATACTACAACACTGCAAAGGGGATGTACAAGTCTACTACAGAATATTTTGATGAAATAAACGGGACTCTGGATTCGTACATGGACTTCCTGAGGCTTGCCAATGAAGGCCAGATCGAACTCACCGGCAAATCAAACCTTGTTGTAACCACTGTTCACAAGGCAAAAGGGCTGGAATTTGACAACGTGATATACTGGCCCGTCCAGACTAGTAACCGCAGGCTATCAACGCTTGATTCTGTTGTCAATGCAATCCTTGCGTCAAGGGGTATTACAAGTGATGAGAGTGAGTTGAGCCTTGAGAACCTCAGGGTCGATTTCGTGGCAGTCACCAGGGCAAAGCAAAGGCTCCTGCTGGTAGTGGATCCCAAGGCCGCCCAGAGGTTCGAGGTCGGGACGCCTGAAGTGAAAGACCTTGATCTTTCAGGACAGAAGATTGATGATCCCTTCAAGTCCAGGCACATACTGGCATACTCTCTCTTTGTTGAGGGAAGGTACGAAGAGGCTAAGGCAGCAATGGAGGGGAAGATGAACTGGTTGAGGGAAGCAATAGGGAATTATTTCTCCTCACCCGGAAATATCAGCCATTCGCTACTAAGCAAAGTCGACCGGCCCATGGAACTTCTCAAACAATACATTCTCAGAGTTCCCTTCAGGAGCGAATCCATGGATATGGGGACTAAGATTCACACACTCATTGAGGCTTTTATCAGGTCGGGAGGGAAAAAGGTGCCTGAGAATCCCACACCGGAAGAGAAAATGGCCTTTAACAACTTCCTCACTTTTCACAATTCTGTCATGAGCCAGCACAAGGTCGGAAGAGTTGAGGCGGAGGCTGCGATGAACAGCGATGCCGAGTCAGTATTCAGCCTGCCTGTTTCAGGCCTCAGGGTGAAAGGGTTCATAGACGCAATATACAGTTTCGAGGAAAATGGCGAGCAGCATTACATTATCGTGGATTTCAAGACCTCCAGAAGGATCGAGGAAGAATTGAGGTACAGGAAGAATAGCGACTCTGCCGATACGAACTATCGCAGGCAGCTTTCACTCTACAGGAAGATGCTTTCAGTTCAGAGAGGGGTGAAGGAGGAGAATATAGAAACTATTGTGCTTTATGTCTATCTCAGGCCCGCAGTCAACACAGGCAAGATCGACATGTATGTTGACACTCCAACCTACCACGCCCAGCACTTCGAGTTTGAAAAAAGAAAATTCCAGAGATTCCTTGAGTACAGGGAGGACAATGAGAAGTTCATAGAGGATGTAAGAAACGACAGCAACAATTTCGGGGACATCCTCGGTGACGTTATACTGGAGGAGCTCAATTCAACTCCGCAGAATGATCCGAAATTCTAGAGCTTTATTCTCCAGACAACAACCATGCTGACGAAATAATTGGCTGGAAGCGCGGCAACTGCTCCGGCGATGTTCCCAATGAGCGGATAAACTGAGAAGTAATAGAACAGAAACAGCTGCACAGCGATTGATATGATGTTGCCGAGGCCGTAAACAAGTTCAAATTTGAACAGCCTGAATAGCATGCCGCCGACACTGCCGCCATGGTCACCCTCGTTGCGTGATGTCCAGCGCTCGTTGATAAAGAACCCCCCGGCTATGCTCAGTATTGCGGCCACAGCGTTGATCTGGAGAAGGTAATTATCCCCCACAAGCACCAGACCCATGAAAATCAGGCCCTCTGCTATAAGAAAACCGGTTCCTCCGGCAACAGCAAATTTGAAACCCCTGACTATGTTTCTCCTGACGAATCCCCAGCTCAGCTGGTCGAGAAAATCTCCGGATTCAACTGTGGGTTGATCACTCTGCATGCCTTGGGGACGATCATATTCCCCACTATTAATTATTGTCGGTCATGCACTATCATGGATAATTTACCTGCCTGAAATGGATGCCAAGTTTTCTTGCCATTTCCCCGTCGGTGTCGTCCCTGTCTCCCACCATGATAGACTGGGAAAGAAGGATATCATGTTCCTTGACCGCTCTCTCGACCATCCCTGTTTTGGGTTTTCTGCAGTTGCAGTTATCATCGGGGTGATGGGGGCAGTAATATATGTCATCGATTTCCACTCCCCTCTTGAAAAGTTCTTCAGTCATCCTGTCGTTAAATTGCTTCAGTTGCTCTTCGCTGAAATATCCTCTCGCTATACCCGACTGGTTTGTCACGACTATTATGAGATAACCGTTCTTCTTGTACTGTTTCATCAATCGCACAGTGTCGTCATAAATCACAAGGTCGTCAGGGTCTATGCAGTAGGGGCAGTCCTTGTTGATTGTTCCATCCCTGTCAATGAAAAGGGCTCTGTGTAATATTCCCACGCCACATTATTGCCACTTTTCTATTTTACCCTTTCACTCCCCGTTATTTTTTTCGTTCTCCAGAGAGCAACTGCATCTGCCAAATCGCGAGGAGCGGGATCGCCAGCATTTCTCGCAGAGATATGCCGATTTCCTCATCCCCCTGTAGTAAAGGCTGCCGGCAGGCACGCCAAAAATACCGGCAACTATGGAGATTTCCTCAACCGTCCTCAAGAGATTGCCATTATTATCGGTTCTCTTGTCAGCATGGATGATGATACTGACTGATACGTTGCCGTTGTCGACAGTGAAGGTTCCATTGCTCTCATAGGCAGAAAACCCGGGGCCCGTTGTTACTGTGTAGTTGTATATTCCATCCGGAACGTCAAATGCAAATGTGCCATTGTCAAGTACATAGGTGTGGTTTCCAAATGTTATTCCCCAGCCCGAATAAGGGACTTTGCCCGACACCGTGAACGTTACAGCATAAAGGTTCTCTAGAAACGTGATGTACACGGTGGTATTCGCCGACAGGTCCAGGTGCATTTCTTTTGTCTCAGGATGATATCCAGCCGGACTCCCCACCTTTATACTGTTGCTTCCGGACGGCAGTGTCAATGTCATATGTGTTGAGAGCGTCTGGAACAGCGTGTTGTTGGAAACTACCGACCACATGGTACCCTCTGGAAGCCCTTTGCTGACGATCCTGACAGTAAAGTGCCGTGGCGGGCTTCCGCCATTCCATTTAAACTGTGCAGGGATTTTCAGAACCGGCCCACTGTAGGGTAGAATCGAGCTGTTTGTTTCAAGCTCAATTGTCGCGTTGGTTATCTGAACATTTGCTTGAAAAAAAATATTCCTCGTAATGTTCTGCCCCGGCCCGATATCCATGTACGTTGAATACACTCCGAGAAACTCTGTTTTGGCGTAAAAATAGACCAACAGCGCTGTGTTGTTTGCATACTGAGTGCCCCTGTTTGACAACGTAGTGTTTAGCGATATGCTGCTGGCGTTCCCTTCCCAGGAGTAATTGTAAGCCAGTCCAAGATTAACGTTCGAGAAGAGTGTAAGGGACTGGTTGACAAGGGTGCTGTTCCTGTTATATGCATAGCTTATGCCAGAGAACTTAACAACCAGGGAGTACTCCCCCGGGCTCAGCGCAGGCCGTGGCTTCATCGTCCAGTTGAAGATTTCAGTGTTATTGCTGGTGAGATTTGTATTTATCTTCCTGATATCCAGGACTGGTGTCGAGTTGTATACACCGACGTTCAAGGTGACATTGTCTGCAGGTGCATACAGCGAGGTAACCTCCAGAGTAAAATTGACAGAGTCCCCGTAGACTGCTGCACCATGTGTTATGCCGGCAGAAAGCAGTGGGATAACAATGTTGGCATCAAAGGATGTAGCATTGTGTAGAAATACGAATGAGGAGTTTTCTGAGAAATAACTGTACTGTCCATCAGTGACATCGACATAGTTTCCGCAGTAATTTGCAGATGACTGAGTTTCTGCAACCCTCAAAAGGGGCAGCACGATTGAGCCCGATGATGATTGGTTGCCGTAAGCCAGCCCGAACCTGGACAGCGATACAAGAATGTTTTCATTGTGCAGATTGGCGTAGGTATTGAGGGATGAATTTATGTTATCCGCCCGGACAGCATTGACTGTGCCGTTGAGGATGCCCTCGGGCGCAATGTCCACTATTTTCTGAAGGGAGTAGACATAGACCCCTGAACTGTAAATCTCAAACGGCGCTGAAACCCCCTGCTCACCCGGGTCTATTGCGTAGGAACCAACAAAGTAGAGGTTTGACCCGTTCCACAGGAAGAATGAATTCTTTTCGGGGTTAAGCATCCTGCCATAGACATACTTTCCGCCATAGTTCAGCATGAACCCGCTTTTTACCGCATAATATTCGGTATTATGCAGGACCGGCCCATAGAACTGCTCACCGTAAAGTGCTACTGAATCGTTGGAAAGGAATGTTATGCTGATGTTGAATATTGTTGTGTTAGTATGATACGGAACAAGTGTGAAGAATGCACTGAAATTGCCGTTATTCACCAGCGAGCCTGCATCCGGCAGGGTACTGTTAATTTGTGAAGTCAATACAACCGTTGTTTCATTGAATGTGTAACCCGTGCTTTTGAGCGTGTATTCCATGGCCGTTTTCCCAGAAACGTTGAACAGAAGGTAAGAGGCATTTCCGTAAGTGTAGCCTCCGTACGTGAGCTTAATCCTGAATTCATTGACAAGAGTGCCGGGTGATTTTGTTACCATCCCATGCAGCGGAATGTCCCCGATATTGCTGTACCAGCTGTTTGGCCCGTAGGATTTCCCGGAAGTGTATTCACTGACAGGATGCCCTCTCCTCTCACCCGAAAACGTGCTGTTGTAAGTATATACTGTGCTGTTCCAGAATGATGTTCCAAGGTAGTTGCCCGGACCGAGTGAAGTCATGGTGGAATTAATGGCATAAAAGTCTGACCCCGTGACGTTCACACTGCCGTTAATCATTACAGATGAGCTGACCAGTTTCACATTCGCGCCAGTATTGTTCTGCCCCGCAACCGATAATTGGAGGGCATTGGGGTCTCCATTGGGCTGAGACATGGTTATTTCTGAGTTGTAGAGTGACAGTTTTCCCTGGACAAGCAGGGACGAATGGTTCCCCGAAAGAAATGAGAAAATGAGGACCGTGTTTATCAGCTCTAGGGAAGCGTTTTTCGCGATCCTGAGGTTTCCTGAAATCCTGTAGTAGGATCGTGAAAGATTGTTTCCTATCACGGTGCTGTTTGAAATATTCTGAAAACCGGTTGTGCTGAAGCTACTTATTCCATACGGCCCGAGATGGCTGGACCTACCGGAGGAAGGTAAATGACCAACCGGGGCTAATAACAATATAAAAATGTACACTAATATGAATTTATTAAGTAAATGCACAAAAAGGGATAAGTCCATATTATTATTATTTTTCTTTGAAAGGTGGATTAAAGGCCCCGGGTCATACCTCAATAACGTACTGGTTGATCGAGTAGATAACGTCCCTGTAAAGCCTGCTTCTGGCCTTGAGGTAGTTGATTTCCTCCTTTGTCAGCATCATGTTGGCTTTCACATCCTCCATCCCGTATCTTGCAAAGTCCTTCAGTACCAGAGATTCAAAAACATTCTCCATCAGGATCAGGTAATTGTTCCGATCGAACCGGTATGGTTTTACCCTGGAGATCCTGGATATCGCATAGAGAATTGAAAAGTAGATACGCATGGTCAATCTCTCCTGGCCCCTGCCTTCCGTGTACAGGACCATAAGGTCATCAACGTCATAGTTGCAGGCAATTATATGATCCATGAGCATCCGGATGCTGGAGTGGCCCCTGCCATATGTGCCTGCCAGAGTATCTTCGCTGGGAGGGGGTGAAACCAGTGGGATCCTGTTGAACATGGCAGGATAGGCAACAACACCATACATCATCGCGATCCTGCTGTACAGGTCTATGTCGTGTCCATGCGAAAGATCACGGTATCCCCCAACATCAGTTATCAGATCTCTGTGAATAACCGGGAGTTCCGAGAGAAACAGTTTCTTCTCCCTCTTCATCAGAAAAGAATGAATGAGGTCTGCGTAACGAATGTCATAAACTAGGTCTGCATTGAATGGAATGAAGAACCTGTTCGAACTGGACTCAAAGCCCATCCTCATAGCATGTCCGTTGCTGCTTGTGTTCTGCTTCAGGATGTAGAAATTGTCCAGATCAGAGAGTATGGACTTTAGTGAGTCGCGAATCTGCTTGTTTCCGGGGGGAGATACAAGTATAATTTCATACGGGAAGCCTGTTTCATTTGCTATTATATTAATGCTTCTTAGGGAGTCCAATAGGCTCTTACCGGGAATTCTTGCAGATGCACAGAAGGAGATCGAAATCTCACTGGTGTAGACTTCGTGCATCTTAAGCCTTCGTCCGGTAAGGTACTCCACAGCATCCATTATTACATGTACCTAGCGAAAATAGGATTAAACCTTATCGATGCATGATCATGGAAAACATGAATTCTTATTTTATAAGGAAGAAATAAACAGGAATCAGAATAATTCTGGAAGAACTACCCTGTCCACGAATTTCATCACGTTCCTCTCATGTTGGAGCATTCTTTTGACAGCCTCATCGGCGTCTCTCTTCTCAATGGCCTTGAAGATGTGTTCATGTTCCCTGATTTCATCCTCCCTCCTGTCCATGCTGGTGAAGAGGCTTGTCCGGACGGCTTTAAGCCGTAACCGTATGTCAGTGCAGTATTTTGCTATCGTCTTATTTCCGCAGGATGATGCGATCAGCCAGTGAAACTTCCCATTCATTTCTGTTAAAAGCAACGGGTCGGGGTTTTCCTGGTTTGTCAAATCGTTTATCACTTTAAGTGTGCTTCTCATATCCTCGATCTGCTGATCCGTGGCCCTCAGTGAGGAGAGCCTTGCAGCCTCAGCCTCGAGTATGATTCTAGTTTCATACAGGTCAATGACGTCTTCCTTTGACAGATACATAACGTTGTAGTACCTGCTTCTCCTGTAAACCAGGCCTTCCCCCTCGAGTTCCACGAGTGCCTCTCTTATGGGAGTTTTGCTCATGTTGAGTGTTGCAGATAGTTTGTCGATGCTTAGTGTTTGACCCACCCTGTACTTTCCGGTAACGATACCTTCAAATATGTGTCTGTACGCTGCTTCAGTGAGTGTACTCTTGTTTTCCATTGGTTGATTATTTCATACTCATTATTTAAAATATCACTTTTAGAAATATATACAATAAATAGCAATTTCGGTTGGACCTGAGATAATGCATAATCAGAAAAAACCAAGGTTCATGTTATTTTTCAGGCATACCGAAAATCGAACTGTACATCAGCGGGTAAGAACGGATGAATGAGTTGGTCAAATAACTTATAATATCAATATGTGAAATTTAAGATAATCTTCAATATTCCCGCTTCTCAATCGGTCAACAAGCTATTAACTTTTTTGATTTTAGAAATATTTAGTAAGTCACGTTAAAATAAGTTTTAATACCATTTAAAATTATAAATATGATCATTATGGAAAATGTTGTATTTCTTGTGCATAACTCCCGTGATCATGTCGGGGTGGCTACTGTCGATCTTGAGAAGGGCACAACTGCCCAGGGTAAGTACCTGGATGTTGGAGCAACCCTGACTGTTGAGGTGAGTGAAGGAATTCCGCTTGGGCACAAATTGTCCATAACAAGAATTTCCGGCGACCAGCCTGTAATTGAGTATGGCCAGGAGATTGGGAGGGCGATTCGTGAAATACAGCCGGGAAACCATGTCCACACGCATAACATTAAGTCCATGAGGTGGTAATCTGAACCATTCATTTTTAGGGTATGAGAGGGAGAATGGAAGGGTCGGTGTCAGGAATCACGTGCTGATTATACCTGTTGATGACATATCAAACGCTGCTGCACAGAATGTGGAAAAGCACATATCAGGAACAAGGGCAATCCCACACCCTTACGGGAGGTTGCAGTTCGGCAGGGATCTTGGGCTCCTTTTCAAAACACTGGGTGGAATGGGAAGAAACCCGAATGTTGCCTCTGCTATTGTAATAGGCATTGAAGACAATTGGACACAGAGGATAGCTGACAGTATTTCGCAAACCGGCAAGCACGTGGAAGCTATCGGAATAGAGGGGAAAGGAGACCTGAAGGTTGTTGAGAAAGCTTCCAGATGGGCAAAGGAAATGGTTCAGGATGCATCTGATATTGTAAAGAAAGAGCAGGATGTCGCAGACCTTGTAATCAGCACGAAGTGCGGTGAGAGTGATACAACCTCCGGGCTTGCGTCCAACCCCACGGTTGGAAGGACGTTTGAAATACTGAAGGATCAGGGTGCTACCCTTATTTTCGGGGAAACCTCCGAGATCACCGGTGCCGAGAATATTCTTGCGGAGAGGATAGCAGACCCGTCAATCAGAGATAAGTTCATGGATATTTTCAACAGGTACCAGGAAGAAATTAGAAGGGAAGGTGCTGATCTTTTAGGTTCACAGCCCACACAGGGAAACATTAAGGGTGGACTGACCACAATAGAAGAAAAGGCGCTTGGGAACATACAGAAAGCAGGAAATCTTCCTATAGTTGATGTTCTTGATTACGCGGATGAGCCAACCAGGAAAGGGCTGAATTTCATGAATTCATCCTCTGCCGCTGCTGAATGCGTAACCCTTTTTTCAGCAGCTGGGGCTGTTGTTCACCTGTTTACCACTGGACAGGGCAATATAGTGGGAAACCCGATTGAGCCAGTCGTCAAGATAACTGCTAACCCGAAAACTGCCCTGACAATGTCTGAACACATAGACCTTGACATATCCGGGCTCCTGCGTTTCGAGTTCAACCTGGACGAGGCTGCAGTAAAACTTCACGAGCTCACCCTCAGGACCGCATCAGGCAGATTAACCGCTAATGAAGTCCTTGGCCACTACGAGTTCTCCCCGACTAAACTGTACATTTCGGCATAGCAGCCCCCTGCCTGCGGCGGAATATTGATAACTGGATTGGCATATTCTATATGCCAGACGGCTTGTGGTGCTTAAGTTGACCAGCTCCGTGACAGAAGAAAAAAGATACGATATTGCAATAATAGGCGGGGGTGTCCTCGGAGCATCTCTTTACCACTGGATCACATCTCTACGTGAAGAGAGTGTTATCCTGATTGAGAAAGAGAGCGATGTTGCAGTTCACACATCTTCCAGGAACACCGGGGTCATTCACCGCCCTTTCTATCTTGATCCGTCCAGGAAGCGTGTACAGGCCAGATCGGCTGGGATTTCATACTCACTGTGGAAGGAGCTTGCACACGCATCCGGGTCTCCATGGCTGGAATGCGGCACCATAGAAGTTGCGAAGTCAGAGGAGGATATGAAGGCACTTGAAAGATACTCCGAATGGTCATTGCAGAACGGGCTTTCCAGTGATGATTTTTCCATACTTACAGGCGAACAGGTTTCTGGAATAGAGCCGGAAGTGAAGTGTGATGGAGCATTCTATTCAAAGACGGATGTTTCAACCGAATTTGGTGCCCTGACAAAAGCGCTCTTCATGAGGTCGGGAAACAGCAAATCATTAATTGCCAGCAACGCAGAGGTTTTGGCAATAGAAGAGAATAGCGACGGCTGCTTGATCAAATGCATCATCAATGGCAGGACGACCGGAATATCCGCCGGTTTAGTCATGAATGCCGCTGGCGGGTCTGCCCTCAGAATTGCACATGGAATGGGTTATGCAGCCAACTACTCTGTTCTTTTCTTCAGGGGGGAATACTGGAGGGTAGTGCCGGAATACGGCGGGCTAATCAGCAGGAATATATATTCCGTTCCACGCCATACGAAATACCCGTTTCTTGATCCCCATTTCATTAGCAGGGCGAATGGCTTGAAGGAGATCGGGCCAAACGCAGTTCTGGTTGGAGGGCCGGAAGTGTATGAAGGAATCTCTCCTGCAGACGGCAACATATTGTCCTCACTCATGGAAAGGCCCATCAGGCCAAAGCTGAACCTGGTTTTCAACAGAGAATTTGTCTCGTTGGTATCGTCGGAGTGGAAAAGTTCATTCTATAAGTCAGAAATGGCGAGAAGGGTCAGAGAGTTCATTCCCGGAATCGAGACAGGATTTCTTTCCAGCAGGGGTTTTTCAGGTGTAAGGGGGTCGCTTATCGACAAGTCCGGATTTGTGCCTGAGGCCATAGTTGAATTCGGCAAAAGGTCTGTGCATATCCTCAATTACAACTCTCCGGGGGCAACTGGTGCCCCAGCCTACGCAGTCCATATTGTACGGATGATGATGGAAAAGGGGTACCTGGGAGACCTCAATTTTGGGAAAAGCAAAATCTCCGGAAGCTGGGATTTTGATAAAATCTCAGACCTGATGGTTTCTGGCGCGTCTGCGGCATAAATCGTCCGGTTTAAGTACCTGTTTCTGATTGGATTCCATGAACCCGCTGCTAACAAAGATAATTGTCATAGTGGCTGCAGTCGCGATTGTTGTGCCAGCAACATACCTGCTTGCTTCCCAATACACTTCCTCTCAGTCTGAAGCGAATCCCTTCAGTTATGTTCCACTTCACTCGGAGGTAGTGGCAGAAGCCCACTTGAATTCCACAGCCATATACCTATTCGTTTCAAACGGTTCTGCAGGTGCGGTCCTTCCATTCACCATAAATGAGATCGAACTGTTTGCAAATGCAACTTATGCAAATTCCAGCAGCCCTTTGCAGATCACCCCTTACACCTCTTACATGTCTCAAACTGTTTACAGCGTATCCAACTTCAGCATTTCATCACTCGGTTCTTCAGGCTTCACGATTAATAATTCAATCCTGGCAATTGTGTCACAATCGCTTCCCGGAAACAACAGCACACTGTTCGCTGCCAATGCCGGAACAGCAGGCATGGTCATCGGGAATCTTGGCGCGGTCAAAGATTCCATAAGTTCTGCAGGTTCAGGAAACACCTTTTCATCTGTGGCCACTTCATATCTTGACGGAACAAGCAACTACAGCTTTTATGTAAAACCGAAGAACCTCTCTTCTGTTAATTACATAACCGGAAACATTTCTGATGGCCACAGCAACGTTTATGTCAGTCTATCGGGGAATACGTCGCTTGGTTCCTTTCACTTTGTTAAAAACGGAACCTACAATGTTACTGTGAGCTCAAAGCGGGGAAGCCTGATGGTCACCGTTACGGGGAACTATACCTTGAGCGAACTTGTGGGCTACGTGACACAATACCTTGGCAAGGTTGGTGCCTGATGGCAGGCAGGGGTCGTTTTCTTACAGTCTTTACACACTATTTCACAAACTATTACAGATCTAGAAGTTTTTATGTCATGCTGATACTTATTCTGCTTATTTCGTCACTTATGACCTACCTGTCCTTCAGGTATTCCAACAATCTCCCGTCATTCCTGGGTGGTACGCAGTTTCAGAACCTTCCTGTGAGTGAGAAGGAGAATGTTTTCGCGTTTCTCTGGGCATTTATCCTTCTGGACGTCCCTGTTTTTGCCTCTGTATTCTTTGGGTCCCCTGCGGTATCAAGCGAGATCGAGAACAAGACCTCATACCACATTTTTTCCCTGCCGATAGGCAGATTTACACTCCTTGGTGGAAAGTACCTCGCTGCCTTCGCTGTGACTCTTGTAGTTACCTCAATCTACATAGCTTTTGAGGCAGCTGTCCTCGGAATAGAGTTCCATGCTTTCCCGTTCCCGCGTTTTTACATCTCCTACGGGCTGCTTATACTCTTCATTCTTTCGCTTACTTCCCTGACCTTCCTTATCAGCAGTATCTTCAGCAAGAACCTGTACGCTTACATCACCGTATTTATCATCTATTTCCTCGTCTTCAACGTTGTGGAAATTCTCTTGCAGCTTCTTTACAGCTACAACGCGTTCTTCCTCCTCAGCAATGCGTCCAGCATTGTTCAGCGTGTCTTCATAAACGTATCCACCAGTAATTTCTCCTCAGCCGGATCCATAACTCCCGCGGGAATCCATGAGGTGCTCACATCATCATTTGTGATGCTGCTTTACACGGTGATTGGGTTTGTTGCTGCACTCTTTGTATTTGAAAGAAGGGAGGTCCACTGATGGTGTCAATCAGCATCTCCTCGGTGTCAAAGCGTTTCGGGTCCCTTAAGGCACTGGACGATGTTTCTTTGGATATTGATGAGCCAATGGTCATGGGGATACTTGGCCCCAACGGGGCGGGAAAGACGACCCTGCTGAAACTAATCACCGGCATTATGAGGCCGAGTTCCGGGAAGATCCTCATAAATGGAAGGAGTGTGGCCAACGATCCTAAAAATGTGCTGAAAGATGTGGGGTCACTCATTGAACAGCCGGAATTCTGTCCGTATCTTACCGGGTATGAGTCGCTCAGGTTCGTATGCAGAATCAGGGGGATGGACTCCAGCGACTGTGAGGACGAGATAAGGAGGGTCGCGGAAATGACTTCAATAAAAGGATATCTTCACAGAAGGACGGGCAACTACTCGAGGGGCATGAAACAGAGGCTCGGTATAGCTGCCGCAATGGCATGCGACCCGGAAATACTGGTTCTGGACGAGCCAACAACTGGCCTCGATCCAAAGGGGATGAAGGAGATCAGGGACATAATCAGCAAAATATCGCGGGAAGAGAGGCACATAGTTATCCTCAGCACCCACCTCCTGAATGAGGCAAGGGATGTGTGTGATAGAGTCACCATCATAAACGGCGGTAAACTGGCTTACGATTCCAGGGCAGTAAGAAGAAGCGACATCATCACTGTCCGGGTATCCAAAGTACCGGAGAATATGGTAATTAACAGTCCTTTTGTTCAGGAATACAGGACTGAAGGGGGCAGGCTGATAATAAGAAAATCAACCGGCACAGAGAATCACTCCGTTGTCAAGTACCTTGTTGAAAGCGGCTGGAACGTTGATGGAGTGGCGAGTTACGACGATCTTGAGGACAAATACATAGGGATAGTCGGCAAAGGGGGAGAATAATCAGTTCTCATGCTTCTTTTTAGATCCCATAGGCGACCACACAAAGAGTTCGCTCCCCAGATAGTTGGCAAGAAAACCAAGGGCGATTCCTATGAGGTCCGCGAATATATAATGCACTGACAGGAGAACCAGGGCGTTCAATGCCGCATAGTTGATAACCGCTCCAAGAAGTGTTACAAGGTTGTACTTAAGAAGCCTGGATATAAGGCCGCCATCCTTCTTGTTCCTGAAAGTCCAGGCGTTATTTACCGCGAAATTTGAGAGTATGGAAGACTCAATGGAAACCGCACCCGCTATTGGGATGCTTATCCCAAGGGTGTGAAGCAGCCCGAGTATTCCCACGTTTATGATTACTCCAGTGACGCCGACTATTACGAATTTCAGTGTCCTGTATTCTGCAAGTTTAAGGATCAGGTGGATGTAGTTCAGATCCTCCCAGATCGAGAGTTTGCTGCTTCCCATGAATCTGGGCCTGAAGGTGTATGGGATTTCCTCCATTTTGTTTGCGTGGCCCTTCATGAGGACTTCCAGCAGAATTTTATAACCTGTCGGGCTGATATTTGCCCCGTTTACCACATCTTTTCTGAAAACGAAATACCCCGATAGCGGGTCCTTCACAATCTTTGTCTCGCGCAGCATCACATGTGCCATAAGAGTCGCGCTCTTGGAGATAAGCTTTCTTGTCAGGCTCAGTTTGCCCGGGTTTCCACCGCTCGTATACCTTGATGCTATCACTAGGTCATTTCCATTTCTGATCCTGGTAAGCATCTCTTCCAGAAGGTCAGGAGGATGCTGCATGTCACCGTCCATCACGGCTATATTGTCAGATTCTGCTACCTGCATTCCCTCGAGAATTGCTGATGCAAGGCCCTTCTTGCTCGGCCTGACGACCAGCTTGAGATTGCTGTACCTATCTTTCAGGTCTTCTACTACCTGTGAAGTGCCATCCGGGCTGCTGTCATCTATTACAATGATTTCCAGATCGATCGGCAGCCTCTCGAGCTCATCAATGAGCTTGCCTATGTTTTCTGCTTCATTGTATGTTGGAATTTCTACCGAAAGATCTACCAGCTGACCACCTCTTGTGGCCTTACCAGTTGCACAGCCTGCAGATCGGGGCTGGAAGAATAAATATTTGCTGTGTATGGCTGTAACACGAACCCGCCTTCCGATTGAAATGGCCTGATGGCATTTCCGTTATCCGAAAGAGAGATGTTTGAGAGGGAGAAATTCAGGCCCGATTCCGTGGTGGATACCACGGCGTAGCTTAGGACTGCATGGCTGAAACCCCATCCGAGAGTCGAAAGATACTCCCTTATGGTGCTGAAATTGAGGACAGTATTGGAAGTCACTACGCTTACGTTTATGCGGTTGAACGAAGAATATTTTTTATTGATGGCCGAGGCATTGTACCCGTACCAGAATTTCTCCTGCCCGGCGTTGAAGGTGAGAAGAATTCCTGAAAACCTGAGGATTGTGCCCGTTCTGCCGATATAGCTTCCATTTGTCCCCGAAGCCGAATACGAGAGTGTGTAGTTATTATCCGCAAGGTAGGTGAAATTCACCGGAGTCGAAATCGAAATTGAATTCCACCCCTGTCCTGTCCCATTGGAATCGCGGAGCCCGAGACTTAGGTGTGATGATGAATAAACAATGTTTCCATCATTTCCTGACTTGGTCAGGTTCCAGCCCGGAAATGGCGCTTTTTCATCGGTGGTGGGGTACAACAGAAACGGGTCCTGCAGTGGGTTGGCAGGCGATACTGGAGAGACGGCCTTGTAATAGGCGGTTATGTTTCCATAGTAAGCTTCGAGGATGAAGCTCGTGTTGGCAGGGAGCATATCAGAGTAGAAATCCGGGTAAATTGTAAGTGAGTTGTTTCCCTGCCTGACATATGGGTTCTTTGCACTCCACAGCAGGGCGTTTATGTTCGAATTTAGGGGCCCATTCGGCATTATCCGGAAGAATACCGGAATATTTGATTTGGAGTTATCCATCGGGCTGTAAGTAAGATTCACTGTCATTGCGGTGATCTTGGAATTCACCATTATCTGGTCCTGAAACTGTGTGATTCCATTGATTTTCAGCTGGCTCCTGTATGCGGAGTTTTCGTGGTTTACGTAACCTGTTGAAACACCTCCGGCGAGTATGATGACCAGCATGATGAACACTGTGAAATTAGTTTTCTTGAGTAAACCTGAGGTTCCTGAGAGGAATGGCCTGCGCCTCTTCGATGTTTCAGGTTTTGCATTTTCTGAGTCCCCACTCTCCCGGTCTTTTATGAAGTCGGGAAGCACCAGCATAGTGAGTAGTGGCCAGTAAATGAGGTAATTCTCCAAGCTTCTGAAGTTGAAGAGGAATATGACAATCGGAAATGCAAAAAATGCATATTTTACGGATCTGTAATATCTGATGTAAAATACGAAAAGGAAGGCCAGGGAAGTTACGAGAAGGTCTGAGAAGATGACGGATGAAACAGGGGCATAACCTGCAAAGGAGAGAATGCCGAAACCGAAGCCCACTCCGATGATCGGCTGCCCCACGGACAGAAGCATGCTTGAAAACCAGGCACCCGGATTCATCAGTATAAACGGGGCATTAAGAGCCAGGAATACTGTGGCCGCAGCCACTACGGGCGTTACAAACGACCTTTTGTCCCTTCCGCTCTCAATGTAAATCATGTAGAGAAGAAAGGGGGCGATGACGACCGGTATCTGCTTCTGGGCGATCGAGAGCCCAAAAAATACCCCGGCCATCCAGGGCTTTTTCCTGAAAATGTAGGAGAGTGCCAGGAAGAAAACCCAGATCACATCAGTCTCACCGGTGACTGCCCCTATGACAAGCTCAGCCTCAACGAAGACCAGGACCGCTATGAATGGTATGGTGGCAGTGAATTTCCTTTTCCTGTAATAATACACGAGTATCAGAAATGTGCCCACGTTGAACAGAAGCGGTATCCAGTAGTCCGGAATTCCCAGGGCGACTGATGGGATGAATGCATACACAGACAACGCCGGGTAGATAAGGTAGTAAACATAACCTCCTGCACGAAGGGGTGTCGCGTAATATAATGGGAAATGAAAGAAATTGAACACGTTGATCATGTTAGCCGACACGTATGGATCGATATGGTGGAGAAACAGATAGGCTGCGTACGAGTCTATCGTGATTTCATCGTGTATCGCAGCCGGGTAGAACATTTTGGATATCAGTATAAACAGCCATAATGAGAGTGCAAATGATACAAAGGGAAGTTTCTCAACAAGAGGTATCGGCTTTGTAAGCGCCACTGCATATATCAGGTATACAGCGCTGAGTAATATCAGAATCCATATTGACACTATTGCAGGGAGGTCCGTATAACCGAGGAAACCCCAGGCAACGATTGCTGCAAGGAGAAAGAAAGCTGCATAGAATATGAAAAGGGTGCTCCGGTCGTTCAGGAATTGGAAAATGCTGGACCCGATGACAGATTTGCTTCTTTCTGCTGACATATCCTATTCCACCACCGCTTCTCTTAATATGAAACCAGATCGTCCTTCCCATTAAAAGCGTTGCCATAGATACATCTACCATAGCGGAACAGATTTAGCCCGCTTGAGAAATGATTACTTGACGTAATAGATTGTTGTGCTGTTGTCGGTATAGATCTCCTTGTAAAACCCTGGAACTGAAACATTGACAATACTTGTTACATAGGACACATTATACTTGGTAATCAAATGTTCGGTCAGAGTCAGATTCTGGCTTGGCTGGTACACCAGCGCGTAGGCTGCCACGCTTTCATTCCATTCCGTGGGTTGTGTAAGATACTTCAGATTCTGGTACACAAGCGTCGGATTGCCGTCATAACCCATTATGTAGTATCCAAACTCGCCAAAGGAGGCGAATGTTGAATTCTTTGGCACATTAGAATGTATCCAGTTCAGTGTGGAGTAATCAATCACCTGGCTTGGGCTGCTGTCGACGTATGAATTGTAGAATGTGTGCGAATTCATATTGGCTGATACGCCCAGCGCCGATACCAGAATCAGGGGCAACATTACTGCGATGACCCTTTTCTGATTTCCGGAAGGCTTTATGGAATATGAGCCGCGTTCGGCCTTTGACTCCCTGGTGTACATTTCCTTGAGCCTTATAATTCCGTAGCTTGCGAGAATAAGTGAGGGAAGGAAGGTGTAATATCCCATCCTGGCCACAATAGTGGGGTCATGAAAATCAACTATGCTTATCAGAATAGGAGACAATGCGAATAACAGGATTACCCCGGATTTCTCGAAATCCCTCCTGACAGCAACGTATAAACTCCAGGCAACCAGCGGGATAAGGAATATGGCAAAGCCAAGAGGGGAAAGATAGCCATTCACGCCCTGGAAAATCAATTGGAGTGTCCCCACGTTTTGGGGAAATATTGCAGGGAGATTTGCATCAATGTAAGGGGCTCCGGCATCGATGATCCACCAGTATCTCGGGATGTACCAGAGAAGTATGGCTGGAAGCCCTATCAGCAATGACAATGGGATATTTTTTACTATCGAGTTTAGGTGAGCAACATTCGGTCTTAGCCCTGGAACCTTAACTTTTTTCAGGAGTATAGAAGCAACAAGGACAAAAGTTAGGACAAAAACTGTCACAAATATGGTCAGATCGTGCGTGAATGTCAGTATAACAAGAGTGATGCCCAGGGCAACAGCGTTCTTTCTTGACCTGGTCTCCTGCCTGGAAATCATGACAGTGAAGTAAATGACCCAAGCAAAAATCAGGGTTGCAAAGAGCTGAGGAACTCCGCCCCATGTCAGGGCGTATAGATCAGGAAGGTAAACTGTGAACATTAAGGCTGCAGCCTTTGCCACCCCATTGCCAAATATTGTTCTGGCGGTCTTGTAAAGTGGAATTATGACAAAAGAGTCGGCGACTATCCCGCTTATCTCTATTACATAGAACGGCGTGAGGGGGTTGTTGCCCAATGCGTTCGAGACAATGCTCCAGAAATACGGGAGGATTGGCGGGTAAACCCAGAAACTCCCGGGAAAATGAAGGGTGTTCAGGCCGGGAACGAGGAAGCCATTCTGAATTATTTCCCTCGTGTAGGCAACATAACCTGGTGTATCACCACCAAGAAGAAATGTAGGGCTACTAGATATGACAATAGTCCTGACCGCGAGGGCGATTAAAATTGCCACCAAAATGAAGCCGCCTTCTGTGCCGTAAATCCTTTGCATGAATGCCTGTATTCTTGGCGTGAATGGCGATCCTAATCTACTAGTATTAAGTTATTGTATTTGTTAGAAGTAACTTGAAATAAGCGCACCCCCAAAATTGATTTGATAGGGGGTTTCAGAAAGTTCCAGCCTCAATCTTGACCTTGTTGATCATCTCGAAGTCAATATCAACACCGATCCCGGTTCCGCTGTTCGGCCTTATGGTTCCATTTTCCATTGAGAACGGGTTCCTGACTAAATCCCTTTCGAAATACTTGTCGTTGGGAGACGTGTCCCCCGGGTAATCTACAGCTTCAAGGCTTGCCAGGGCAACGTTATATGACCTACCGATACCAGTTTCAAGCATTCCTCCGACCCAGACATGAGCCTTCCGTTCTCTTGCCAGTTCTGCTATTTTCAAAGATTCAGTGAAACCGCCCACCCTTCCAGGCTTGATGTTTATCACTTCGCAAGCCTCCACCTCCAAAGCCTGTTCCGCACGTTCTGCAGATGTTATGGACTCATCCAGGCATATGGGCGTGGAGATTTCTTTTCTCAACCTGGCATGATCAAGAATGTCATCATGTTCAAGCGGCTGCTCAATGTAAACGAGGTTGAATCTGTCCAGTTTTTTCAGAATCTCAAGGTCCCTGAGGCGGTAATCTGTGTTTGCATCGACACTAAGTGCTATATCAGGGTAAACTTCCCGTATGGGTGTCAGAATGTCCATTTCCTTCCCTTTTGAGATCTTGACTTTTATTCTTTTGTAGCCTCTGTCCAATGCCGCCTGTATTTTTTTCAGTGTCGCTTCCTTCCTGTCGATTCCCAAGGAGATGCCAACGTCAGCATAACCCTTTGATTTCCCAATGTATTCGTGAAGTGGTTTGCCACTTTTCCTGGAATGGTAATCCCAGAGCAGCATTTCGAGCGCTGCCTTTGCCATGTTGTGGCCCTTAACCTTGCTGGAGCGCGCGATAAACTCGGCGGGTTGTGGGGCATCGAGGACCAATTCTGCCAGGTATGACTTTATGATGTGGAAAGCTGTTGTGTTGTCCTCGTAGCTGTAGAAGGGGCCAATTGAGGTAACCGATTCTGAGAACGCTGAAATGCCGTCTTTCTTTAACTCGAATATGTACGCCTCTTTTTCTGTTTCAGTGCCGAAGCTTGTGGTAAATGGGTCGACCAGGGGCATTTTCACCTTGTAATAATTCAAACTGCCTGTCATTAGATGTGTTATCTGTAGCTTTGCATAAATATTCCTTCAGAACAGATTATAACCTCAGTTTCCATTAGACTTCCCATGTGCAGGATGGCCCTACTGAAGGGAGAATTCTCCGAAGATTTTGCAGGAATATTCAAGAGTTTGCAGAAAGCCTCCCTGAAAGACCCTCTGCCGGATCCTGAAAGTGATTACAGATTCCTGACCCATGGGGATGGGTGGGGGTATGTTAACATAGGTAAAGCTGGCATTTCCCATGTAAGAAACACTTCGCCGATATACGTGTCTGAAGTTCCCGCAGTCCAGCAGGGAACCATGATGCTCCATTCGAGGAAAACTTCAGACGACCAGCCAGGCGGAATGTTAAGTAATCATCCTTTTTCAGTTTCTGTCAGAGGGTACCAGCTTTTCCTTTCCCATAACGGATGGTTTGACAAGTACTCGATGAACACAGGCGAATCCAGAGAAGATCTTGAGGCGACGACAGACAGCGAGGCTTTCCTGCAATACCTTGCGGGGAAGACATCAGATGTTGGTAGTGAGCTTGAACATGTGTTTGCCAATCTTGACACGGACGGAGTTGAGTATGCACTGTCCAACATCTTCCTGATTATCATGAAGAGATCCGGGGAGAGGGAAGGGGCAAGATCATACTATTTTACTGACAAAGGCTCAAGAGGAGGCAACTACGAGGAGTTTGACAAGCTGTACAGAATTGAATGCAAGAGCTGGAAGGGCGTGGTGTCATCAAGCCTGCTCAATTTTGACGAATTCCCGGAATTTGATGCCAGGGAAGAGATAAAACGGGGAACCTTGTTTGAGCTTTAATTTTATTTCACAGTTCAAAGATTTTTATTGTGTGATCATATTATATTTCATAAGCTGGTGATTCGATATTGATCAGTTATATCATTCTCAAAGGCACAACTGCAACTGCTGCGGACCCGTCCGTTCTCGACGACATGGAGTCTGCCCTTGGCAAGGACAGGATTCTATGGATAGACATTACAATGGAAACCGGGAACGAGCTTGAATATTTCGAGAAGTTTTTCAAGCTTGACCCGTATGCCATAGAGGACGTAACTACTGGAAACCAGAGGCCAAAAATAGAGGACTATGAAGAATATACATTCTCTGTCATCAAAACTCCTGAGAAAATCGATGAAAATGGGGCTTCACTGAAAATGGAGGAGCTGTTCGTGTTCCACTCCAAGAAGTGGCTCATCTCAATACATAAAAAGAAGATAAATATTGTAGATATAGTGGACAAGAGAGTGAGGGTCCGTGGCTTGAGCCCGTTTTCCAAGACTCCATCTACCGATCTGATCTATTATCTCCTGCTTGACAACTCCGTTGATTCGTTCTACCCGATACTCTATTCATGGGATGATGAGCTCGATCGCCTTGATGAAGGTGCAGTTTCCACGATTGCCAGAAGAAAGAACAGGATAGTTACCGTCAGGGAGATCAGTTCAAAATTTTCGGACATAAGGGCTGAACTATCTGAATTGAGAAATACGATCACGCCGACAAGAGATATCCTGAGTAACATAATGAAAGGGGGAGTACCTTTTGTGCAGACAGGTAACCTGAAGAATTTCAGGGATATCTATGACCACACTTTTCAGCTGATCGAGATGGTGGACTCCTACATCAGCAGGTCAAGCGACATACGTAGCCTGTACCTCAACCTTATGTCAGCAGTAACAAATGAGGTCCTGAGGCTCTTGACACTCGTTGCAACCATATTCCTGCCCCTTTCCTTGCTGGCAAGTGTTTTCGGGACAAATTTCACTTCGGGCATAAATATTCCGTTAACCCACCTGAGCTTTGGCTTCTATATTTTCGTTGCAATACTTGGAGGATTGGGTTTAACCCTGATTCTCCTGTTCAGGAGATATGGCTGGATATAACTGCCATCATGAACCTTTCAGATGCCACTGCCAGTACCTTTCGCTTGAATTCGAAGCAAGGTTTATTAAGCATAAAAAAATAATCTTTCACAAAGGATAAAATTGGGGAATAACAATCTATTACAGAATAGGAGTTTCCTTTTTTCCATGACCAGAAGTGGCCGGAAGGGATGCAGCACATGAGCGCTGTATCGGATGGTAAACGATTTTTGCGAATTAGTGTAGCGGATAGCATATTCTCCGCAAGAAATGAATTTGTTGAACTGATGTAAAATGAATGTTAGACGTGTTGTTCTTGATGTTGATAAGAGTCTTAACAGACCTACCCTGATCGAATTAGCAGAAGCCATAGAGGCTGTCCCTGGCGTTGAAGCCCTGAATATCAGTGTTACCGAGATGGACATGGAGACCATGGGGACAAACATCACGGTAGAGGGGACGAACATAGAATTTGACAAACTTATTGAGACCATTGAAAGAACTGGAGCTGCGATTCATTCTGTTGATGAGATTGCAGTAGGGAGAAGACTAACAGAGAGTGTTAGACACATAGAATGAGGTATAAGCTAATATTTCCAATAACAATAGGATTGTCCGACGGCATCATCACGGCTTTAATGCTGGTTGCCGGGGACATACTGAGGGGGGACCACATCTACCTGGGGCTTGCTTTCAGGGTAGCATACGGGTCATCCTTTGTGGGGACATTCAGTTATTTTATAGCCCAGTATTCTGAGCTGAGAGGAGAGCTATCGAGGACCTCAAGGCAGCTTAACCTGAGGTCGCCCACATACCTCATCAAGAGCAAGCTGGGAAGGGATATCATATTTGAATCAGTTGCAGGAGCAGCTTCTGCAGGGTTCTTTGGTTTTGTGGGTGCTCTGATACCGCTCGTTACCAGTGTGATGCTTCCATCCGATCCGATCGTTGCAATAGCTTCTGCGGAAGCATCACTTGCAGTGCTCGGCTTCGGCATAGGAAAATCTGTTAAAGGGAACTATTTCTTCTGGATAATAATGATGTTTATTATCGGGATTGTTGTGGCTTGGGCTGGCGATTTTCTGTACCTTGTCAGATAGAATAGCCAGCAGTTGTCCGGTTAATCTAAGAAAAATCGACAATAGACGAGAAAAATCGTGCCATTACATAACTGATCGGTGCAAATTATTAAGAATAAAATGCGGATTTTAGAAGCATATGCTAGATTTCGAGCGAAAATACGCGCCTGACCTAAGCAACCAGATGACCAAGGAAAATCTCGAGCGGATAGACAGCAACGACATGATGAAACTTGCTGAATCCCTGAATGGAGAGTTTGCCGATAGATTGAAATCAGCTATTATTGAAGCAGCGGAAATTACTAATCCTTCATCCATCCGCATAATGAATGGAAGCGAAGTGGAACAAAGAGACCTCATCAATATGCTCAAAGATGATGGGACTCTTCTTGAGCTCAACCAACAGGAGTATCCAAATTCATACCTTCACAGGAGCAATCCACAGGATGTTGCAAGATCGGAAGGCGACACATACATCTGCACTTCCGGGAGCAAGGAGGATGTCGGGCCCACAAACAACTGGATGCACAGTGATGAGGCCAAGCAGAAACTGTACTCCCTCCTCAAGGATTCAATGAGATCAAGGACAATGTATGTCATACCATACTGGCTTGGACCCATTGGCTCAAGCTATGCGCAGGGGGGCATAGAAATAACGGACAGCCCATATGTAGTAGCAAACCTTATGATCATTACACGTGGAGGAGAGAGCGCGATAAGGGAAATGTCCAGATCGGGAGACTTTGTTCTTGGAATACATTCCATGAAGAACCTTGACTCCAGGAACAGGTACATATGCCATTTCCCTGACGAAAACCAGGGCCAGGGGCTGATAATCAGCATTAATTCCAACTACGGCGGAAACGCGCTTCTGAGCAAGAAATGCCACGCCCTGAGAATATCAACAGTGCGTGGAAGGAAGGAAAAGTGGCTTTCCGAGCATATGATGCTCATCGGCGTCAAGGATCCCGCCGGCAAGGTAACTTACATATCAGGAGCGTTTCCAAGCGCCAGTGGCAAGACCAACCTGTCAATGCTGGAGCCTCCGGAATCATTCAGGAAAGAGGGCTGGAGCACCGAGTTGGTGAGCGATGATATCATCTGGATGAATCCGAAGGGAAACAAGTTCAATGCGATAAACCCTGAGAATGGATTTTTTGGAGTTGTCCCGGGAACAAACGAAAAAACCAACCCTAATGCGATGACCGCAATTCATTCCAACACAATCTTCACGAATGTTGCAATGGACGACAAAGGGCTTCCATACTGGGAAGGGATGAATGGGTCCCCGGAAGTTCTCTATGACTGGAAAGGAAACAGGTTCAATGGGGAAGGGAAAGCAGCACATCCAAATTCAAGGTTCACCACGCCAATAGAGCAATACCCGAAACTTTCAAAGGAGTATAACAACACCTCCGGGGTTCCCGTTTCAGCGATCCTGTACGGCGGACGAAGAAAGGACCTGATTCCCCTGGTATATCAGGCATATTCGTGGGAGCACGGAGTTCTCATAGGTGCAATGCAAAGGGTTGAGACGACAGCCGCTGCGATTGGCAAGGTGGGAGTTTTGAGAAATGATCCGATGGCAATCAGGCCATTCCTTGGATACAACATGGCAGATTACTTCGCCCACCACATAAAGATGGGAGAGGAAATAGGCAACCCGCCGGCAATATTCAACGTTAACTGGTTCAGGAAAGATAAGAACGGAGATTTCATCTGGCCGGGCTTTTCCAGAAACATGTACGTGATTAAATGGATAATTGACAGAGTCTCAGGCAAAGCTGATGCAGTTGAAACTCCAATAGGGTATGTTCCGGATCTTGACACTTTCGAGTACGGGGAAACCTCAAGAGCAGACATGGAAAAGCTTGTTCATGTGGACAGCAAAGGATTCCTGAAGGAACTTGAAGAAGTCAAGCCTTTCCTGGAATCTTTTGGAGACAGGCTTCCAAAGACTCTATGGGTAGAGTATCAGAAACTTGAGGAAAGGCTCAGGAACTGGTAACTCAAACCTTATTTATTCGTTACTTTCGGTCCTTTTTTTGTTTCCTCTTTTATCTGCTTGCTTCCCCTGAGAATTGAGAGCATGCCTGCAACCACGAGAATCAGTATTGATATGAGCAGTGCTGAGTGTATCCCTCCGAGGAACTTCGTAGTCACGCCGCCAACGAGATTGCTTGTTCCCGCAAAAACCTCAAAGGCAACCTGCCTGGGAACCGATGCAGAGGCCACCGATATTGCCATTACAAAACTGAATAGAGTGCCTATGTTTGAGAGTGTTCTAAGAAGCCCAGATATTGAGCCGTATATCTCCATGGGCGCACTGGACATTACAGAGGAATTGTTTGCCGGCCAGAACATTGATGCCCCTATGCCAGACACTAAGGACCCCGCAATTACGACCCAGTAGGTAGTGTTGACGCCAAGGAAGAAATAAAACAGCACGCCCACTGCCATTAGAAATATCCCCAATGTGGCCATTATTCTCGGACCCACTATGTCTGAGTAGTGCCCCATCCTGGGTGACAGGAAGCTTGCGATCACATAGCCCGGGACAAGAAGAAGTCCTGCCTGAAAAGGCGTCAACCCACGGATTCCCTGCAGATACATAATCAGAATGAAGACAACGGAGATGTATCCAATTGCCTGCGACATGGCCGCAATGAGAGAGAATGTGAGAATCCTGTTGCTGAATGCCTTGAGGTTTATAATAGGGTTGGGTACTTTTCTTTCTGCAAGAATGAATGGGGCGAGAATCAGGAATCCTGCAACAATGAGTGAGATGTTGAACAGGCTGGTTCCTTGCCCTGCGATGTCTGTTGCCCCGTAGGAAATGGCCGAGAGTGAGGCCGCCAGGTACAGCATCCCCCTTAGGTCTATTTTCGAAGGGAGCCTCTCGCTTGGTTTGATGTATCTCCAGCCGAGATAAACACCGAGAATTCCAATGGGAATGTTTATATAGAATATGAAGCGCCAGCCCACGAATGTGGTGATTATGCCGCCTAGCACGATTCCAAGGACCCCGCCGATGTTCCAGCCGAGAGAGATGAAGCCAAAAGCCCTTCCACGTTCCTTTGCTTCATAGGTGTCTGCGATAATTGCGCCACCATTTGCCTGGATCATTGCTGCACCAATCCCCTGAAGACCTCTGAAGATTATCAGGAGCAGTATGTCCGGGGATGCGCCTGATAGCCCGGAACCTATGGTGAAAATCACAAAGCCCACAATGAATAGCTTTCTTCTTCCGTATGTATCACTCATGCTCCCAAGTTGTGTTGTAAGCACTGCTAGAACCAGGAGATACAGGATAATAGTCCATATTGACAGAAAGAGCGAGGTGCTCAGGTCGTCTGTAATAGTTGGAATTGCGAGTATCACTATTGTTGCATCTATGGCCGACATCAGTGTCCCGAGCAGAACACTGACCAGCACCATGCTCTTGCGCTCTACCATTGATTGCATCCACCCCGCACCTCGTCAGGTGAGGCACTAATAACCTTTCAGGATCGACTTTTAGTACTTATTGGTTGACCGATTTTCAGGATACATCATGAGGAATAGGTGTGTCGAAGTGTCTGAAAGTATAATGATAAAGCACTCTTTGAATATATTTGCCCCGAGGAGAAACTTATAATGTGACAGTATGTGCTTAATTGCTCCCATAATCTCCAGGTTCAATGTTTTTTGACAGTAGATCCACCATTGAAGGATGGCCTGAAAGGAAAGCGTACCATGAACTCAACTGAGATAATGGCGGATGTCAGAACTCTTTTCTGAAACTTGCCGGTACAGCGGGAGCTCCAGGCAAAGAAGGTATGAAGTTGAAGACACTGTCTTCAAAGTTCCTGGAAATTTCAACCAAACTTGCGCTTCTGTCCAAGTGAAAAAAGCATGAAATAGGAGTACCGGTTGGTTCTTTTTAACAAAATTGAGCGGGAAATCCCCTTCTGAAAGGGAATGGAAGGTACAGATCTCTGACCTGCCCGCAGGCAGCGGATATAAGAAGGAAGAAATGAATCCCTCGGTGAGAGATTTCAGATGCGATCACTGGAAAAGGCAGGAAGGGGCGCTCCTGAAGTTACGCCTGCGGCGATCAGGGCCACCTGCATGGGTAACTCAGGTCTGGGAAGCGGGAAGCCCCTTCGATAGGGCGGGGAGGATATCACGGCCTGGTCATGGCCATATTCATCTTTCATCAACCATCTCATTCTACGCCTTGTATCCCATGGTAGTTGCAGTGATTGCCCAACCCCATAAAAAAACCTTCAACACAACACGACTCTCACACGCCAGCCTTTTTCTCTGTTTTCTTGTGCGCTATCTTCGCCATGCCTACAGATTATCAGGGCATTATATTAACAAATTTATCTTAATCCTAAATGTAATGATCTAGAGAAACTAGATTATCGTTCGCTTAATAATTAGTCTATTATTATATACCATCTTTTCATATCTTATGGATATAAATGGTGTTCAGGAGGAATTTTCCGAAACCGAAGTTCACTGAAGAACAGCTTGCAGATCTTGGAAAGATAAGGAATTCAAGGAGCGAGGAAAGAAGGCGTGTAATCAGGGCAGGAATAATTCTTGACTACATCGCTGATCTCAGCGACGAAGTCATAGCAAGGAAGAACCATGTAAATAAGAACACCGTAAAGAACACCCTCTCCAAGTTAAGAGAATTCGGCGTTGATTCTGCTCTTGCTGATCTTCCAAGGCCAGGAAAGCCACGCAGGATCACCGACGACGATAAGGCATGGATCCTGAATCTTGCCTGCACAAAACCATCGGAACATGGATATCCCAATGAACTCTGGACATATTCCCTGCTCACATCCCATGCAAGGATGAGTAGGCCATCATTGAGAGACGTGAGCCGTTCCACAAT
>OFHI01000021.1_pt1 | contig 40206 bp, 35 predicted proteins | sample 1522021 | NCBI WGS metagenome assembly OFHI01 (sample SAMEA2464839, study PRJEB22497) | soil metagenome | biome: Grassland; feature: Farmland; material: Clay | place: Australia | collected 2013-02-01 | depth 1.4 m | reverse complement strand
TGGCCATAGAGAACTACCTTGTCCTAAGGGGTGTTGTAGTCCACACAAGCCGTGGGCGTGATCTTTTCACCAAGGTGAAGACGACACTCAGGGAACGGGCGATGTGGATACTCCCCATCGCCGGTATCGGCAGCATGGTGTCTGAAACTGTCATGGGCCAGTTTTTCGTTTATTACGCCGAGCAGTCACTGAATTTCTCTCCATCGCTTTCAGGCTCCCTCGGCTTCATGTTTCTCATAGTGGGTTTCCTCGGAGGCATCATTGGAGGGTACCAGTATGGCAGGACAAAGCACAAGAACGCTACTTTTGTTTCAGTGCTCGTTCTTACGGGAGTCCTTACGATGGCGATTCCTTTCCTGTCCTCTCCCCTGTCGATTGCCATGCTGGCAGTACTGCTTGGTCTTGTCGTGGTAGACGGGTTCTCTATACTGTACACAATAGCCGCTAAACTTGCACCTGATAAGTCTATGGTCTCATTCTCACTCTCTTTTGTCAACTTCATGCAGCAGGCAATCGGAGCAACTTTTCCATTCATTTTCACAAGTATAGTGTATTTCTCCGGCTACACTACCTCATGGGTGGTCATGGGTGCAATTTCGTTCCTGTCGGTCATTCTGTTTCCACTGGCAGCAGGGAAACACCAGAGACCTGTAAGCGGGGTGGCTAAAGTGGATTTTAATATTTACAAATAATATCTAGCTGTGCAATTCAATTTTGTCAGCCAGAAGTTCAACGAACTGGACAAAACCACCAAAAGGCTCGAAATGACAGCCATACTCAAGGAACTGTTCCTTGAGGCCGATGAAGATCTCAAGATGCTGGTTTACTTGATTCTGGGGAAAGTCGCACCTGATTTTGAAGGCATCGAATTCGGCATGGGCAACAAGTTGATAATCAACGCCCTCAGCAGCGTTTCAGGAAAGAGCGAAAAGGAAATATCAGGCATGTTTGCAAGAACAGGTGATGTGGGGTCCGTTGCACGCGACATAACCGCCGTGAAGAAGCAGAAATCCCTTGCCAGCGAGGAGCTCACGGTCAAATACGTTTTCAACTCTCTTAGGAAACTTGCTGATACAAGCGGCGCAGGAAGCGTGAAGGAGAAGGAGAGCATTTACTCTGACCTGATATTAAACGGAACTCCTGATGATGCCATGTACATCACCCGCGTGATTGCGGGAAAGCTAAGGCTCGGGGTATCGGACGCAACCGTTCTCGATGCGCTTGTTGAGGCATTCTATGAAAAAACGGACAAATCCAGCGTGGAAACGGCCTACAATTTTCACCCGGACCTCGGGTACATTGCTGAATTACTAAGAGACAGGAAAATAGACCAGATCAAGAAAATTGGGCCGGAACCACTCATTCCATTCAAGGTCATGCTGGCAGAACGGCTTCCTGATATCGACCAGATCCTCGGAAAAATGTCTGGCGAAAAAGCTGCGTTCGAATTCAAGTACGATGGCCTCAGAGCCGGAATACACAAACTGGGTGACAGGGTGAGGATATTCTCAAGAGGAAATGAGGATACGACTTCACAATTCCCTGACATTGTTGAAAACCTGAAAAAGACATTCAGGGCAGAATCCGTTATTCTCGACGGAGAGGCAGTGCCATACAACCCTGAAACCGGTGAGCTTTACCCGTTCCAGATGGTGTCACAGCGGAGGGGGAGGAAATACGATCTGGACGAGATGAAAGAGACTGTGCCAGTTGTCGTATTCCTTTTTGATATTCTGTATCTAAACGGTGAATCTCTGGTCTCAAAACCATACCTGGAGAGAAGGAGGACTCTTGAATCATTGTTCGAGGAGAACGACTCATTCAAAATGGCCAGGTCTGTCGTTTCAGATGATCCGGGGGAAATTGAGAAGTTCTTTGAGGACTCAATAGAGCACGGGTGTGAGGGTGTAGTTGCAAAGAATGTCGGGCCAGAATCGGTGTACCGTGCAGGGTCTAGAGGCTGGTTGTGGATCAAGTTCAAGAGGGACTATCAGGCAGAACTTTGGGACGCACTGGATCTTGTCGTTGTGGGCGCTTTCCATGGGCATGGCAGAAGAAAGGGAACCTACGGGGCACTACTCATGGCTTCATACAATAAAGAGAAAGACGTTTTCGAAACGGTGTGTAAACTGGGGACCGGGTTTACGGATGAAGTTCTTTTCAGCCTCCCGGATAAGTTTTCAGGCCTTGCACAGGACAGGAAGCCGCCAAACCTGGAATGTGAACTTGAGCCTGACGTCTGGATCTATCCGGAGAAGGTCATGGAAATCGTTGGTGCCGAGATTACTCTCAGTCCTGTGCATACGTGCGCTTTCAGCATGGTAAAAGAGGGTTCGGGACTCGCACTGAGGTTTCCAAGGTTCAATGGCAGATGGCGTGACGATAAAAGTCCCACTGATGCTACAACAACCAATGAAGTGCTGGAAATGTATAAAAACCAGAGTAGTAAAAATAAATGAACCCGGCCAACACAGGCCAGGTTTGTAGATTTATAATGGCAATATGCTTAATCGTATGATTCTGAAGAATCTGAATACCTGTCTCTGCCGCCGCCGCCGTTGAAGTTTCTTCTTCCTCTTCCTCCACCGCCGCCGCCACCGCGGTACCTGAACTGGTTCTCGTATTCCTTCTCGCTCATGTCCAGTTCTTCGTTGACTTCGGATACTTCTTCAGTTGAATCGCTGAGTGAACCATATTTTCCGACGTTAAGTCTCATATGGCCTCTCACCAGTGATATGTAACCATTGTCAATGTATATGGTCCTTCCGTCAGAAGCCTGATCTGCCTGACTACCCCAGAGTGACAGAATAACCTTTCCGGTCTCGTCCCCTATGATAACCTCAGTTACAGATTTCTGTTCGCCAAATCTGGTCTGGATCTCTTTTGGCTCGCCTACTGATACAACCTTTCCAAGAACATTTACTCTTCTGGAAGAAGGTGTAAGGTCTTTTATTTTGGTATTGCCTTCCATTTTGTATTACTTCCTTTTGTCTAAAAAAGACTATCCTCCATTTTTGATAGATATATATACCTTTCTTTAAAATTGACATTAGGCTCCCAATTTATTCAGCGTTTATGTCCGATATTCTGTCCCTGATCCATGGCAAAACCTCTCTGATGAAGGTAGGGCCATGATGTGCAAGGAAATCCAACGGCCCTGGAGTTACAAAGAATGCATTATTCTTCACTGAACTGAGGGAACCCCAGCCCCTCTTTTCTATCAATTCTTCCCTGTTCCTGTCAGTAAATCTGGAGTACATCTTGGGCTCATATAGAATAACTTCCGGGTCTGAGCTCACAACAAAATCAAGGTCCGGCTCAATCCACTCCCTATCTTCTCCCCCGTATATGTTCATTATTCCGAGCAGGGATAGTGCATCAGTGATATAGCTCCTGTAACCAAAGGTAACAGGTCCTCCGAGATCAATTTCAACATATGCTCTGATCTCATTGTTGGCTCTGAATCCGGAGATTTTGCTTATTAGTTCTCTTTCTATATCGGAAGCTTCGAATGGCCTTTCAGATACGATTCCCACCTTGTTTACCAGATCTATTATGCCTGCAACAGATGACGGGAGCTCGAAGACATAAACTGGAAACTTTTCCGAGAGCCTCCTGGAAAAATCCTCAGGGTATCCTGACACCGTGTATATTACATCAGGATTCAACTCTTCTATCACTTCTATTCTTGCCGACCCATAGCTCCCCACCTTCCTTATTCCGGATGTTCCAGGGGGACGGGAACAGAATGCTGAAACCCCTACTATCCTGTCCCGCAGTCCCAATTCAAAGAGAATTTCTGTTACAGCGGGGCTGAGGCTTATTATTCGCTTTACATCCTCCCGAACCTGGATTTTATCTCCAAGAGCTGTTATCAGAGTTCTCAACCGAAACCCTCCCGCAAAGGGGACACTAATCTGCTGAAGTCTGGCCCAGCTTCCTTTCCACGTTTTTCTTTGAAGGAAGAAATGGAATGAGCACAGTTGATATTACCGAGAAGATAAGCATTACCCACATTCCTTCAGTCAGTGGCACTTTAAGAAGCATCAGGCTGAGAAACGCGATTCCAACGCCTCCGCCCACAGTCTGTCCAACACCCCACACCATGGCGTTTGCTGTTGTGGAAAGGGTCTTTGGCACAATCTGGCCAACGTAGCCAAGAAGAATTGGGAAACCACTGAAAGTGAGGAACGCATAAAGCCCGTACAGTATCCCTATGAATGTGATTCCGTAGACGAGACCCGTGGATGCAACATCACCTGCAAACAGGAGAAGGATGAAGAATACAAGTGCGGACAGTGCTGTGGAAACTCCAACAGTGAACTTTCCTCCCCTTTTTGTCGTTAGCTTGCCAAACCATACCTGGCCGAAGATCGGAGGTATAAACGCAAGTGTAAGAACAGTGCACATAATTGTTGAAGAACCAACGAGATCATCGAGATATGTGGGTATGAAGGTAACTATTGCTATGTTGAACATAGACCTGAGGAATATCACGATTGTAATGGTCACTATCATTCCCCAGTATATCTGCATCCCTTTCTTCTTGCCGACTACTATCTTGTCCTGCTCCTCGTCAACTGAGGTCCGGTAGTCTTTCCTTTTAAAGAACTTGAGACCTGCGAATATGATGCTGGCGGAGATTATGGTGTAGAAAGCTATTATGCTCAACCCTGTAAATCCGCCTATCAGTTCTATGAGGGTCACTATAACGATTGGCATCGCAGCTCTCCCAACACTTCCAAAGCCACCGTTTATTCCCATTGCCGGTGGTGCCTTGTGGCTTCCATATGTGTGGTATATCACGCTTGCACCGAGTGGATGGTAGAAAGCCTGGCCTACACCAAGAAGCACTGCGGCGGATATGAGAAGCCAGTAGATGTATGACGGATAAAGGAAAGGCAGCGCGAAAAGCATCATTGCCAGGGCCTGAATGCCGATCCCAAATGACAGAAGAAAAGAGTCCTTGTCGTACTTGTCAGCGATAACCCCAATTGGCGCACTGAGCGCTCCGGACAGGACGTAATAGATCACTGCCATTATTCCGAGTGCTACTAGGTGCACGTTGGGAAGAAGGCTGTAGAACGTAATCAGGATTGGATAAAGCAGAAAATTTCCATCATTTACAAGATGGGCCATTGATGTGAAAACAAGCGATCTTATCTCCGCTTTCATTGACGGTATAGTTAAAAATTGTATTTAACAACTGCGTGGAAATATTACGTCAGCAAGGGCTTTCAATGGTATGTGGACGGTAGAATGTTACGGGATTTATTATTTGTACTTTATAGTCTCCATCCTGAAGGACTGTGCCACATACTCGCCGTTATTCGTCAAGAGAACCTTGTTCTTCTCCTTCTTTGCATAGTCGTAGCTTATGAGCTTCTCTATGCATGCATCCACGTCATTGACTTCAACCTCACTCTTGACTCTGGCTTCCGGAACTATTCCACCATGGTTTCTTACAAACATGAGAACCTCTTTTTCATCGCTTCCGAGACCGAAAGAATCATGTTTGCTTCCCACGACTTCGACTATGTTGGTCGGAGCAACAAAAATTGTATTTTTTGAGCCTTTTTGCCTTGCCATACAGATCATCAGGTTAATTGCGGTGATTGGGAATTGGTTACTCACATATAAATTCCAGTCATACTAGGTTTATTACGCTCAATGTGCCCTTGCATCAGGTAATCTCTCGGGGCAGTGCATTTATACCATTTCTCCTGCAAACATGCATATATCTCTTTTCACTATATGGTTACAGAACCGAATGTTGCCCACGTTCCATGCCCGAGTGGGGTAGTCTGGATATCCTCGAGGCCCGCGGAGCCTCAGAGCCGGGTTCAAATCCCGGCTCGGGCATCATAATAAAAGCTTGTTTCCAGCATAAATTCTTAAGTATTTACTGTCAGGGCATTTGCAAACGGTTCATTACTGCCTCAGTTAACAATTAGGATTCCTGCTTATATATGCCTTTCAGAATAAGTAATTGCATAGATATGTCAGAGCGTGAAGAGGAAAGAACCAGGATCACAGGAGAGCAGAAAAGCAAGGGTCCGGGAATAACCAGCAGGTCTCAAATGAGGCTTGTGATAGCATCAATTCTGTCGGTCATTGCATGGGCTGTTTTCATACTTGTTTTCGCACTAGCATGGTCCGGAAGATTCAGCATTTTCCAGAACATAATTGTGACTATTGTCAGTCTGTTCATAACCGGGCTTGTGATAGGGCTTGTATGGGTAATCTGGGGTTCCAAAGAAAGCTGGAATGTACGGTAGGCAGAACCGGTTCGACCTCCCGTGGATATTGTCCTAGCAAGTCAATTATATTCCACACTCATTTAAGTTACATATGCAGACACGTTCAACCGTTATGGCAAGCAACGCTGTTGTTACAAGCTCACACCAACTTGCTTCATTTCACGGAGCCGATGTTATCAGGAACGGCGGGAATGTTTTTGATGCGTTGATTACAACAAGCTCAGTGCTCACTGTTGTACAGAATAACCTGTGTGGCATCGGAGGTGACCTGTTCGCACTCCTTCGTGGAAAAGATGGGGTTATAAGGGAGATAAACGGCAGCGGAAGAGCTTCCAGAAACGCAACAATTGATTTTTACAGGAGGAGTGGCATGGATGAAATTCCCGACAGGGGCCCATTGGCAGGAATAACTGTTCCAGGAATAGTGGACGCATGGGGGGAAATCAACAGCAAATACGGATCTATGGAAATATCCGACCTCCTGAAACCCGCGATCGAGATTGCAGAGTACGGATACCCTCTCACAAGAAAGTATGTTCAGTCAATAAAAGGGACCGCCAGGTTTCTATCGGACCAGAAAGGCTGGTCTTCCCTCTTCATGCCCAACGGGAGAATTCCCGGCGAGGGTGAAGTATTCAAGCAGAGGCATCTCGCAGAATCCTTAAAAATGATAGCTGAGGAGGGGCATGAAACATTCTACAGGGGCAGGCTTATGGAGAAAATTGTCAAGGGTACAAAAGAGAATGGTGGCATATTTGACGAGGAAGATTTCAGAAAGCATTATTCCACCTGGGACACGCCCTTGATGACAAGTTATCACGGTGTGGATGTCTACGAGACATACCCAAATACGCAGGGCGCTGCGATAATACTCTGGCTTAACCTTCTCGAACTCTATGGCGGGGACATCATGAACCAGCCAGAGAGCAAGACCCTGCCAATACTGCTGAAAACCGGTCTGAGGGCATATATGGCCAGATCGCTGTATATAACTGACCCTGCTTTTCATGACCTTCCCCGGGGATTTGAATCCAAGGATTTTGCTGAGATGATAATGAACGAGCCTGTGGAAGAATGGAAGGCTCCGCCTGGGATTAAGGACAAAGGGGATACCACATATTTCTGCCTTACCGACAGGGAGGGAAATAGCGCATCTGTTATTCAGAGCAACTACATGGGCTTTGGATCAGGGCTATCACCCACAAAAACTGGTTTCATAATCCATAACAGGGGATCTTATTTTTCCCTCGACCCGGATCACCACAATTCACTGCAGCCCGGAAAAAGGACTTTCCATACTTTGTGCGCAGCCATGGGCATAAAGGACGGCGAGATGTCATTCATAGCAGGGACAATGGGTGGAGATATTCAGCCCCAGGTCAACGTGCAGCTGATTAACCGCATTGTAGACAGGGGGATGGACGTGCAGGATGCTCTAGATCATCCAAGGTGGGCTTTCTTTGGGACAATATATGAAAAGCCGTCAGTTCTTAGTGTTGAAGAGTCCCTCGCAGGCAGCATCAAGGGTGTTGATACTCAGGGGTTGAAGCTTGAAAAAATACCAGACATGTCATCAAGCACTGGGCACGCCCAGGCAATCGTTTTCGGAAAAAAGGGGGGGCTGTATGCAGGATCGGACCCAAGGGGAGACGGAATCGCATCAGGATTCTGAATATTCTACATACCCGATTAAACGAAAATAACCAGCTCGACTGTCCACGGAAAAAAAGGTGCGTTACGTCAAAAACTATACAAACTGTGAAGAGGATTGCGGCATGGTATGCTCCCAGAACGTAATAGAACTAACGGGCGAGATACTTCCCGATCAGCATCCACGGCAAAACCCAAATGCCTGAGCGAGTATGAAAAACCATTGCCTGAAATGAAAATCCATTACCGAAGGCCATAGCAGAAACATGCTTGCTGAAAATAAAAGTGCCAGGACTGAAGCAGAAACGATCCTTATTTCGTTGACGAATCTCTTCTAGTGTGGCCGGTCACGTCATCGCCGGCACATTTGGATGGTATCACTCCACAAGAAGGCGATCTTCAGGTCAGAATGCGGCCGATTTTTCCTTGAGGCAACTGTTTTAGCCTCTTTATTGAGGTACTTTGACAAATAGTGCTAAAAGTAAGGCTCTTAATTTAAATACTGACAATCTGTATTTATTTACATGCCTGGTGACTCATATGTGCAACAAGTGTTTGATAGAGGAGGAATGTGTCTGCTTGAAAGAGGCCATGGCAAATCTGAAGTCAAAAGACGGGGCAGACTTCATACGAGACTTTTTGAGTAGGAAACGGGAAGGCCGAAAGAGCCTTTAGCTTCCCAATCACATATACTGGACTTACTCTTTCCGACGAGAGGTTTAACAACAACCAGCTATTATTAATAATCACATGTCAAAGGATCTGGAATCGGGCACAGGAAACAACCGTTCAGAAAATGTACTCCCTCCGTATGATCTTGAGATTGAGTCCTCACTGACCGGTAGAGTCAACCTCCTGCGCAATGCGCTCAAATTCAAGACAGTTTCAGGAAGCCCCTGCATTGTGTACGGTCATGATCATCCGATTCTTTACATTCCTGCTGATACTGTAAGGGAGGACCTTCCCGGCTATATAGGCACTGTATCAAAATCCCTCTATTTTCTGGCAATAAATGGTGGAAAAATCTCATGCCCCAAATGCCTGACAATTCTGTCCTCTCAATTCAGCTCTGCCCAATCGGGCAGCAGGACGGTGAAGGATTACGTCGGAGATCCTGAACTGCTGCAGCGCACCAGGCATCGTTACTCCTCCTCACACAACAGGTGGAGAAGGAACCTTCTGAAATCTTCCGGAAATAGTTGTAGTGTGTGCTCTGACAGTGAAAACCTTGAGCTTGCGCACATCACATCCGTGGAGGACTTCTTTTACAGGTACAAGAAAGGCAGATGGCTCAGATATCCGAACGCAAAATATCTCGGCGTGGAATACTCCTACAGGGAGGACAATCTCTCAATTCTCTGCAGGAGATGCCATGATGCCCAGACAGCTTCCTGGGACTTATTATGCGCTTTGGATGAACCTGACAAATTCCTTGAGGTTATCCACAGAAAGCACAAGGTAACGGATCTGTTTGAAAACATTATGGAAAGAAGAGGCTGGAGATCTGCCGAGGACCTCTTCCAGAGTAGGCTGTTCTAAAAAACTCCAATGTACGGCATTATCCGTACATGGTTTCAACGGGTCCCTTTTCCCCTTTCTTCATGAATTTCTTGTACTGGTCCATGAGCTCATTCAACTGATCGTGAAATTCCTTCACATTTTCTTCCAGTATTCCCGTATCAATCCTGAACTTGAACACTGAATTTACTGTCTGAATGAGTGAGAGCACTGCACCGGGATCTGGAATATTTATTGACGCCGGTGTGATAAGAGAAGTCCCCGCAACCTTTCTTGCAAGGCATTCATTGAGCATGGCCCCTCCCATTCCTGTAATCAGGGCTGAATGGGCTGCCTCGATTCCATTCTTTGTAAACTGCTCGATTCTTCTTTCATTTGCTATGCAGTAGACCTTGTGTTCCTTGACGATCTCACCAGTTGGTGCACCCTCAAGCACTACAATTTCCTGCGGATTCTTGTCTTCCATCCAGTCCATCATTGCCTGTGATACTTCGTAAAGTCCATCGTCATCTATGGGGACCTCACATATCATCACAACGAGTGTACCACCTTTGTTTGTATATATCCTGAAAGGGGTCCTCAGTTTCTTGCCAATGAAGACTGCCATCGGCGGGATATGTGGCGATCTTACATGTCCAATCTGATGGAGCCCCATCCGCTCAATTATGTAACTTGCAGCAATGAATCCAGTAAGCGTGGGCCCAACAAACCCGCCGAGTACGACCGGGCTGTTGAAATCAGCCTTTTCAAGCTCCACAACAGTAGTGTCAAAAATATCTCTATGCCTCACCATGGTTACTCAACATAATCAATTTGAAGATGGTTAAAAAGTATTCTCCCTAATTGATACATGCATTATTCCTCTCATCCTCTACCTGCCCGTGCTAAAATGCCACTACAGTTTGCTCTATGGTCTCCAAGGGGCGAAATGTGCTTTGCCCACATGATGTTAATAATATACATTATGTTCAAATTCTTGTGCAGGTACGATAGTATGTCTTTATGCAAGATATAAAGCTTTTAAATAACATCTAGATACAGAAGTAATATGGAGGCCCGATTCAAATCAATACTTATGGCAGCAATATTCCTTGCTGCTGTGCCTGCCGGGTCCTCTCTTCTTTTCTCGAATCATACGGTAACTGCAGGCGTATCGGGCCAGGGTACCGGAACAGATGGCAACATCTCTGTCGCAGATTTTCTGAACCTTCTTGGCCACAGGTCAAATGGCACAGGAAGCCTGAATTATTCTATTACCAGCTATTATCAGGCCTTATCAGAAAAATACCCTTCTCTCTCTAATTTCTCTGGGGCACCTGCATCAAATAATGTGGAATTCCAGGAAAGCGGCCTCCCAACGAATTCAACATGGTATGTATCACTGAACGGGATGAATTACTCCACAAATGAAACGTCCCAAACCTTATCACTACCTTCCGGAACCTATAGCTATCAAGCCGGGTCCTCCAGCTCGTATATGGCAAGGAATCCCGCCGGGAGCTTAAATGTAACAGGAACTGAACTTCAGATTAACATCAGTTTCGAATCATCCCTTTCTGTAAAATACACCCTCTCATTGAAGAACGGAACCTTGGTGAAGGGCAACTCAGCACCTTTGAACAGTACAAATTCACCAATCGGAATTCTTAGTGACCCGGTAAACAACTACACTTACGTTACTGATTCATCAACGAATTTAGTGTATGTTATTGATCAGTCAGGAAGCATTATTGACCGGATCACTGTCGGCCAGAACCCAAGCCAGTTAGTGTTTGACAACAATAATGGATACATCTACGTAACCAACTCAGGCTCCAACAACGTTTCTGTCATAAATGGGTCCAACAATGTTGTTGCATCCATAAGTGTCGGCGAGTTTCCTTTTGGAATTGCGTACGACTCCTCAAACAACTACCTCTATGTTGCAAATGTTTTTTCCAGCAGCGTTAGCATTATCGGGTCATATTCAAATAACGCCGGAGAAGTGGTTGCAAATGTTCGGCTTCCGTCGGATTTTCTTCCGTTTTCATCAGTGTATGACAAGTCTGCAGGGATGGTATACTTCTCCAACGTCAATGGTAACCAGATTGCAGAGGTTCAGGGAACCGAGCTTGCAGGATACATTACCGTAAAAGGGTCCCCAGCCATGATGGCATACGACGGGGTGAATGGAAACGTCTACGTCACTGATGCACAGACATCTGCAAGCACAGGTTATGGCTATCTTTCTGTCATTGGGAGCAGCGGCACAGTAAAAGCGAACATAACTATCCCCGGATCTGTTAACCCATTCGGCATCACCTACGACCAGAACAGAAACCTGATCTATATTTCTGACGCAAACTCCAACCAGATGATTGTTTTCAACCCTGACAACAGCCAGTTCATCAACAGGATAAATGTTGGTTCTGAACCATATGGGGTATCTGTGAGCCAAACAGGGAACTCTGTGGAAATATCCAATTTCAATTCCGGGACAGTCTCATTTCTGGGATATGCCGGAGCCGTCCGTGCTGTTACATTCCTGGAATCCGGCCTCCCCTCCGGGACTCCCTGGGCGGTTTCAGTCAGGAACACCAGCCTGAGCTCCTCCACCGGCAGTATAATGTTCAATGAAACTCCTGGGCATTACACCTTCAGCCCCTCACATATAGATGGCTACAAACTCGGCATAAATACAAATTCCTTCAATCTTTCAGGTAAGAATCTTGTAATCCTGGTTACATACCAGAAACTGTTTCAAGTGAACATATCTGAATCTGGCCTGTCATCAGGTTCCCCCTGGGGATTCACCCTTGATGGGAGTACCTACAGCACCTATGCCACCTACCTCAACCTGCCTCTTGTGAATGGCACTTATTCCCTTGTGCCTTATGCCCCATCTGCAAACTTCACAGCTGGATCTACTGATTTCACTGTAAATGGTGCGAATATTTCTGTTAACATCCAATATGTCAGGGCATACTCCCTGAACTTTACAGAGTCCGGCCTGAAAGGAGGCACCCTGTGGTCAGTTGTGGTAAATGGAACCAAGCATACCAGCCAAACCGGGACAATTCACATGATGCTTACGAAGGGGGTATACAATTTCACGGTGCTGAATGTAAAAGGCTACTCACTATCAAACAAGACAGGTCGGGTACAGGTAACTGGAAGCTCAAATGATGTGTTCATCAAATTCAGGGCCCTGTTCAGCGTGGAGTTCATCGAGAATGGCCTTTACCCCCACACTCAATGGAATGCAACCCTGAACGGGACAAGCAGGAATGCATCAGCCGACACCATAAGTTTTCTCGCAGTTAACGGAACATACCAATTCACGCTTGGAGTGCCGGAAGGCTATCTTATTGACAGGAACAGCGGCACCGTGGAGGTTTCAGGAGCCAATGTAACAGTCACGGTGCATTACACAAGGCTCTACAACACAACTATAACAGAAAAAGGGCTGGCAAGGGGAACAGGCTGGTGGGCAGAAATTGGCGGCTTGAACCTCACTGGTAACGGCACTCAAATTCATTCCAGTCTGACTAATGGGACATACACGTACAAGGTCTCCAAAGTTCCGGGCTACAAGCTTGTTAACGGTTCAGGCTCCTTCACCATATCCGGGAACAAAGCATATGTCGCTGTGTCGTATGAGAAGATCTACGCAATCAGATTTGTTGAGTCAGGCCTTCCCTCTATCTACTCATGGTCTGTCCTGTTCAATGGATCAGAATATAACATCAGGGGAAACTCCACGTTTATCCAGGCAATAAATGGGTCATACAATTACAGTATAGGATCAGTCTCACAATATGTTCCAACAAATCCTGGTGGAATAGTAAACGTATCAGGATCGAATGTTACGGTCTCCCTCACCTTCATAAAGATGATGGGCACTCTCAACTTCACAGAGAGGAATGCGCCTGCGGGGGCGGAATGGTACATTCTCTTGAATGGAACATACTATCACTCCTCACAGAACGGCTCATTATACATTAAGGAGCATCAGGGCAACTACACTTATGTTGCCAACTACACTATTTACGGCCTTAACATAACAGTTCAGGGAAATGTCAGTGTAGGCTCCGGAAAAATGCAGGTAGTCATCGACTTCCCGGAACTCTACAAAGTCAAGTTCAAGGAAAACGGGCTCAGGGACAAATCCTGGTGGGCCATAAACATGAGTGGATACAGTATTTCATCCTATGGCGACAGTATCATCTTCACACTTCCAAACGGCACTTACAATTTCTCAGTTTATGATTCGTCGCATCAGAGTTTCAACGTTGTAATCCAGTACTGGGGGCAGGGGGAAGGAGACTACACGGCGTCCGCAATGGTGTCATCCAGCCATAGCGCAAGCCACATTTCTCAACCGCTTATGGTAAACGGGAAAAACATCACTGTAAAAGTGCTGTTCAACGAATCGCACGACCACCACCACACCCGCCATCATGGATGGAGGGAGACGTTGAATTCAATCGAACAGGCAGTGATTCAGTATGTTGTATATCTTGAAGAGGTCGTCCAGATGGCTATTTCAACCATCACTGTCTCGCTGAAAGTGTATTTCTCCATTGCAATCCCGGGCTTATCAAGCATTCCACTGTCATGATTCATTCTTCAAAAACAGGCTCAAAGTCCGCCCAGGATTGTAAGAAGTATGTTGTACGCTGTAACGGCTATGAAAAAGGCGTAGGAAACAACGGATGAATAAAAGGCTAGTTTGAAGAGGATGCCCTTGTCCTTGAACAGGGATATGAGGAATGTGATGCTCAGGATAAGTATTCCAAGGACAGAGTATATCATTACTTCCCCGCTGTAGGTGTACACATGGAACCAGTTGAATGACGGCGTCAGAAGTGACAGTGAAAAAACGCCCATAACAGTAAGCATCACCAGGGAAACTCTCTTTCTTGAGGTTCCTATAAAAAGGAACAGTGACGCAATTGTCCCCTCGAAAATCGTGATGGAAAGGACAATTATGATGGTCAGGTTAACAGTGAGGGAGGCAAAGTGGGGTATGAATATGAATATCTTCTGGTACGGCGTCAACAAGAGCAGTACTCCAGCCCATACCGCTATTGCGAAGAGGGCCGAATATGCATCATATATGCCCCGCCTGTAGAACAGTTCAGGGAATTTTACCCTGCTGCTTGGCGCCTTGAACGCGAACCTGTTCTTTCTGACATACTCGGCGGAAGAATACAAGCTTGAGCTTTTGATGAATCCGCTTCTTAGGTCTGAACCCGGAAGGTCTGAACTTAAAGAGCCCGCAGAATGGATTATGTTCATTGTAGTTATCCTGGCAATAACCTTCTCCAGGGAAGAAAAAAAGCTCATTCCAATGAGTTCAAAATGTGAATGGAGGGGGTTGCGAAATTGTATCAGGCTGAATTCCGGCTTGCTGTAAAACCTTCTTCTCCTCAAGTTTGAAAATACATATAATGCAACCAGTGTTGCGATTATGTATTGAGGTATAAACGATACAAGATTGTTCAGATCCGGAGTCGGCATCTTACATCTTCTCCCTTATTCATCTCTTTCCCACCAACCACTCTGCCATGTCAGAAGATCTGTTCCGTTATTGCTATGTTGACGGTCTCATCTGTATGGACCGAGCCACCGGTGGAGTTTGCAAAGCTGACAACATTGAGACTTAGGTATACGTAGTAGTACTGGATTATTTTGCTTGAAGTGGTGTAGGGGCTGAATGATATTGAAAAATTCAATGGTGTTGAAACTCCGATCTTGACAGGAATCCCGTAGTTGGAGAGGGATCCGTTGCTGAAATTTAGTTCTAGCTGGCCGGGTGATCCTGACTGGTTGAGGTATAATTTAAGCTTTGACAGGTGAGAATTGCCACTCATCTGTGTCACTTCCACGTATGAGTAAGCATCGACATTGCTGTAAAGTTCCTGGGAGATGAATCCGTAGATATTCTTGGGACTGCTGGTATTCGAAAGTTTCCATGTCCCGCTCATGGATACATTTGCAACATTGCCGTAACTGTTTATCTCCACATTGGAGGAAGGAAGAGATGAGGTATTGTTGGAAAGCTGGATGAAAGGCTTCACGCTGTGAGTCTGCAGTGAGAGTTGGTTGTTAACAATAACACTGCCGTATGCCGGTATTATCATTACCAGCATTCCCGTAACGGCCAATGCAGATGCTAATGTTTTCCAGCCTGCCATCTTCACCCTTACCCTAGATTACAGATACTCCGACTGCAATGTCATTCTGTCATTCGTTACCTTGGCAATTGAGCCCTGTAGCACAATGCTAAGGTACAGTTTTGATGACGAAACATGTATCGGGGCACCGGTCTGAAGCTCAGTGCCTCCCACAACATTCCCGTTCTGGTAACTCATCGGTGAACTGCTGTAGAATATCTCCACCCCGCCCGGCAGAGTGCCGTTCAGGTATATGACAACTGAACCGGTGAAGCCAGGTGATGTGGCGTTAACGATCTCAAGGGAATTAATGAGTGTAGTGTTTCCAGTGCCGGGGGTGGTGTTCAGGTACAGTGTCTGAACGCCTGTGCTCTTGGCGCCGTTCCCGGTAAGAGATAAGTAACCAAGTTGATTGGCCAGTGAGTATCCCGGGCCGTCTGCAAGGTAAACCGGGTTGCTCTGGTTTGTATTGGTATTGACGCTAACGGGGTTGTTCACTATAACAGCGGCAGTTGCTAGGGACGGGAGCAGTGCTACACTGAATATAATAAGCCCCAGGAAAGTCTTCCTTTTCATATGTATCGAGATAATTAGGCATGAGTACTATATATTATTTTGCAGTTATATTATTCTCAAAACGCTTAACTACTACCTCTAGAAGTATGATAACGCCCCATAATTTTGTATGTCGGTGATCCATTTAATAGGGACCTTTCCATAATTAATACGATATGACTGTACTCGGTCTCTGCCATATATGCAGCGCTCCAACCAACCTTCATTGCGGACTTTGCGGCAAGCCTACCTGCAATAAGCACTTGTCGTCCATCAGGGGGATGTCGGTCTGCCCTTCGTGCAGATTGAAGTTCGAGCCGGGAGAAGGAGAAAAACGGAAGCTTATGGAATGAGCCTGAAATTTTTCAGCCAGTCTAGGTCACTGTTGTATATCTCCCTTATATCTGAAAGATTGTAGTATATCATCGCCAGCCTCTCAAGGCCAAGTCCCCAGGCAATCACGGGCTCCTTCAACCCTAGAGGCTTGGTCACTTCAGGCCTGAAAACACCTGAACCTCCAAGCTCAACTTCTTTCCCATTGATCTTCACAACCACATCAATGCTTGGCTCAGTGTACGGGTAATAGGAAGGCAGGAACTTTATGTCCTTGAACCCGAGGCTCTCATAAAAAATGCGCATCAGCCACTTGAGGGTGGATATGTTTGCCTCCTTGCTATGTACGGCACCCTCTATCTGGTGCAATTCTGCGAGATGTTTCCAGTCCACGCTCTCATGCCTGAAAACCTTCTCCACAGAGAACAGTGCGAGAGGAGCCTCCTTGTTCTCATAGAGGTATCTGATTGTACTGACAGTCGTATGGGTCCTGAGCAACAGTTCCCTTGCGCGTTTCTCACTCCAGTCATACTGCCATCCAGGGTACTCTTCAACACCCTTTTCATGGACCTTTTTCAGGACTTCTAAAATTTCCGGATGTTCGAACTCAACTTCCTTTCCGCTTTTGAGGTAGAATGTATCCTGCATATCTCTGGCAGGGTGATCCTGGGGTATAAACAGGGCATCCATGTTCCATCCGGAATACTCAACATAGTGCCCCTTCATCTCCCTGAACCCCATTGAGAGGAAAATCTCCCTCACTCTTTCAATAAGGTATGTCATCGGGTGCTTTGAGGCGGAGTCAATCTTCTCAACCGGGGTATTGAGGTCGTATGATCTGAATCTCTTGCCCTTCCAGCTGCGTGACACAATCATATCAGGTGTAAGAAAATCAATTCTCTCCTCTTCTGCGTGAGTACTTAAATATTCTTCCCCATCCTTGCTTATCTTCACAAGCCTTGTTGTTACTGCACGCACTGAAATTACATTCTCCCTCTTCCTGAAATGGTCGACCAGGTCCTCAGGAAGATCCTTCTCCCCTTCCCTGAGGGAAACGAGAAACTTCTTTCTCCTGCCTATCTCCTTCTTGATCGCGTCTGGATCGGAAATGGAAATCTCACCTGCCTTGGGGCGGATCCCGAATCTAGAAAGCTGTGCCAGTGCTATCTTCCCCTCAGAAGGGCCGAGAATATCCATGCATTTCCTGACAGGCAACTTGCCTTCTTCCTGCAGAACAAGAAAGAGTCTCTCCTCCGGAAGCCCCTTTTCCAGGAATTCCTCTCCTTCATTGGAAAGCTGTATCCTGCTCCCTGTTTCCTTCTGAAGCTCGATCAGGCCCTTGGAATCAAGCCAGGAAACAGCGCTTGATATCTCCCTGTCTGAAAGAGATTCAATCTCCAGGGACTGTTCCCTTACAAAGCCTTTATCCTTCGTGGAAAGCAGGTGACGCAGTACACGCTCCTCATTGCGGCTTATTTCCATTATGACGTCATAATTAAGCTCAGTTAATAAAATGATTGCTTCTGTGCTTCAGCCTTAATGCATAGGAAATCATAACCCGGCATGATTTGAAAATAGGCAAATTAAATCAATAAACATACCATATTGAATCAGGAAATGAAGTCGGGCAGCAGTGATGGCACGGAAGACTCGGTTGTGGACGAATCCTCAACGAAGTACGGTCAACTCCCTGTTACTGTGGCCAATCTCTGGACGTCGGCCCAGAGAAAATCAAATTCCATTCATGAAATCTCTTACCGTGCCTGCTTCAAAGCAGAACTTCCGGAATTCTTCATAACCAGGTACTCGAATGATGGGGACGTTGTGTATGACCCCTTCATGGGCCGTGGCACCACACCCGTTGAAGCAGCGCTGAACCGCAGAATCCCATTTGGTGTGGACATAAACCCGTTGTCGGTTATTTTTGCACTTCCAAGGCTTGCCCCTCCTTCCGTTGATGAAGTTAGAAAACGGCTCATTGAAATCCCCATGGAAAGCGCCCTTCATCCAGATATAGACCTTACAATGTTTTTCCATGAAAGAACGGAGTCGGAAATCATGAGCGTGCGCAAGTACCTTTCAGACAGAAGAAAGGATGAGGCGGAGGACAAAGTGGACAGGTTCATTAGGATGGTTGCAACAAACAGGCTTACCGGGCACTCATCCGGTTTCTTTTCCGTCTATACGCTTCCACCCAACCAGGCAGCGACTCAGGAGTCTCAGGTAAGGATTAACAGAAGACTAGGGCAGGTGCCAGTTTACAAGGATGTAAAATCCATCATCTTAAGGAAAACCAAGTCGCTTCTAAGAGACATCGACAATCAGAGTTTGAATACGCTTCGTGATTACGGCAAGAAAGCTCTCCTCGGAGTCCTTGACGCAAGGGACACGTCCTCATTGATAAAGGACGGTACGGTATCGCTGACAGTGACTTCACCCCCATTTCTCAATATAGTACAGTACAAGCTTGACAACTGGTTGAGACTCTGGTTCAACGGCATAGACTTAAGCGACCGGAAAAGAGAGCCCTTTGTGACATCAAACATGTCCCAGTGGAGTGAATTTACGGGGGAAGTATTCACTGATATCTATCGAATTACGAAGGCAGGAGGAAGGGTAGCTTTCGAGGTTGGTGAGATCAGGAACGGCTCATTGAAACTTGAAGAGTATGTTCTGGAAGCGGGGAAGAAAGCTGGTTTTGACGTTGAACGCCTGTTCATCAATTCCCAGAAATTCACAAAGACATCAAACATATGGGGCGTAAAAAACAACAGGGACGGGACAAACACTAACAGGATAGTCCTGTTCAGAAAGGGAGGATAAACTGGAAAACAGCCATTTAAGGCATTCTGCCTCGATTCTTGAACTGATATTTATCTTTATAACCTAACTGATAGCAAGTAACGGTAATTAGGACCTTTGGGGATACTTAATTAGGGTATCGTGGAAATCTAGTAGAGGTATGGAATACCAGTTACAACACTAACACTGAAAACGGAAAATTCAAAGGTACCGGATATTATGTCTGGCAACACGAAGAATATACCGTTGTTAATGTTGCAACAGACGGATGATCGTCGGTAAACCATCCCGCAGTTCCATGGTACCCTATCTTATGTATTGAAATTTATTCCGAGGTTGATTTATAATTGGCACCTGATAATTTCTTGCAGTCCACTCTATTCCCGTTCTGTATTAAAGGTTATACATAATGGTTATAGGTGTATCCGGGATAAATTTTTGACGAATTATGAAACCTGCGTATTTTATTCGAACCATAGTGCTCACTATCAGTATTCTAGTTGCCATAAGTTCAGTTTATGTTATCTTTACGACAGCCGAGAACCCGGAGAAGCCGTCTGAGGGGCCAAGAGACGGCAACCCCTCTTATGCGCAGGCTTCTGTAGTGACAAACAGCAATGGCTTGTCAATACTCGACAAGGTAAATGGCTCTGGAATACCGGACCAGTACGTTTATCTGCCAAACTTCAACGCGCCGGGCCTGTCCGACAGTGGCGTAACACAGCTGTACAAGAGATCTCCTGCTCCAATGGGCATAGCAGACTACGGAATGATGGAACCGTCAGGGTTCGTTATTCCCTATGAATACAACACTTCTGGCTTCCTTGGCACAGTGAAGTTTGAGAGCATAAAACCATTTTACCCAATGAACAATAACCCCGGGTCCATTTCCACCCAGTTGAGTGCCGTTCTCTCTGGTGTCACCATCAATGGAAACAGTGGCAATGACTTATGGATCAAGAGCGTTATGCTCTACACTCCCGCTACATCAGAGGTACAGTTTATATCAAACATATGGGACCTATCCACTCCAGGTATGGTTTTCCCTGTAAATGCCATCTCATCGGGTAACGGCCAGACTGTGTCAGGGCTGTTCTACCATTACGCATCACCGAAATTAACGATGTCAGGCGAATTTACGGCAAGCCTGTACATGGACGCTGCAAACATCAACGGGAACAATGCGGTGATACTCAAGTATCAGTTTTCCAACACTGAACAGAATTTTACCAGTGATCTTGTGGCTTACGATACTGTTGTATTCAATTCGGTTTCATCAGACATCCAGACAGCCGCGAATGCTGCATTCGAGGTAAACGGTTTCAAGAAGACCGCCTCCGGGCTTTTATATGATGCAGAACTCGTGGTTACCGGTCCGGGCTCAGGAAGCACGACAACCATATACGAGGCAAATGGCCAGCTGACCCTGAAATTCAGGGCTGCTGACGGGACCCCTACGAAACTTCCTGCCTCATACAACTTTGGCTCGAACACCGGTGAGACTATACAAGGTCTTTCTGTCTGGTGGACATCGCTCATGAAGCCTATGGCCCACCTCAGTCTCGGGCCTTCTCTGCTCGTCTCTCTGTGGGGATCACAGGTGAGCCATTCTGGAGCGGTGAATATTCAGGGAAAAATAAACCCGCCCAACTCATTCGTTTTCATCAGCATGGGGCAGACATTTGACAATTCGACTGCTTCCTGGGCTCCTGTCAACCCCAATGGAACCTACAAATTCTCCATGCCGGGAAGGATAGACTATTCTGGAATGGTTATCCTCAGCAATTATGAGCCATTCTACTTCAAGACCGCTTCCGCAGAGACGCACAATGAGACTGGTGAAGGAGGGGAAGGGCAGCCTCACGGAGGGCAGGGAGGATCTGGTGAGGAAGAGACTGCAGCCTGGCAGAATGCTACACTCAGCCTTAGCCTGACCAGAGGAGTTTACACCCCTCTGTATGCCAACGGTAATGATCAGGTGAAATACCTGACTGTCGGCTCATCATCAAATGGGACTTATGCCGGCAACGGCACTAAAGATTCCCCCTACAAACTGGAAAATAACCAGTACGCCAGTCTGAATCAGCTGTTTTCACACAGCAACTACTTCCTGTACCCGGAATTCTCAGGAATGCAGATCATGAACACTGGCGCAAGCATCGATGTAATATCTCCGCCAACCCTGCATATCCATTATACCACAGATATGTACTGGGTTCTGGACAAATACAAGCTCCCACTCGTAAACAGCCTCAATATGGTATTCTATAACACAAGCGGTGTCAAGGTCTTAGACGCCGACTCCATTTCCGGATGGTTCCCAACCACTATGCTTCATGCTCCAGCAGCAAGCATGATGTTCTATGGATCAACAGACTTCCTCATTGCTTCAGATACTTTCAGTGGCATGGGGGCATCACTTCTCGTCTACAACAATGCGACTGCTGACACAAACGGAACAATCTGGGGAAACCACTTCCTGGCGGATCATGTGATTCACAGCCAGTATTCCCTGAACATCAGGGGCGCAGACAACCCGTCGGGAGTTTCAGCATACAGTTCTGGAAACCTGATCTACAACAATTATTTCACATCAGGAATATCTGCCTTCAGTACCGGGGTTGACCCATACACAGGCAACGCATCTGTGGTGTACCACAATGACTGGAATCTCTCAGGAAAGATGCCAGTTTCATACGTCAAGCACGTGAACGGGTACAACCTGACTGGAAGCATAGTTGACAGCGGCTACCAGGGGGGAAATTTCTGGGACAGGGAAATCACGACCATACCGTATAACTCCTCGGGGGGAATATCACACGGAGGGGATTACCTACCACTCATTGAAATAACATACGGGGTAGCGTTCAACAGCCTTGGGCTGCCATCTGGCATCCCATGGTCTGTCACCCTGGATAATTCAGCCAGGGCCGGGACAATTGGGACATCGATCGACATACAGGTTCCAAACGGCACGCATGTCTACAGGATCGGAAGCCCTGCAAACTATTCAGCAACTCCGGTGAACGGAACCATAATCATGCAGGGGAATGCACAGGAATTGAACATTACATTCACCCACATGACATACCCGGTTAATTTCATCAGAAGCGGACATCCGGATGGCTTATCCTGGGGAGTATCAATGGGTGGCAAACACTCAACCTCGACATCAGACGTAATTACTTTCCTTTGTGAAAATGGCTCTTACAGTTACACAGTGGACGCGCTAAAAAACTATAGCGCTGACAATTCATCAGGAAAGTTACTCGTCTATGGAGGCGAGGTCAATGAAAGCGTCCAATTCATGTATGCCCTTCACAGGATAACAGTACATGTAACAGGGCTGGCAGAGGGAAATGAATGGAGTTTCACGATATCAGGTGAGAGGCACATGTCATCATCATCCAACATGTCCGTCTCCAGAGGAACTGGAATCTACAGTTACAGCATTACCCCTCCGGATGAATATGCCGCATCTCCCTCTACAGGAACCCTGATGGTTCTTGATGAGGACGTTGTTGTGTCTGTAACCATGCAGGTCAAAACCTACGAAGTCCATTTCGTCCATGAAGGAATGCCGAGTGGAGTTCCGTGGCAGGTTGAATTTGCAAACCATTCGTTTACTTCAACCTCATCGGTCATAAGCTTCACAGTAACATCTGGGAACTACAGTTACACTGTTTCACCCCCAGACGGGTATTCTGCTGGGCTGAAATCCGGCTCCCTCGAGGTTGTCGCCAACGACCAGACCGTGAATGTTCAATTCTCAAAGAACCCTGACTATCTGGGAAATGCAGCATTGATCTCAATAGGTACTGCAGTGGGAATCGTTACAGGACTCGGGGTCAGCCTGATGGTCTTCAGGAGGAAATAAGATAAAGAGATAATTTTTTCACCAAAAAGGAAGGTGTGTCTTTTTCAGAAGCCTTCCAGAACAATTTTTCCAATTGTAGTGCCACTTTCAATCTGTTTATGTGCTTTTCGCATGTTTGAGGCATTTATTGGTGACATTGTTGAGTTCAGGGTAGTTTTTATCCTGCCATTATCGATCAAATCTGCCAGATCGTTGAGTATTTCATGCTGAAAAATCAGGTCAGGTGTGTTGTAATTCGGCCTCGTCGACATGAATTCCCATGAAAAGACAACGCTTTTGTCCCATAGTGCTCCCATGTCTATGGGCCCCTTCGGGCCTATTATTGCGCATATGTGGCCCAGAGGAGCAATCACTTTGGCAATGCTGTCCCAGTGTTCGTCCAGCGAATTGAGGCAGAAGATATAGTCTACGTATTTCAGCCCTATATCGTTTATCTGATTCTTGAAATCTTTCGTCCTGTCTATTGTGTAAGTAGCACCATGTGCTAAAGCCCACTCGGTGGATTCTGGCCGGGATGTGGTGGCGATCACTCTTAAACCAGCTTCATGTGCAAGTTGTGTTGCAATGGACCCAACTCCTCCGGCTCCGCCAATGATCAGTATCGTTTTCCCGATATTGAGGTCAGGGTCTCTTATGATCTTCATTCTGTCAAACATGCCCTCCCAGGCGGTAATGGAAGTGAGAGGCATTGCCGCAGCTTCAGCATGGGACAACGAGGCTGGCTTCTTCCCGGCTATCCTCTCGTCAACTACGTGAAATTCAGAATCCGCACCTTGGACACTCACGCTCCCTGCATAGTAAACCTCGTCTCCAGCTTTGAAGAGGTGGCAATCAGGTCCCGTCTCTTCAACTATTCCAGAAACGTCCCATCCGGGTATGGCAAGTTTTCCGTCATCGGCTTTCCTTGCCCGGGTTTTGACATCGACAGGGTTAACTGAAACAGCCTTGACCCTGACGAGAAGATTTCTCTCCCTGGGAGCTGGTTTGTCGATTTCAACATCTACAATGCTATTCGGGTCATCCACTGGGAGGTTCCTGTAAAATCCAACCGCCTTCATGATCTTCAATTAGGCGCATGTTGGTCATATTATTTTCTGAACAGGGGAAGCTACTGCTTTCCAAATGGAACTTCACTCCATATCTGGCCCATTGGTGGCATGTCTGAAGGAAACTTCCCGGAAGCTTCACCAAAGGCCCGTGGCGTAGATTAAATTTTTCCATTTGCCTTTCCAGGAGTCCATGCATTCACACGCAACAGTATCAGTACATAATACCTTTATCCGGCGTGGACCGCCCCTGGAACCTGCAACCCATGGTTAAGGTATAATAGAAGCTGCAAATTGGGAAATTCGTATGTTGCCAGCCGAAAACCATGGCATGCCGAAGGCCGCATTATCCTGGAGCTCCGGCAAGGATTCTGCCTTTGCACTTTACCGGGTACTCCAGAGCGGGAAATACGACATAGTCACACTGCTGACCACTGTCACGACGTCCTACGACAGAGTTTCCATTCATGGCGTCAGAGAAGAATTGCTTGCTATGCAGGCTGAAAATACAGGCCTGCCTGTGATGAAGGTCGAGATACCTCCGAAGAGCAGTAATGCCGATTATGAAAGAGCAATGGCAGAAGCGGTGCAAAAGCTGAATCATATGGGTGTTGAATACATTATATTCGGCGATATTTTTCTTGAAGATGTCAAGAGGTACCGCGAGGACAGAATGGCTGGGACCGGGATAACGCCAGTATTTCCTAACTGGGGTGAAGACACCGGGAAGATGGCAAGAGACATAGTCAATGCGGGAATTGGAGCCCGCATAGTTTGCCTTGACCCAAAGAAGCTTGACAGAAGATTTGGAGGGGCTGAATTCGATCTGGAATTTCTCGGGTCTCTCCCACCCGACGTTGATCCATGTGGGGAGAGGGGCGAATTCCATACATTTGTATACAGGGCGCCCTTCTTTGCAAAATCACTGGGTGTGAAGACAGGCGAGATTGTGGAACGCGATGGATTTTTATTCACAGACCTGTATATTCCATAAGCTCTTCATTGAGGCCTTTAAGAAATAGGTTCCATGCCATTGTCTCCAACCTAAGGAGGTTTCATCATGCCCAATTTACATAGGACCGGGAACAAGTGAACGTTCATGATCGTTTAAGAGCGCCACAATAAGCGATACTGAAAGGAAACCAGAAACTTTGCGATGAGATCTTGGGCGCTTTCTCCAGATACAAGGCATTTGCTTATAATTGTCAATGGGTCTGCCCGGATTTGGACCGGAGTCTCCAACTCCCGAAGCTGGAAGGATACCAGGCTACCCCACAGACCCAATTGACCGGATAATGTTCTCTATGCTTTTAAAGTTAACATTGACGACTCACAGGGCAACGGCTCACTCAAAACGAGGTATATATACTGGCATTAGGGGTGAATGTGTGCGCACTCATGTTCAAATCGCTCGAGGAGTTGAACTCAAACAACATTATAGTTGATTGATGCGCAAGTATTCTCAGCGTATGGCTTGTCTGGACAAATCTGGAATCAAGGTTGTAGGTTGTATTTTTGCCGTTGGCTGATACCGTCACTGCACTCATGTAGAGTTTTACTGCATTGTAATCCCCCGCTTTCATTGTAAATGCCCCCAGGTCCTGGGAGTGAGTGGCGTTCACATCAATATTCACTGTCTGATTGTTCAGGGAATGAGTTTCCCAGCTGGATTGATTATCCTTTATGGCGACCTTGGTGAATGTTATGTATATTCCGGAGATGTTTGCGTTTGATGAATCTGCAACTGTAACGTTTAAATCCCCTTTCTGCACCTTATTTCCGAGCGCTGATGTATAGTATGTTATTCCAATCCCTGCAAGAATTATTACCGCGACAGTTATGCCTCCAATGATCTTCTTGCCTTTCACATTCAGTAATTACCATATTTTTTAAACGTTTTCGGGCGGGAAATCTTATAGTATAAAAATGGGCTGAAAAAACATTATTCTATTTCCTTTCCATCCACTGTCATTCCGTCTAACCGTTCAGTATAGAAGCAGAAATATCCCTTTATCTTCCGGGATTCACCAAACGGTTCAAGGTAGCTCCAGGCCATGTTCTTGAAGGTCTCACCTTCAATTCTGATATCCCAGTATGAGGCCTTTCCCTTGTATGGGCATCTTGTCTCATGGCGGGAAGGAACGAGAAACTCCATTTCAACATCCTTTGGCGGGACATAATACCGGGCAGGAAGGCCTGTCTCAAAAAGCATCATAGGCCGGCTTGATTCTGCAATCTTTACACCCTTCATCCGGATCTCTACTTTTCTGCTGCTTTCAAGAACATCAATTCTAGTATACGGGTCTCTGGGGTGTACCATCACGTTTTCTTCCTCTTCCATCCACCTGTCTACAGACGTCCAGTCAAGAATAACTCTGTCGTGCAAACCCTGCATCCCTTCGGGAGTTTCACGGTATAGTTTCGCGAGTCCAGCTATAACTCTGCCATTCTCTTTCATGCTGTAGCTCGCATACTTTCCAAGTTCATCACTGCCTTCGCCATCCTTTTCCATGGCAGAAAGTCTGACATCCATGGAAGGAAAGGAGTAGATTACGGGTTTCCCCGGGATTCTGAGTATTAGAACATTGACTGAATCTGCCAATACACCTTCTTTCATGAACGCCCTGACTCTTTTTTCCGTAGGCACTGCAAGTACAGTATTGCCATCAACCCTGAAAGTGAAATCATTTCCCGGGAACTTTGGAGTATGCATACACATGGATAACACTATTCCATTAAACAAATTGTTTGGTACGCCCATTTCCTTGTTGCCCAAAGTTATGCAGCAATTCAATCAGAATCTAATGGCTGCCTGATTTGCAAGGTAAAATGGGTGAGGAGTAAACGTTAGGCAACATATTTTTATATGGATGAAATATAAAAAGAAATAATGGTAAACAGATGCCCTGAATGTGGCTATCAAAATGAAAGTTATATCAAGAAATGTGCCAAATGCGGCACATCCATGGAACATGTTCTCCAGGATCAGAAGAGGAGCATGATGGACATACGTGTTTTTTCAATCATCTACCTGATCACTGCTGCAATCGGCACTGGCGACTTCATTTACAGATACACCGTCGGAGGCCAGTTTACCTTCGGTTATTTCTCAAATATACCCAACGTTAACCCCGGGCAGGTTCAATCCGCTTTTGCCCCCTACCTCTACATATTTGAGATACTGGGCGCTATTTCTGCTATTGTTACTCTAGTATCGATCTTTTTCCTCAGGAGCGGGTTTAAAACTCTCTTTAAGCATGACAAGGAATTCGGGACACCAGTTACTGGAACTACACTCATATTTGCAGGCCTTATAATAGTGGTAGTAGGCGTCTTTGTACTGGTAGCACTTCTCCTCACAATGCTCCCCGGCCTTCTGCAGAACCCGCCTGTTTTCTCCTTAAGCAACATAGCTGCTATCGGCGGCGTGGGAATAATTGTGGCCATTGGTGCGATACTTCTCCTCGTCGGTCTGATCATGGGCATCCTGATAGGCCTGCACAGGCTTGCGGTCAAGTTCGAAGACGGCATGTTTGAAGCAGCATGGATACTGTACATAATCGCCTTCTTCTTCTCCCCAATAGGCCTTATAGCAGCAGATCTTTCGCTCGAGGGAACAAATCACACAATGAAGAGGCTTGATGAAGCGATTTCCCAGGTTTGATGGTATATGCAGTTTGATGAACTCTTGGATCGTAGAAGGTCAACACGGGCCTTCAGCAGGGACAGCATAAGCGAAGACCAGGTCAGGTCAATTCTTGAAGCTGCAAATAAGGCCCCCTCTGCAGGCAACCTCCAGGCCTACGGGATATTTGCGGTATCTGACCATGATAAACTCACAGACCTTGTGGCAGCAGCTAAGGGCCAGGAGTTCATTGCTGAGGCACCAATATGCTTCGTGTTCTGTGCTGATCCTGAAAGGTCCGAATCAGAATACGGGAAAAGGGGACGGGACCTCTATTCCATCCAGGACGCAACAATAGCCGCTACTTTTGCAATCCTCAAGGCGGTTGACCTGGGCTTGGCCTCGGTCTGGGTAGGCTCCTTTGACGAAGAAAGAGTGTCGAACATAATCGGGGCCTATAAATTACGGCCTGTGGCAATCATTCCGGTAGGGCATGGAGCTGAGAATCCGGAGGCAAAACCAAGAAGAAAGCTAAGCAGTCTCGTGCATGAAATGTGAAGCAAATGCTGCGATACGAATATCAAGGGAAAAGATCCTGAATCTCGGGAAGAATGAGTGAAAAAAAACTAGGTATCAGCCCCTATATTAATTTTCCACTTTTATCCATTACATATTAGGTGGATTATTTTTAATTTTCAACCAGCTAAATATTTGGTGAGAGAAAATGAATATATTCATGTCAAGAAGAATGATGCTGATGTTCTTGATGGCGATCACTGCTTCTTTCCTGCTATACACGCTGTCAGAGGGCCTCTAAACAGAATGAAACCTTGCTGCCGGCTGAAACATGTTATTGAGGGATGAGAAGGGTTACTGGCAGGTATGCCGGGCGTTTTTTGCATGAAGGCCGTCCAGGATTCAACTCTTTTTTTGTTTTGACGGAGAATAATGATTGCGTGCAAAGCTCTCCCGATCAGTAACGTTTGCGATATGGTTCCCGCTTCTTAACCAAACTCTCTCAGCCCAAAAATCCTTGTTATTGCGTATGAGAGCAGAACAGTCCCGGCTATTGTCATTGCCAGGCCGCCTCCGCCTATGTATCTTGAAGTGTGTTGAACCAGGGTTATGTTGTATGCCGCAACAATGTTGACATCAAACTTCCCGTTGTTGGAAGTCATGTTAAGTGAATAGACCTGCCCCTGGAGATTTGGTGTCGGTTCGATGTGTACCACCGTATTGTTGCTTGCATTGCCCTCTCTCATGAAATTGTACTGTGTGATCAGCTTTCCGCTGCTGTCTATATGGTAATACTTGTACAGTTCGTAATGCACTGATGAGTTTGAAGGCATTATGAAGGTTACATTCTCCGAAACGTTGTAGGGCTGATTGAACAATAATGATGAAACGCTCTGGTTATCAACAGTCTTGTCTATCGTAGTCAAGTTTGGAGTTCTGATGACATCCGTATAACTATAGGACACCTCAATCATGATGAGGCCCACTGCCATGAGTATCAACGCTACCAGTACAAATTTATTTGTCAGCACTCTCTTCGTTAGCTGTACTTTGGTCTCTTTTCTCTCACGCCTTACTATCCTTGGTCTGGGCAACTATTCCAGATATGCCTGAAGATAATAACACTTGCTTGAGACACATGTTCACAGAAACCTTGTGGCGCCTGTACAAATCAACCAGGACCGCCGGAATATCCGCAATAGAAGAAAAAGAGCATCAGGCCCTGAAGAGGCTTTTGTTTCTGTATTTTCGGACAAAAATGTATGAAAAATATTTTGAGTAATTCATGTCTGCTCCTGAATTACTTTGATTTGTGGATTTAAGCCGGCAATGTCGGATTCTTTGCAGTCTCTTTTTCCCTTATGGAGAAGAACGCTACTGCAAACAGAATTTCAGCTACCAGTATCAGGACGAATCCTATGGCAATGACAGCCGTGATCGCCCCAATAAGGTATATCAAGGCTGCTGTGTCAAACAGCCCAACGTCGAGTTTTGTGGCAATGCTGCTGTAACTCTTCCTCAGGAATACCGCTGAAATGATCAGCATGATCCACACTGCTATCAGGCCAGGTATTATTGCTAGTGCAAATGCAACCCAGTTTCCCTGCTGCAGATTCGGGGGTACGCCAGCACTCATTCCGCCAAATCCGCCAACCCCAATGACAGCAAGAAAAGCTCCTATTATTGCAAGGCCGGCAACTACAACTGCAACAATCGCCAGTATTATTGCAATCACCATGTTATTGAAGATGTCTCTGTCCTCGACGATCACGGAAATGGATCTTATCGCTATAAGCGTGAGTATAAACCCTACTATTCCAAGTAGCCACCCAACACTGGGCACAGGGGTCAATAAAACCAGGACAGAACCAATCCCGCCCATGGCTTTAGCTTCTGATAATGACGCCATTATTGATCAACTCCTGTATTATTTACAGCCACTCCTAAAATAAGGACTTGCCCTTACGTATAAGGGACATCTGATAATGGCATGACTTCGTTCATTTTAGATTTCAGATGCACTTGTTCATGGGTTAAATCATACATGAACGACAACCATTCTCTGTTGACACTTTAGAAATTAGCTTTGGGAAACACTCTTCGATTAGGTGTTACTGGTAAGGTATACTGTTGAATACACTTAGATTTGATTATTATAATGGGGCATTCAAAGGTGGCGATACCTCATGAAATATGAAATAATATATGAGGAAAATTCTCCTGACATTCCCGATGAAGAGAGGATAGCGTACGAGATAAAAGGTCATCCGGGAAGCTTCAATTATCTGCAGTTTGAACATGATCAGATATACACAAAGGAAGAGCAGGAGAATAAGGCAGAAGAAATGAAGAAACTCGCACATGGCGCAGTGGCCGGATCAATTATATGTGCTTTCCTTACGATTGCCGCTGCGTTGTACGGGTTAGGCACGATATGAATGAAACAGCGTTAATCCCAAGAAATTCAAAAGAGAGTGCCAGCCATTCTCTACAAATTAATCTAAAAATTACCTTTACACGTAGAGCGTTGACTGATATCAGATTCATTATTACGTTGTGATTGTTCCATTCTGCATGCCAGAATGGCAGCATGGCACTATGACGAACCCAAAAACGTTTAAGTTGCCGCGGCAATAAGATTGGGTTCACATGGACGATAAGCTCATAATCAAAATGTACACGGAAATATTCCTCACCTCAATCCGCTCTAGCGCTGTCAGTTGGGATAATTCCCTGATCCTCATGGGTGACATGACGAGGTCATGGGAGAGGTTAAACCCGGGGATTGCTGCAGGAAGGGAGGAAGTGGCTGTAATTGAGGAGATGTGCGGTAATGCCAGAGAAATCTGCAAGAAAGTATTCGACAGATCCGTGGAATACATGCAGTACTATACAACACCTAGGGAGCCTTCATCCTATCTCCCAATGATAGAGGAGATGAGGGATTTGAACGAGGAAATGATCGAAGCAGGCAGCAAGGTCCGGGATCGGTACCAAAAACTTTCCGTTGCCTTTTTTAACACCGATTTCAGGCCCGAGGTGTAGCCAGATCTGCACCAAAGAAATTCAAAGCATCTTTTCCACCGCATGTATTCAATTACTGAACGCTTGAAGCATAACCCGGATCGAAAAAAAACATCGGTGTCTTTCTACCATTATGGTACTAATCTATCAATCAAAAGATGCTTGGTTCGCAATGATTGCATTATTAAAATGCGTAATGGGTGGTTGATCTTGGTTGTAGAATAAAAATGGACCGGCGGGGATTTGAACCCCGGACCTCTTCCATGCCAAGGAAGCGATCTACCTCTGATCTACCGGCCCTTATCTGCCTGATCTCAAACAACACGCGAACCAAGCTTGCGAACATACTAACGTGATTCATAAATGTTGTGCAGAAGATCTTGCAGGCTATCTTATGAAAACCAGTACGTGCATGCTATCCGGCAATTCGCTATAGTTGAGTCTACGGCATAAAACTTTATATCTACACGGCTATCTTATCACCGGATGCCTGCTGAAATTCCAGATTACCACATCTCCGATAACGGACAATTGGATACTCAGCACGGGAAAAAGATACAGGTTGTTGAGGAATATCCGGTAGTAGAAGGCATAGCATCAGTACGGATCCTGCTTAACAGTGATGATCTTGAACACATATATTTTGTAAAGGAGCCGGAAAATGGGTTCAGAGAATTGAAAATTATTGACAACATGGTTTCTGAGATAGAAAGAATGATCCCCCTCCTCCTGGAAGGCGGCGAATTAGATACTTTCCAGGACCTAGATTATGTGATAAGCAAGTACATTTCTGACCGGCATCAGGATTTCGACAATGATCTGAAGAAGAAGCTTATGTATGCGGTGCAGAAAAAACACGTGGGATTTGGAAAATTACATGTTGCGGTATTGGATGCCGAAGTGGAAGATGTCTCATGCAATGGACCTGGAATGCCTGTCTTCGTTTACCACAAGAAGTATGGGTCGCTTAAAACGAATATCTACTTCAAGAATGAAGCTGAACTTTCTTCAAACCTGGTAAAATTTGCCCAGCTGTGCGGGAAGGAAGTTTCGGTCAGCAGCCCAATTCTTGACGGAATAACAAACGCAGGACACAGGATCCAGGGAATGTACGGACACGAAATTTCACCAAAGGGTTCTGCATTTACCATAAGGCTGTTCAGAGAGAAGCCTTTCACACCGATCGATCTAATGAAGTCTGGTTCTGCTTCCGCTGAAATGATAGCCTACTTCTGGTATATGGTAGAATACCTGAATTCTGCACTTATAGTCGGTCCACCTGCGGTTGGAAAGACATCCACCTTGAATTCAATCCTCATGCTTGTTCCACCAAACACAAAGATATTCAGCATTGAGGAGACGAGAGAAATCAACATTCTGCACCCAAACTGGGTGGCAGCTTCTACGAGGGAAACAAGCAACACATCCGCCAGCTTCAGGGGCACGGACACCGTAATAGACCTTTTTGAGCTTGTCAAGATGGCGATGAGGCAGAGGCCCACATATCTTGCAGTAGGTGAAGTCAGGGGGAAAGAGGCATACACGCTCTTCCAGGCTATGTCCACAGGGCATACCACATATTCTACAATGCATGCCGAATCCATGTCAACACTTCTCAACAGGCTTGAAAGCGAGCCTCTGAATGTTCCACGGATACTTGTATCCTATTTGAAAACTGTAATTATAGCGCATTTCATCAGGAAGGGGCAGGGAACAATCAGGAGAATAACTGAGGTAAACGAAATAGTGGGTGTGGACAGCAAAACCGGCGAAGTGATATACAACAGGGCGTTTTCCTACGACTCCAGGACAGATACCCATGTGTTTTCAGGGTACAGCCTTCTCCTGAAAAAGATAGCCGCCCTTAGAAACATAGATGAGGAGGCTCTGATGAAGGAATTTCAGGACAGAATTTCATTGATAGATGGCCTCGCAAATAAAGAAAATCTCGAATACCGGGAAATCGCTGAAACAGTATCAAGATACTACAATGGGAGAAGGGATGAGTCAAGAATCATCAGGAAGAGTAAAGATGGAGAGTAACAGCAACATACCTGAGAATGGGAAACGTTCAAGAACTGCCGTCAACCTCAAGAAACAGTTTTTTTTCGTGAACGTCTCAACAGTGTTGTTGGGCAGGTTTTTCTCTGATCAGTCCAGGTTCTCAAGAACTTCAAGGGAACTTTCTGTCTCAAAAATACCCCTTACCCTGAAGGAGTTTCTTTCCACAGTTGCACTTTCATCCGTAATATTCGCCGTGGCCCTGACAGCCACCATGACGCTTCTATCCATGCTCTATCCCAATCTGGCATTCCTGTTGTATTCATTCACTTTTCTGATCACGGTAGCATTCATTGCCCTTCTCCTTGAACTGCCGAATATCGTTACACGGAACAGGATGAGGGACATAAATGCAAAACTTCCCGTGGCCATCGCGTTTGTGGCCACTCTCGCATCGGCGGATGTATCAGTTGACGAAATAGTCAGGGAGCTTGGCCAGGCCCGGGAATTTGGGGAAATCTCCAGGGAAGCCAGATCAATATCTGTTTCGAGCAGAATGTTTGGGAAGGATATAATCAGCGCACTCAGGGAATCATCAGCACTGTCTCCGTCCCCGAGACTCGCAGATTTTTTCCAGGGGATCACAACCACTGTAACGACAGGCGGAGACCTCAAACTTTACTTCACTACAAAATCAAGAGAATATTACGGGGAACAGGAGAATCAAATCAAGAAGAACTCAGAATCAGTGGGCATCATGAGTGAAAGTTACATAACCGTGGGAGTTGCCTTTCCGCTGATACTCATGATAATCCTGGGCGTGGTCGGTGCCCTGTCGCCAGTTTCCCCGGCATCAGTAATTACATTTCTCTACCTTATCGGCTTTGTAATGATCCCCGCGCTGGCAGCATTTTTCACATACATTCTCCGCTCGACTCTCAGGGAGGTGGAAACATAGAAAGGAAGGCGGCTGCAGGATTGCTTTCATTATTATTTTCTGCAGTTTTCATTGCCGGCAGTGCTGTTTTTACGACTTCTGCGTACAGCATCAGGGAAAATCCGATATTCATCTCATCAATCGCAATTGCTGTGCCGATGATAGCCTACGGGAGCTTCGACTATATTGAAATCCAGCGGATATACAAAGCAGAACGGAAACTTCCTGATCTGCTGAGGGACCTCTCAAATTACACATCATTCGGAATTCCCCTTTCTGAAGCCTTCATGAGAATAGGGATGAATGACTACGGTATTCTCACCGGAGGTGTGAGGAGAGTTTCATCACTTGTCACCGCGGGGGTTGGCTTCGAAAAAGCAGTGAAGGAGCTTGGCTCGGGAGTAAAGTCATCAAAGATAGCAATGGTCTCAAAAATTCTCCAGAAGTCCAATGAATCTGGCAGCAACACTTCAGATGTCATATGGATACTTTCTGAATTCTCCACCAGGGCAGAACTTCTGCGGGGATCACGGATAGGTGACATGAAGAACTACAATCTTGTCATGATAATATCCTTCGCAGTTTTCCTGTTTGTTATTCTGTTCCTTGATGTCAGGTTCCTGCAGGTTATGTTCGAACACAGCATTGCGACCGGCTCCTTTATAGCCGGAAATCTTTCAAGCTCCACCATCGAAAACGCATTCAGTGTAGGGGTCATTGTTCAGGCTGTTGCAATCGGCATGATATCGGGGGTACTTAGGGATGTGAGAATCACTTCAGGCCTTCTTCTGTCAGGCATTCTGGTTGCCGTGACAACATTCATCTTCTCTGTTGCGGGGGTGTTCTGATGGTGAAACGCCGTGGTTCCGGCAACAGCCTGGATGAGGTTCTTTTTTCAAGGGACCTCACAATTCCGGAACAGAGGGAGAACGATCTTTTCACCTATGAGATTGACCCGGGAAGGGTATACTCGAGAGTGCACATATCAGAGGACAGCTCAATCATGTACGACCTGGTTGAGCCTTATATGAACGAGATTCTCCACAAGATATATATCAGCCTTAGGGAGAAGATAGTGAGGCTCATATCCGACCGGTCAGGGAACGGGAAAAAGGTTGCGGACACCGCGGAACAGATTAACGAAGCTGTAGTTTCTTCATCTCTGGAGCAGAAAGGAAAGAAACTGGTATACTACTACCTGAACAGGGATTTTCTCGGATTGGACATAATCGACGGCCTTCTGAAGGACCCCAATATTGAGGATATTACTTGCGATGGATCCCACGTGCCGGTTTTTGTTTACCACACGTCCTACGGTTTCATCCCCACCAACGTCAAATTCAGAAACGATGAAGAGCTGAACTCTTTCATAAGGAAGACAGTTCAGAGAACAGGAAAAAACATTTCCATATCATCCCCACTGGCAGATTCGATTCTGCCGGATGGATCAAGGATCCAGGCATCACTGGGCAGGTATGTGACCACAAACGGCCCCAGCTTCACCATCCGGAAATTCAAGGAGGTGCCGCTGAGCCCGATTGACCTGATCGTCAACGGCACAGCATCACCCGATATATTCGCCTACCTGTGGATACTCACGGAGTATGGCGCCAACATAATGATTACAGGTGGAACGGCCACAGGCAAAACCACATTCCTTAATTCAATCCTTCTATTTGCTCCCCCTGAAAAGAAGATCGTGAGCATAGAGGATACCCGGGAGATCAACCTGTATCATGAAAACTGGCTTTCTACAGTGACCAGGCCTGGGTTCGGGCAGTCATCAGAAGGCAGGAATTCTGGAGAAATTGACATGTTCGACCTTCTCGTCTCATCCATGAGGCACAGGCCCGATTATGTTGTCATAGGTGAAGTAAGAGGCAGGGAGACGTTCACCGTTTTCCAGGCAATGTCTGTGGGCAGGTATTCCTACTGCACCTTCCATGCAGATGGAGTGGATACGCTTATTCACAGGCTTGAATCCAAACCCATCAATATCCCGAGAAACCTGATCTCATCACTCGATACTGTTGTAGTCCTTTCCATGGCAGAGAGGGATGGCAGGCAGCAGCGGATAACATCTACTATATCAGAAATTACAGGCCTTGACCAGGGCAGAGGAGAGATAATTACAAACCGGCTTTACGACTGGGAACCTTCTTCAAACGTTTATGAATCATCGCTTTTCAGCTACGTTCTGGAAAGAATAGCGGAACGGACAGGGCAGTCCCTCTCTGACCTTGAAAATGAGCACAGGCTGAGAACCATGCTGTTGAGGTCCATGATAGAAAACGGAATAACCAGGTTCGATGATGTTGCGTCAATTGTCAGAAAATATCACAGGGACAGGGATTCAGTTCTGGACAACTATTCTATTCATTAGAACGGGGAGTTTTTTCATCCGGTGATCCCTCGCTTGCTCCAAAGAGCCTGTCGGACAGTATTGGAAGGTATATTGTCTGCAGCACAATTGAGAACAGCACAACGAATGATGTGGAAACCGAAATCAGGGGCCCCCATGTTATAAGTACCTGATTGTTGGTATTGAGCCCCACGGCATAAGGCAGCGTGGAAAGAACAACGGTGACCACTCCCCTCGGGCCAGTGAGCGAGAAGAATGCCCTGATTCTATTGTTAATTGGCGGTCCCCTCCCCTTCCTTCCTGAAATTCCGAGTGCTGCAAATACTGATGCCGGGCGGGCAATGAAGATCACGACCAGGGAAAGGGCAAAGCCTATCAGGGCATACTCGAACAGGTCACCTCTGGTAATCTGGCTTCCGAGGAGCAGAAATATCACAGTCTGGAGGAGGAATGCAAGACTCTGCTGGAAATTTGACTCCCTGTTCCAGAAAATGCTCTTGTCGGAGAAGTTCCCCACTATCGCACCCGTGGCTATAACTGCAGGGAAGGGGGTTATTCCAGCGGCTTCCAGAAAGGTGAATTCGAGGATCACGATGCCGAGAAGAAGGCCAACGACGAAATTCTCGAAATTGAGAAGCTTGTTTACATAGATCACTGTGAAGCCGATGGCGATCCCCACAACCGAGGGAACTGTAATCTGAAGCAGGAAGAACGATGCAATGCCTCCCGCGAATCCAACATAGTGGGCAAAGACACTGAACAGGGCAACATAGTTTGAGCTTGGCGCAACAAGGACTATTGCTATCGTTACGAGAATGATGCCCAGCGGGTCGTTGAAAAGGCTCTCCCCTACCAGGGTTCCGGAGATGTCCTCCTTGATTCTCATCCTCCTGAACAGGGGTATCAGCGTTACCGGATCGGTAGGTGAAACGATGGCCCCGAACAGGAACCCAACGGAGAAGGGAGCGCCTGTTATGAGCGAGAAGAAGAGTCCTGCAACTAGGGCGGTTATGATGATACCGACTGTATCAAGGGAAATAATCCTCCAGAAATGCCTCCTGAGAACCCTGAAACTTATGTTGTGGCTCTCGTAATAGAGTATGAATACGAGGGCCAGGAGTCCGAATCCCACTCCCCCGAAATTGTTCATGAAGTTGACGGCAAATCCAGTCTGAACGATTCCAAGAACGGGCCCGAAAAGTATGCCGAGTACAATAAGGATCGGGATCTCAGCTACAGATACCTTACGGGCAATAGGTATAGCAAAGGCTGCCAGAATTAGAATTAGACTTATCTGGTAGTATTCCGTTGTTATATCTATTACCGCCATGAATGCTGATCATCCTCAATTATCCTTTGTCAGTGGCATTCTCCTCTTGTGCCGGGAGTTGAGATACATCAGGTGCACCTTCCTGTGCCTGCCTGATATCTCACCCGTTTTCCTTTCAAAGAGGTCCTTGAGTATTTCATCAAGGTCATCGTATGACATTCCCAGTTCGGTTTCGTCAAACTGGTTTGCCCACAAACCCGCCGAAGGCCTCTTGTTTATTATTGATATTGGTACATCGAGCTCCCTGGCCAGCTCCCTGACCTCATGTTTGTAGAGGCCAATTATCGGCTCGATATCACAGCCTCCGTCGCCGTATTTGGTAAAATATCCTACAAGGTTCTCGCTCTTGTTGGTCGTCCCTACCACAAGGCCATTATACAGGTTTGAATGGTAGTATAGAGTGACCATTCTAACTCTCGACTTCATGTTTCCTATGATCTTGGGATCTGAAGCAGAGAGCGTTTTCCTGAATGCATCAACCATTGGTTGTATGTTGACCGTCTTTACATCCACGCCTGATGCTTCAGCGAGCTCATTTACATCCCTGTAGTCACTTTCCGGGGTGCCCTCATCGGGCATGAATACAGCGACTATGGAATCTTTTCCAAGAACCTTCTTCAGGAGCATCAAAACAGTCGCGCTGTCTATTCCGCCACTGACTCCAACGACTGCTTTTTTCTTCCCCAGGTTTTCAGACAGGAACCCGGTGATCTCCTCAAGATTCTTTGATTTGTGCTGCATTGACACATTTCATTATATTTACTGGTCAAATAAATATTACTGAGTCAATTTATTTACAGACCTTTGAATATTCCTCTATTACTTATAAATATAATCGAAAATATTTTAACGCCGGTGCCTCAGTCAACGAAATTTTTCATCTGAGCCCTAGCCGCCTTTAGCAGGTTCTCGAACATGCACGCTGTAGTAACTGGTCCGACACCTCCCGGAACGGGCGTTATGGCTTTTACCTTGTCCTTGATGCTTTCAAAGTCCGCATCGCCGGTCAGCTTCCCGTTGGCGTAGTTTATTCCAGCATCAATTACTATGGAATTTCCAGTCACGTGATCAGGCGTAAGAAACCCGGCTTTACCCACCCCAACAACAATAAAGTCACTCTCCCTCGTTATCTTAGGGATATCATGCGTCCTGCTGTGGCACACGCTCACGGTAAAATCCCTGTTGAGCAGCATAAGGGCCAATGGCCTGCCAATAACAGGAGACCTGTTGATTATTGTGACCGTTGAACCCCTTTCAGGCTCCTGCAGTTCTATGAGCGTCCTGATGGCCTGTGCAGTGGCAGGCAGCATGTACTCTCTGTTGAGTGCAATCTTTCCCTGGTTTATCTCGGTTATGCAGTCTATGTCCTTCTGCGGGTCAATACGCTGTGCAATTCCAGTGTGATCAAGATGGGGGGGCAGTGGAGCTTCTATTACAATACCGTTTGTACTGCTATCCGCTGAAAATCCTGAGATTACCTTCCCTAACTCCTCTTCTGTAGTCTTTTCGCCAAGTTCCGTAAGCTCGACATTCACACCAAGCTTCTTCCCGTATCTCATCTTGGACCTGATGTATGATGCAGAAGAATCGTCTCCTCCCACAGAGATCAGTCTCATCGACGGAACTATGCCGGTTTCCGATCTTAGCGAGGCGATATCCCTTATCAGCTTCTCCTTCTTTTCAGAGGCAACAGCCTTACCGTCTATGAGCATCCTATTACCAGATGTGATAGCGTTCAGCTCCATTTAATGACTGACTTTATCTCTCCATGCGGTTTGCTGGTGAACACACCTGTATCAGCGGGATCGAATTTTGCTGTTATCATGTTGCTGAGAGCATCGCCGTGTATGTACTTCCATTTCCTCAGATATCTGATTGCGGTTTCATAGTGGGTCTTGGCAGCATCAACCACTCCCGCGACGGTTATATTCCTCTCAACAAGGTAATCTATGAAGCTTCCGTCAACCTGTGCTTCCGGGGCTTTTCCGTTTGTTCCAAAGAGTATGGCGACGGCGTTGTAGTTCAAGTACTTCATGAACCTGAATACAGTCCCCGGGTCCCCACTGGTGTCGATAAGCAGGTCAATCCCACCTTTGACAACCTCTCCCTCATTTTTTGAATAATCAACAAAATTCACTCCAAAGCTGTTCAGCATCTCGACGTTTGAATCTTCAATCGGATGTCTGTTCACGGCCATAGTGTCAAAACCATA